>Ga0210003_1000289_pt1 | contig 44912 bp, 39 predicted proteins | sample LantaG_FD_182804 | JGI IMG/M metagenome (GOLD analysis project Ga0210003, IMG submission 182804) | Deep subsurface microbial communities from Baltic Sea to uncover new lineages of life (NeLLi) - Landsort_02402 metaG (SPAdes) (version 2) | ecosystem: Environmental > Aquatic > Marine > Oceanic >...
ACAATCGCATTAAGACCATAAAGAGGATGGCTTATGGCTACCGCAACATGGATAACTTCCGGATGAGGATATTGGCTGCTAACCCAGGCTGTGAGGTCAGAGTTTCACACTTATTGACGTAGAACCAATGGTGTCCAGTTCTAATAATGTGCCGTATAATGTGGTATATTAGCTCCGAGGTTTCATTTTCAATAATATGAAAGGAGATGCGTTATTATGACGATCAAGATTGTTACTGACAGTACCGCCGATCTACCACAGACTTTAGCCGAAGAATTAGGCATAACCGTAGTACCTCTGTACGTGCAATTTGGAAACAAGACCTATCGTGACCGCATAGACATTTCTGAAGATGAGTTCTATAAGAGGTTATTAAATGATCCTGTACATCCAACCACCTCACAACCAAGCCCGCAGGACTTTGCAGATGTCTACAATAAGTTATCTAAGCAAGCCGATGGGATTGTCTCAATTCACATCTCAAACAAACTTAGTGGCACATGTAACTCGGCACTGCAGGGAAAAGAACTAGCGGCAACAGAGTGCCCAATTGAAGTGGTAGACTCGGAGATGGTATCAATGGGGTTAGGTCTTATTGCTGCCAAGGCAGCCACCATTGCCAGTCCTGGAAAGGATTTGCAGCAGGTGGTTGAAGAAGTAAAGCAATTGATCCCCAATACTCATGTCTGGGCTCTTTTTGATACCCTGAAATACCTTGCCATGGGCGGCCGTATTGGCAAGGCAAAGTCACTGCTGGGATCCGTATTAAATATCAAACCTATACTAGTAGTTAAAGATGGGGAAATGGCGCCAGCAACTCAGGCTCGAAGCCGGAGTAAGGGTATCGACCTGCTGTATGACTTTGCAAGCAACTTTACAGATATTCAAGATCTGGCCGTCATGTATACCACCACGCTCGATGAGGCGGAGGCCTTAGCCAGACGTTTGAGTGCTATATTTAATCGGGAGCAGATAAAAATAGCCAGACTGGGATCGGCGCTGGGGGTACATGCCGGACCGGGTGCTTTAGCTGTTGCTCTAAGGGGATCTTAAAGAAGAGGCGATATAATAACGATTCATCTTTTTATGTGATTTGTTAAATGCGTATAATACTCTGTTTTGCATGTCAGAAGTGCTGCTACAACTTGAACGAAAAGCACTAAAGTATCAAAGAAGTCGAATTTGACGCACTAAATCGAAAAAATCAGAAAAAGCGCTGCAGGCAATTGATTGTGTGTCGAGTAAATCCAGCAGATGACCAAATAAGAGGTTATACTGCTTTATTATTGTGAGGATTTACTTCTTTGCCTTCACTTCTTCTTGCTTCTTCACTTTACTCTGCTTAGGTTTCTTGACATTTTTTCTGCCCTTCTCTCCCATTATTCCCTCCGTCTATTAAAGCTATTTCCGCAACTTTTCTAAAACCTTTCTCATTGAATCTTGGACAAATTCATCCTTTTCCTCCCCTAGAGCCTGAGTAAGAGGTCCTACTACATAACAGTAAGGCTGGATACCTTCTTTTAGGAATATTCAGCCTTACTAGGAAGGATTTGCCCCAGAACCTTTGTTTTTAAGAGCAGCCTTCTGCTTAGCCCGATACTCGGGATCTTGCCACATTTTCTTGGTAGCAGCCCTTAGCTTGGCTCGATACTCTGGGTCTTGCCGATAGCTCTTTCTTTCTAGTTTTGTTTCAACTAAAAAGTCCACATACTTCTTGGCAATGGCGCAGTATCCTTTAACCCGACCATCCCTTGCTATAGCTCCAACTTGCTGACCGCAAGCAGGACAGATAACCTTGAGCAGTTCCAGTTTCGCCAAGCTCATATACATCTTAATCTATTCAAAGCCTTCTCATAAAGTGACAGAAGTTCACTAGCCGAACCCATTTAATGGATACTTTAAGCAGATGAGCGGTCATTGCCACCATTGCCACCATCATCTCCACCATCGCCAGTATCATCGTCCACCTGAGTCTCGGTAAGCCTCACCTTGACTGCCTGCGGACGACCATCTCGTCCCTCTCCCTTCTCAAATTCCACTCCTTGCCCTTCTCTAAGGGACCCAAATTCCACTCCTTCAAGGTCGTTGCGATGGAAGAAGAGGTCTCCTTCCTCCTCTCCCTTGATGAACCCAAAACCACGGTCCATGAGCCGTCTGATTGTGCCCTTTGCCATAAGATACCTCCATTAAAATCCACTAGCTAGGCTTAAGAATTAGTATACCACACAATGCGAAAAATGCTATAGCGGTTCCGGTGCCCTTCTTTCATCACCCTACTGCCTTACACCAGCACTATAACTATATTATTCTCGGACGATTTACACCCTCAGAATGTCATTGATAGGCCAGGGCCTATGCCTTTATGCTTCGCCGTAGAGAAGCGATGTTCCTCAACCTTTGTGCATGAGTCAATAACTTCTTCCTCAGCCTGATATTCTCGGGAGTAACCTCTACCAGCTCATCATTATTAATGAAATCAATGGCTTGCTCCAGGCTAAATATAATAGGAGGAGTCAGCTTCACGGCGATGTCGGAAGTAGATGAGCGTATATTGGTCTTCTTCTTTTCCTTACATACGTTGACGGGTATGTCCTTCAGCCGTGCGTGCATTCCTACTATCATACCTTCGTAGACTGATGTTCCGGGTTCGATGAAGGTGTCGCCTCTCTCCTGAGCATTATTAAGGCCATAGGTAACAGCAATACCCTGCTCCGATGCCACAAGAACGCCGCCACGAGTCGTGATGATTTCCCCCCGCCATGGTTCATAGCCGAGAAAAATGGTATTCATAATGCTGTCACCGCGGGTAGCGGTAAGAAAAGCAGTACGAAAACCAATAAGTCCTTTTGTGGGGATATGAAACTCTAAGTATATGTTATCATGCCCATCATTGCGCATATCAGTAAGCTGAGCCTGCCGCTTGCTCAGCATCTCGGTTAAAACCCCAACATATTCACCTTTAGTATCAATGGTAAGAGCCTCTACAGGTTCCACAAGGTTGCCGTTAACTATCTTGGTTACAGCTTCCGGCCTGGAGACCTCAAATTCATAACCCTCCCGGCGCATGGTCTCAATCAGGATTGCCAGATGCAGTTCTCCCCTACCTTTTACCAGGAAAGTGTCGGCACTATCCGTATCCTGTACGTGGAGACTGAGATTAGTTTCCAGTTCCCTGTAGAGCCGTGCCCGCAACCGGCGGGTGGTGCAAAAACGCCCCTCACGGCCGCTGAACGGTGAGCTATTTACTCCGAAGGTCATCTCTATCGTTGGTTCACCAATCTCTATACGTGGTAGAGCTTCAGGCAGGTCCGAGCTGGCAATGGTATCGCCAATGCTGACTTTTTCCAGACCAGTCACAGCTACTATGTCACCAGCCTCGGCTTCCTCTACCTTCAAGCGTTTGAGGCCAAGATAAGTAAATACTTCACCGATTTCATAGTGGGTTACCGTGCCATCAGAACTTAAAACGGCTACGGAATCATGGGGGGTGATTCTGCCTCTCCAGATTCTGCCGATGGCTATTCTACCCTTGTGGCTGTCATAGTCCAAGTTAGAAACCAGCATTTGAAACGGACCGCTCTTAATTTGAGGCGGGGGAACTTTTTCCAATATGCAATCTAGGAGAGGAAAGATATCCTTGCCTTTCATCCCCAGTTCGGTTACAGCAATACCTTCCCTGGCACTGGCATATAATAATTGGAAGTCAAGCTGGTCAGCACTGGTAGCTAATTCCAGGAACAGGTCCTGGGTGAGTCTGATTACCTCCGCTATCCGTGAATTGTCCCGGTCTATTTTATTGATAACCACGATGGGTTTCAGACCATTTGCCATGGCCTGGCGAAGCACAAACCTGGTCTGGGGCATGGGGCCTTCCACAGAGTCTACCAGAAGCAAACAACCGTCAGCCATACTGATGACGCGCTCTACCTCTCCGCTGAAATCGACATGCCCCGGAGTATCGATGATATTGATTTTGACCCCTTTATAGAGCACGGCTGTATTTTTAGACATAATAGTAATCCCTTTTTCACGCTCCAGGGCATTACTGTCCATTATCAGCTCACCGACTACCTGGTTATCCCGGAACACCTTGCTCTGCTTGAGCATAGCGTCTACCAGGGTAGTCTTCCCATGGTCTACATGGGCGATAATAGCGATATTTCTTATGTCATGACGATAATTCATAGCCTTGTTCAGGTGACAGTTACTTTTACCCACCCCTTTCGTACTGCGCGCCGTCCTGATTGGCGCGGAGAAGCAAAGGACTCGTTTCCAAAGATAACCTTGAGTGGGACAACGCGGATATCGTACCTGGCGACTGTCTCCGGCAGCAGGTATGCGGTGCTATCAGTGACGATTTTAACCCTGGTGGACAATCTTACTATTCCTCCTCAATGGAGGTATTATACCATGTCCCCGAAGCCCCGGGACAGATTAATATGATACTGATTTCAAAGGCATCTTGCCGAATCCCAGCGGGCCATTTTCGCTGACGATTTACAGAAGAGCCAACGTACCAGGCCACCGCACAACTCTGCATTGACAATCATCGAAATTGACAATACACTGAACTCAAGAGCGAAGGACTAACCCCGCCCAGGGTAATATCATAACTATAGGGCAAAGGAGACGCAACATGAGAAGGGGAATCCTCACTGACAAGCTACTAGACGTGTGCGAGCACCATGCTGAAAAGATAGCCGAACAATGGTATCAAGCGGTTAGTACAAATCCTAGGACTTCTTCATATCGTTCTATTCCCAAGGAAATGTGCCTTTCCCAAGCAGCCTTCCTGTACAAGAACCTGAGGAGCGCCTATTTCAGTGACAACTCCTTCCAACAAGTTCGGCAACTCCTAGACCAGTTGCAGTACATAGAAGGCCTATATGCTAAAGGTGTTCCTCTACCTGAGGCTATCTATGCATTAGTCCTGATGAGGAGACACATCTGGCTTTATTCGGAGTTTCAGGTACTGTGTAACACCGCTCTTGACTTGCAACAAGAGATAGAAAGCATTAATCGGACACTGCTACTATTCGACTATGCTACATACATTTTGGCACAAGAATATCACGAGATGGCCGGATGAAAGGCCAACCTGGTATGGAAAAACCACCATAAAGAGCAAGGTAATAGCCCTGCAATACAAGATTTTCCCCTTTTACTCACAGCTTCTTAGATATCCGCGTAAGTAATCTCCTATTAAGTATCAGGCCGTTTCAGTCTACTCCCCCGGGTGGAGGGCGACCAGTTATTTGCCAAATCTACCGTTATTCTACTTTGTCGAGGAGTACATCAACTTGACAGGCGGCAGGTTTAGACTATAATATACCTAGAGCATCTAGGTATAACAAAAGTGCAAAGGGAGGCCGATGAAGAAGGTAGCCGTTGTTACCGACAGTATCTCCTGCCTCACCAGGGAACTGGTGGAACAGTACGGCATCAGAATCGCGCCCATCAATCTCTATTTCGGGGGTAAGGTCTATAAGGACTGGGTGGATATAACCCCCGACGAGGCATACGAGCTATTCTTAAAAGACCCGGAGTCTTTCAAGACGTCCGGCAGCAATCCCTGGGACTGGGTTGAAGCCTGCCGTGAGGCAAGCACCGAAGCCGAGGGCATCCTCTGCATCACCCTCTCGTCCAGGCTCAGTGGGGTCTATAACGGGGCCCTTGAAGCTAAAGAACATCTCAAGACCGAATTCCCCCGGACCTCTATAGAGGTGCTGGACTCTCAGACAGTCACCGCCGCCGAAGGCTTTGTTGCCCTGGCCGCGGCCCGAGCGGCGGAGGAGGGGAAGAGCCTGGCTGAGGCAATCGAAGCCGCCAGGGAGATGATGGGCAAGGTTACCTTCCTCATCTTTGTCGACACCATCCGCCATGTTTACCGGACGGGACGCATACCCAGGATAGCCTCCCGGGCAGGGTCCATGCTTAACATCAAGCCGATACTTACCGGTTCCTCCGGGCTGGTCCGTTTTATAGGTGCCGTGAGAAGCCGTGAGCGCGGCATAGAGCGGTTACTCAAGATAATGAGGAGGAAGGTTAGGCAGGACCCGGTCCACGTGGCCGTAATGCACGCCTATGCCCTGGACGAAGCTGAGAAATTGAGGGAGCGGATTTCCTCCGAATTCAACTGCGCCGAACTCTGGGTCACCGGCTTTAGCCCGGTAATGGGCTATGCTACCGGTACCGGAACCCTGGGGATTGCCTTTTACAAGGAATAGCCGACCTTGAGCTGTAAGTATCTTTTCAGGAGGGCTGACAATGGTTAATGAAATTATCGCCGTGGCTTCAGGCTATCTCCTGGGCTCCATTCCCACCGCCTACATCATCTCCCGCCGGGTCACCGGTAAAGACATCCGCCGGCTGGGTGGCGGCAATGTGGGCGGCCTGAATACCTATCGTGAGGTGGGCCCACTACCCGCCCTGGTAGTGGGCCTTGTAGACCTTGGCAAGGGGGCAGCGGCAGTAGCTATCGCCTACTGGCTGCTGGGGGTATCCCCGCTTTTCGTGATGCTCGCGGGCCTGGCAGCCGTAATCGGCCACATGTGGATGCTCTTCCTGAAATTCAGCGGGGGCAAAGGCATGGGGGCCGCCTTTGGTGCCCTGCTGGTCCTGATGCCCGTTTACGGCTACTGGTACGGGCTTCTCATCATTATCGCCGTCATCATTATTCCCTTCGTCTTTACCCGCAACGTCGCTTTATCCATGGGGATTGGCCTCCTCTTTCTACCCCTCATCACCTGGTTGATAACCCAATCAGGGCTGGCAACTATCCTCGCCGTTACTCTGGGAGCGCTAATCGGCATAAAGTTCCTGCCAACCGCCAGGACAGCCTGGTCCAGGGACAAGAACGCCCGTGCCTTTATCTTTGACGACGGTAAGCCGCATCAAGGGCCGGGTGAGTGAGCATTGACAAGAACCTCGCTCATCAGCCGCCACTCGGCCCACAACCTGAACCTCAGGGAGGGGGATGAGGTTACGGCGATAATTAAGGCTACGAACGTGGTCATTGGGAAGGACTGAGTGAACTGAAGATGCGGGCTGCTTCTGCGGCAAAAGCAGGGTCATTAATATGTGCCTTGAGTCCAACAAGTTTAACCTCCGGGCTGAGTTGCGCCCTTAAGGCGTGAGTAAAGACCCCGCTCCTCTCCGGGTCGTAAAAGGCACCGCCGGGCTTATCCCACTCGGAAAATCCCAGTTGGGGAATAACTATTGCCCTTGGCCCCTGCCCTCTGTTCAGCCTTGCAGCCACCAGCTCGGCCGTTTCGGCTACCTCATCCAATGACCTCTCCACCGCCCAGGCCAGTTCATTATGCTGGTGCTTCCTCCGCCCTCTGAAGTCCTCCGGCATGGCCTCAAGCGGACCCGGCCAGGTGAAGAAATCAACCCCACCCGGGGCAATGACCTGGGGGATACCTTTCCTCCCGGCGGTCTCAAGCCTCCCCGGAACAGAGAGGAAACCCCTCCCGGCTACACTGCCGGGACATAAGTCGATAAGACACAAATCCAAAACCCCGCTGATAACGCCCTGGCCCACAAGCTGTTCAAACGGCCAGCCCTGCCCGCCGCCAACATGAAACATTACCACCTGATACCCCATCTCTTCCAGCGCCGGGGTGAGCCACTGTACATATCTGAGAGCTGTAATACCGAGAGTGGTAATACCCAGGAAGGTCTTCCCCTGGAGGTCTTCACCTTCCCGGTACATCCGGGCCGCCCCCCAGACCGCCCCGGCAGCATTTTCAAGCATTCGCCTGGCGAGGCTGCTCAGTCCCCATACATCCGACACCGCCGGAATTACTATCAGGTCGGGAGGCACCAGCTCGGGCCGCAGGTGTGAGGTAAACGCGGTGGTAGAGAAGATAACCTTGGGTACCCCTACCGGCAAAACAGCGGCCACCGCCAGGAAGAGCGAGGTGCCCATTGTCCCGCCAACGCCGATGATTCCCTCCAGTTCCCCCGAGGAATACAGGTCAGCTACTATCCTCGAGGCTCCTTCGGCCATTATCCTTATCGCCTCTGCCTCTTCCCCGAGGGAGCCTATCTCCTCAAGGCTCCTCCCCGTTGACCTGATGACTTCCTCCCGGGGGATATCAGCCTTAAAGAAAGGGGTCCCCAGAACGCCGCCATCAATGACGAGTGTTTTAGCCCCCCTGGCCTCGAGGAGCTGCTTGATATACGCTATCTTATCTCCTTTGGTATCCAGCGTGCCCAGAATAACTATCATCCGATGAAAACCTCTTCGCAAACCCCGGTTATCGCCCGGGCAAACTCGGGGTCTTCCATATTTGCTTTAACCAGGCTCACTTCTATCTCTGGTTTTAGCAGCCGCTTCAGCTCACTTACAAAGATGAGGTCCTGCTCCGGGTCATAGGTCTCGCTTCCCGGATAGTCTGCCGAGGACCATCCCTTGAGAGGAATTACGAGCCTGACCGGTCCCTTTGCCCGGTTGAGCTTCCCGGCAAAGGCCTGAGCGGCGGTAGTAAGTTCCTCCGGGGAAGCACGCAACCAGGTGCGGAACCTGTCCAGGTCGTACTTGCGGCGCTTCCGGTGGTCTTCCGTGTATTTTCGCTTGGGCGGTGTTATATGATTTACACTGCAGGTCGAGATTACCTGGGGAATTCCCATCTCTCCCGCCGATTCCAGCCGGTGCGGCCCGGCGTCTCTCATTCCACCAATCAAATGCTCCAGCACACCCCCGGGGGCAAGGTCAACCACACCATCAAACAGCCCCTGGGCTATCATTTCCTCCATCGCCCGGTCTCCGATTCCAGCCGCCGAAAAACCCACCACCTGAAACCCTTTTTCTTCCAGTGCTTTTCGGACCCCGCTGGCGCACTGCTCGCAGGGACCCAGCATGGTCAGGGCAATCAGCTTCGCTTTTCCCTTTAGCTCCCCGAGCGGCGTGGCATCCGCCATCCCGCAAACAGCGTAAGCCGCCCGGTCGATGACATTCTTCAACACATCACTGAGCCCGGAGACCTCGATAACGGAGTGCATCAGGGTAATGTCGCCGGTACCAATATAGCGGGTGGACATTCCCGGGAGGGCCGCTGTCGAGGAGATTATGAGTTTAGGTATCCCGAAAGGAAGGGCACGCATCACATCAGCCGCCATCAGGGAGCCCGTGGAGCCCCCGATGCTGACCACTCCGTGAACTTCCCCCTCCCCCACCAGCCTCCGGGCGATGCTACTGGCACCGGCAATCATCACCTCGGTATTGCTGGCCCGGTCCCGGGACCCGTGGATTTGCTCCAGGCTGCTCCCTCCGGCCCTGGCCACCTCATCAGCCAAAACCTCCGCCTGAGCCTCCCCCTTCCCCGCCATGGAGAGGTCCATCAGGACCGGCTTCCGGCCCAGCCCCCTTATCCTCTCCCGGAGATAGAGGGCCTCCACGCCCTTGGTGTCCATGGTGGCAATAAGCAGAATGCCTTTCCCGTCAGCCAAGTTTACCCTCCCGCTTGAGCTTTTCGGTTACAATCCTGGTGAGCTCTTTCTTGTCTATTTTCGACCCGCCGGCCAGGGGCATTGCCTCTATTACCTCCAGCCTCTCCGGGACCTTAAACATGGCAATCTTCTTACCCTTCAAATAGTCAACCATCTCCTCAAGGGTAAAGGACTCTCCTCCTTTAAGGGTAACGAAGGCACAGCATTTTTCACCCATCTGGGGGTCAGGCATCGGTACTACCGCCGCCTCAATGACCCTGGGATAAGCGATAAGGAAGTCCTCAATCTCCTTGGGGTAGATATTCTGCCCCCCGCGGATTATGATATCCTTCTTCCTGCCTACTATCTTCAAATAGCCCTCATCGGTCATGGCCACGACATCACCGGTAGTAGCCCAACCTTCCTTATCAAAGGCCTCGGCCAGGGTCTTGTCAAGGTCCCGGTAATAGCCAATGGCGTTGCCGGGCCCCCGGAACCATATCTGCCCTTCTTCACCGGGCCTGGTACGCTCTTTACCGTCATCGCCCACTATTTTCAGCTCCACCCCGGGGTGTACCCTGCCCACCGTAGTATATCTCAGCTCTTCCGGGGCAGAGATAGGGACACCACTGACCGAACCCTGGTCCTGGGAGCCAAAGGTGCCCAGGATGGGGCAGTGGAGTTTCCCTTCCGCCTCCCGGGCCAGGGCCGGCGGCAGGTAACCACCGGCACTTTTAATGAAACGCAGGGCGGAGAGGTCATACTTCCCCACATCAAGCTGCACCAGCCTCGCCAGCTGGGTCGGCACCAGGGCAACAACGGTTGCCCTCTCCCGCTCAATGAGTTTAAGGGAGTCCTCATCCCCCCTGCCCTCATAGTCCAGCACAACCTTAGCCCCGGCAACCGGCGCCGCGACATAAGCCGGCGTACCACCCGCCGCCCCGGTAATCGGGGCCATCGAGAGAACCACATCTCCGGGGCCAAGCTCCCAGTTCCGGATGTGGGCTTTGGCCGTCCATATCTCCCGGGCGGCAATGCGGTGTTCAATAATTTTCGGCATCCCGGTGGTGCCGGTGGTGGTAACCAGAAAGCCAACCTCACCTACCGGGTCCAACCTCCTGGTCTCCAACTCGCGAAGGTCGTATTCCTCTTCATAAGGGTGCGCCATTATCTCATCAAGCGAGACACAGCCCTCAGGGACTTCATCCCCGGCAATAACAATATGCTTTAGCTGAGGTAGCCGGGACTGAAGCTCCCGGACCATATCATAATAATCAAATCTGCGGAATTTCTTCTGGATAACAATACCAACCGCTCCCGTCTGGCTTCCTATCCACTCAATCTCGCTTTCCCGGAAGGTATACATTTCAGGGATGGAAAGGACCCCGGCCTTCTCAGCGGCAAGGCGGACCAGCGCCTGCTCAACGATATTGGGCAACTGAACCATCAGCCTGTCATCTTTACTCAGTTTCAACTCCCTGACCAGTGCCAGCGCTATCCGGTTGAACCTCTGTACGGCTTCCTTCCCGGTCAGCCTTACCCCCCTCGAGTCAACCAGCGCCTCTTTATCCGGCCACCTCCTGGCATTCCACTCCCAGTAGTCGGACAGGATGGTATTCTCCCAATACCCACCCTTCACGTACCTCTCGACTTCATCTTCATCATACCGTACCGGCTTCATCTTTTCCCCCCAATCTCTTTACTAAAATTGCTGTCTCCTCTATTTCACGGAACGGAACATCCTCATAAGGTCCCCGGTCCAACAGATATTCAACTTGGGGTCTGCCATCCCTGGTATAAGGATGAAGCATAGCATCATTCTCGCCGTCAAACTCAACGGGAATAAGCCCCGCCTTCCGACATACTTCAATGCCAAAGGCGGGAGTCGCCTTGACCCACCTTCCCCCGAGGTACAAATCGGCGTACCCGTGGTAAGCAAGCACATTGGTCCCTCTCAGCTTTAGCAACTTCTCCGGAATAAGATGGCTCCTGATTTTAGCGAACCTGAGCCGGGCGGGAATACCGGCGGCACGGGCCAGGGCAACAAGAAGGACCGCCTTCTGGACACAGTATCCCCCCTTTCTAGACAGGACATGGCTCGCCCGTAACTGCTCCGGGAGAGACCTTGGTGAAAAAGGATTATACTTTATCTCATCCCTCACAAAATAGAAGATTCTCCGGGCCTTCTCTTTCTCACCCTTTACCCCCCCGGTTAGCTCCCGTGCTTTTTCCTTTACCGGCTCAGCATCGCTATCAATAAAGGGTGTGGCTTTCAAATACTGGTCCATCTTCACTCTCCAGGGCCCGAAAAGGGCTTACATCATGCCGGTGAGCAGGGAAACAGCCCTTTGAGCATACTCGGGGTCATTAATATGGCAGTCCAGCTCCTCCACCTTGACCTCGGAGCCCAGATTCTTCTTCAGGGTTTTTATAAACAACTCATTATTCTCAGGGTCGTAAAATACCCCTCCCGGCCTATCCCTATCCGAGAATCCCCCTCTCGGAATAAGGACCACCACCGGCCCTTTGGCATTATTCAACTTGCCGGCTATTATCTCCGCCACTCTGGTCATCTCATCGCTTGAGGCCTTTATCTCCCAGGAAAGGTCGTTATGCTTCTTCCATACCCTGCCTTTATACTGCGGGGGGAAGGTCTCCGGCGGGCCGGGCCAGTCAAAAAAGCCCATCGCCGCAGTACCAACCACCTGTGGAATGCCCCGGCGCGCGGCAGCTTCCATCCGGTGGGGGCCGGCGTTGCATGTGCCGCCGCACAGCTCATTGATAATCTCGTAGGGACAGAGGTCCAGGACACCATCAATGAGACCCTGGTCGATTAACTCCTCCAGGGCCCTCCCCTGCATCCCGGTAGCATGAAAGACAGCTACCTCATAACCTTTTTCCTCAAGAAGAGGTTTCGCCGTAAAGACATACGTAAGCACCGCCCCTCCCAGGGTGGATATCCCAATCAAGGACCTCTTTTCCCCGCTCACCTGTTTTCTGCCCGCCGCCCCGGCTATCATCAGGGCGGCATTGCCAAGTATCTCCCTGGTTATCCGGTTTAGTCCCCACATGTCGGCTACCGACTGCATCATCACCAGGTCCTTGCTGACAAGCTCGGGGCGGATAAAGGAGGTAAAGGCCACCGTTGAGACCATCAGTTTGGGCACGCCTAGAGGCAGCACTTTCATTACGGGGAGAGCGATTGAGGTCCCCATCGTGCCCCCCAGGGCAATTATGCCATCCAGCTCGCCCCGGGAGTAAAGCTCCTTAACAAGGATGGAGGCACCTTCGGACATTGCCTTTACCGCCCTCTCCTCATCACGCCACGAGACTATCTCCTCCATCCCCCCGGAGACAGCCGCCGCGACTTCCTGCCGTTTGATATCCGGCTCAAACAGGGGCTCTCCCAGAATTCCCACATCCATCACCCTGCCCCGACACCCCCTGCTCTCAATAACCTCTTTCAGATACCCCGCTTCCTCTCCCTTGGTATCCAGCGTCGCTAAAATGAGAACCGTGCTAGTCACCCGAACCCCCTTCTTCGTCAAGGGCCACGACAAATTGTCCCATATCCGACCCTACCCCTGCGGCTATCGGCGCACACTTGAGCTTCAACATGTAAATCGCTGCTCTCCCCCCGGTCTCACCCTTCAGTGCCTCATAGTTTCCGGTACCCTTGGCTATCACCAGGTCACTCTGCCTGAAGGCATCAGCCAGTGGGGGTGGACCCTCACCGGGCACAAACTGCCCCCGCGTGGTTAGTATACTATCAACCAGCCCATCCAGGGTAAAGAGGAGGGCATCTTCCCTGGTGGCATCCTCAAAATACGGCGCCTCCTTCACCACAAGGGTCACCCTTGCCCCCATCCCCACAAGCTCGGCAATCAGCAAGGAATCAAAACCTATCTCGCCGGCATTATCAGTAAGGTAAAAGACAGTAGGCCTCCCCTGGACTGCCCCATAGATATTGCCCACCAGGGCCGGAGGAGGGCTTTCTCCCCGGATAATGCCCGCCGCCTCCGGGAACTCGAAAGCCCCGGAGGGAATACCGATGGGCGCTACATTGCTTGCCGAAGCCAGGTAACATGCCCTCTTAAATCTTTCTGCCGGTGTCTGCCCCCCTCCCACGAAATCCCGGGCAGCAGGTATTAATTCACCCGCGGCCTTATTACTCTTGAGCTTGAACTCCTCATAATACGCGGCGGAAGCCGACATAAACTCACGCGCAGAGGTGGTCATCCGGTTACATAATAAACCCAGGTTGACCGATGGGTAAAACTCCCGGGAGAGCACACTCGAGATGCCTCTAGCTAACTGGAAACGCTCCTCCTCGCCAATGGTAACCCCGGCCCTCTCGTAAACCCACCTTGACATACATAGAGCACACTCTGCCGCCGGCTTCAAAATCTGCCGCCTTCCTTGATAGTTACCTGTTTCTCGCCGCCCTCGGCTAGCGCCCTCAAAGGAGCCCCTCCAGTCCACAGTGCTCCTCCGAGGGCACTGCCATTTAACCTGTTATCCCTACTTGATTAATGGCTTACCGATCGGTAAAACCGGTTTACCGAAGAAGGTATCGAGCCAGACAGCCGTCGCGAAGTAGAAAATCATCAGGGCAAACAAAAGCATCATCCAGCCGGACACCATGGGCAGCGTGCTGCTGATACCCATGGAGGGGTCTGCCGGCATCCCCGGGCAACCCATGAAGCTCCAGGCGCAGGGGGCGAGTGCCGCCGCTATGGCAATCCACCACAGGGCAAAACCCAAAAACCAGCTAATTTTGAGCCCGGCAATCCCGGCAACGACCAGAAACAGTACCAGCCCTATCCACATCCAGCCCTCTATCTGGGGGGGAATTGCCACCGCAGCCCCAGCACCAAAGACGGGAGCTCCCCAGGGCCATCCCACAAACTTACCCAGGAACGAAAGCCACGTGCCGGAACCAAACAGGACGCCGCCAATGATGGCGCTAGCTGTGCCACCGAAGATGTCGCCGCGGCGAAACGCTATTATGGCCCCGATAATACATACCAAACTGATACCGGCAACCCACACGATAAGCAGGGGTGCGCTCGCCAGTGAAACACTGCCCGTGAGCAGTGCCGCCAGACCGAAGAAAGCCACCGCCGACGAAAAGAGAACCGCCGGCAGGGGCTCAGCCCACTGAGTTTGTTGTTCCGCCATTGTCTTTCTCCTTAGAATTTTCTCTCTGCCTTTCCCACCACTCCTACTTGCTCATATCTTTCACCCCCCTACCCTTTCAGAGCCTAGATTCTATACCTTACCTTCCCGCGCAGGGTAAGACTACCCCGCTACTCTCAGCTCAGTTGGAGGACCCCCACATACTCCAGGGAACATCTACTTTCAAAATCTATCCATTAATACCCTCGATGCCGCTAACTAACCTCCTTGAGCCTATCTTAAAACTAAACCTATTTATCCAGGATGTAAATTGCCCCGTTGGCAGCGTCTACCTTTATCCGCTGCCCGGTCTTAATCTTCTCACAGGCAACAAAGCTGTTGATGATGGTCGGCACTCCGTATTCCCTGCCGATGATAGCGGTATGGGAAAGGGTCCCCCCTCTATCACCGATAACCGCCGCCGCAATACCGAAGGCAGGGGTCCAGGCCGGGTTGGTACCGGGGCAAACCAGAATTTCACCCGGTTTGAACTGACCAAGGTCCTCATAGTTGATGATGACCCGGGCAACCCCTTCAACCTCACCCGGACAGCCACAAATACCCATAATATCAGCCTTAAGCTCCGGCCTTGCTGCCGGCATGTCGCCAATGATGATTTTGATGGCAATGGGGTCCAGTGACGGCAGCATGTCCTCACCTACCGCCTCGTTAAAGCCTCCGGGACGGTCGGTATAGACAGGAGGCCTGAACTCACCCTCTGTCTCAAACTTCTTTACCCAGCCTTCCCACTGAGCACGGCGCTTCCTCGTCAACCAGCGGAGGTCGTTCAGGTGCGGCAGTAGAATACTGCTCTCAATTTCCCAGGGGTTCATCATAAAGGTATCATCGGGGCGGTCTATAGCCCCATTCTCGGCAAGCTTCTGCCCGATCGCCAGGTAGCCGCGGCGCATTATTGCCTGGATGGTCATCTCACAGTACAGGTCGTGCTCCTCACTATAGGTAGTGGCATTCTGTCCCAGCTTTATCAGCGAGCTGAACCACTCCTTATCCTGTGGCGGTACTTTATCCAGCAGGGCTTTGACCGCTTTTTCCCTTTTTACGACAAGTCCCCTTCTCCTCACGTCAAGGACATACTCCTTATCCGTCGCGGTGCCACCCAGGATGAGGTCTTTGATAGTCTTTATCGGGAGACTCGGCTGCTCCAGCCAGTAGGGGTCAACAAAGTCGTTCATGCGGACCATCCGCCAGCCCCGGAGCTGGAGGAATTCATTGAATTTCTTGAGCCAGTCCCTCCCCTTACCTTCCTGTTCCAGCTTGGGGATGATAGCCTCAGGTTCATTCTCCCTGAATATATCACCGAGTCCCCTCTCAACCGCCTGCTTGGCTAACTGCCATAACTCTCTGTCAACCGTGTAAATCTCGTTATCAAAGCCTCTCATCATATCCTGGAACTCGGCCGACTGGTCATTTATCCCGAAGCGCTTCTTGCACTCCTCCTCGAGGAGAATCCACGCCGAATAGGAGGTCTGCATCCCGAAGAAGTGTATCTCCCACATCTTGCGAAAGGCCTCGTCAAGGTCCCAGTTGTGATGCAGGAAATCAAGAACGGTCGCCTGAGCGGGGTCAAACGTCTTAAGCTGGTCATACATATCGGTTAGCTTTTTCTTGTTCTTTTTCCAGATACCGCCGAAGTCATCAATATAGGGGCGTAGCGCCTCCTTGAACTTGACCTCGCGTTCCGCTCTTTCCTTCTCATCCCTGACGACAAGGAAGGCAACATACATCCCACCATCCTTGTATCTCCACTCCCAGCCATAGCAGGTAGGCAGGCTGAGGGCAATATTTACCCACTTGGTGCCAATGCCGCAATGCCTGACCCACATATAGCCATACAGTGGGGTAACCGGTGGCGAAGAGTGCGTGCCATCAAGAAACAGAGAGTGGAACATCGGTAAATCAACCTCAGGGATAAGGTCATACCCCGGCGCTGCCCCCCATACGGCATCCGTCCCTTTGAGGTCTGCACCTTCCCATTTCTTCCACCTCTCCTCAGGCGATAAAAACCCGTAGGTACTTGGCTTTCCGTATTCAGCCATTTCTCACTCCTTTCCAGGGTCTTATTTTAGCCCCTCCTCATCCCCTTTCTAATCACTCATGTCATTCACCTCCCTACCCTCTCTAGAACCTGAATTCTATACCCTTTATCTTCTTTTTAGCCTCGGACAGGTCAATCTGTCTAAAACCACTCACCATCTTGTCAGCGAGCTGGTCGGTGGCTGACTCCGGCTTCCCGGCAAATATTTTCTCCGGGCGAGTCTGGAGCAGAAACACGTTCTGCCGGTCAGGGAAATCAGGGTCAATCGCCCATTCCATGTCCTGCGCCTGTCCCAGCTTTTCCTCAAGGTGTTTCGCTAACTCCACAACCCCTTTTATTTCACTATCGGTCAAGCAGGGGACCGACTGCATCTCCGGCGGCATATCCCGCCACTCAGCGCCCTCTTCCGTGTTTACCACCTGCTTGAGCTTTTTACCTACCGCCCTTTCCAATACTTCAAGGCTTTGCTTGTCCACCACGAACCTGTCCACACTCTCCTCCCCACTAACGACGCCCTCCCCCAACCCCCAGTTAGCCTCGATAACTACCTTCGAGGCGTCACCGGTAACAGGGTCCGCGGTAAAGCCAATACCGGCACTCCGCGCATTTACCATCTTGACGACGGCAACACCGAGCTTATCACCATCAACCGCTATCCCCTTGTTGGCCCGGAAGGCAATCGCTCGAGGAGTAAAGGCACTTGCCCATACCTTCTTCACCTTTCTCAGTACCTCTCCCTTACCTTTAACATTCAGGTAGGTCTCAAACATACCCGGCCGGCTCGCCGTTCCGGCCGACCTGACCGAAACCGCAACATCAAGAGCCCCCAGTCTATCACACAACTGCTCATAATGGGAAACTATTTCCGCCTCCACGTCTTCCGGCACGGTTGCCTCTTCTATCATACTACGGAGATGCCGGCTCACTTCCTCAAAACGCGTAATCGAGGCCCCTGAAAGATTACCAACGCCGCTCACATAGCTGGAAATCTTTTTATCAACCGCAGACTCCCGGAGGAACCTCTCATACATCCCGATAGAAAGAGCAAATCCCGGGGGAACAGGTAAGCCCATTCGGGTCATCTCTCCCAGGTTAGCGCACTTCTTCCCTACCGCGTCGTTGTGCTCCTTGCCCAGCTCCTCAAACCAGAATACCAGTTTCTCTGCTCCCATGTGCCCTCTCCTCCTTCTGTTATTGCTGTTATTGCCTGAGTAACGAGAGCTTGCTTAAATCTCATGCCAGTTCTCCATCAAAGGCAAGACTCATAATCCGGGCGAGGCTGAAAACCGGTCCGTCCCGGCAGACGTACTTGCTGCCCAGGTTGCAGCGGCCGCACATCCCCAGCCCGCATTTCATCCGCATCTCCAAGGAGAGCAGCGTTCTCTCCGCCGGGAAGCCGAGGTCCCTGACCACCGGCAGGGTAAATCTTATCATCGCCGGCGGTCCGCAGACCAGGGCATAGGCGTCATCCGGGCGGGGGGCGACTTCACGGGTAATATCGGGGACAAATCCCACCCGTCCGCCCCACTCTTCATCGCCAGCATCCACGGTGAGATGCAGCTCAAGGTCATCTCTCCTGCCCCACTTCTCCAGGTCACCCTTATAAAGCAGCAGCCCCGGGCTCCTCGCCCCGTAGATAACGGTTACCTCGCCAAAGCGGGAGCGGTTCGCCTCATCAAGCACAAAGTTGGTGAGGGCCCTCAGGGTAGAGAACCCAAAGCCACCACCAATCATGACGATATTCTTGCCCCGGAGCGTCTCGATGGGGTAGCCGTTACCCAGGGGACCCCTTACGCCCACGATTGCTCCTGCCTCCAGGTCATGCAGGGCAGTTGTGACCACCCCTGCCTTGCTCACCGAGAACTCCAGATACCCTGCCTGCGTGGGGGAGGAAGCCATGCCGAAGGGGGCTTCCCCCTTACCCGGCACCGATAGCTCGGCGAACTGCCCCGGCAGGTAGCTGAAGGCCGCCTCATCCTCCTGGTTGACAAAGGAGAGGCGGAAGGTCTTGACATTCATGTCCTCGGTTTCCACCACCACCTGCTCAATCCTCACCGGCAAAGGTAAATATGGATTCTTCACCTGACACCCTCTAACTGCGATATGGCGAAAAGGACCTGGCGGATATCCAGGTTCACCGGGCACTCAGTGACACAGCGGCCGCAGCCCACACAGCCAAACTCGCCGTAGTTATCAATAAAGTGGCTGAACTTGTGCATTATCCGCTGCCGGTAGCGCTCCCTGACCGTAGGCCTGGGGTTGACCCCGGATGCCTGCAGGGTAAACAGGGGGAACTGACAGGAGTCCCAGAGGCGAATACGGTCGCCGTCAGAACCCGCTCCTTCATCAACGATATCAAAACAGTGGCAGGTGGGACAGAGATAGGTGCAGACTCCACACCCCAGGCACTTCTCCGTGAGCTGCTGCCAGATGGGGTCATTGAAGTTGTGGTCCAGCTTTTCCTTCAGTCCCTCTGTCGCCACCCCCGCTTCCAGGGATGCCTCCGCTACCCGGACAGCCCCCGCTGCCAGCGCCAGCTTGTTCTCATCGGTATCCTCAAGCCCGCTCCCTTCCAGGAGCCGTGCTCCCTCATCACTGATAACCTGGATAACATATTCATCGCCAATGTCTACCAGCAGGAGGTCGGAGCCCCCGGTTGAGAAGGGCCCCCCGTTTACCGAGGTACAGAAACAGGTGGCGCGGGGCTTCGGGCAGCCCAGGCTCACCACCACGGTCCCCTGCCTGCGGCTTACATAATAGGGGTCCGGACACTCCCCATTGAAGACCTTATCCAGCAGGGTAAAGCTCCTGGCATCGCAGGGGCGGATGCCGAAGACTAACCGCTGCCGCTCCGGAGGAGGAGGCTCCTCCATTTCGACTGCCCCCGGGGTGGTGTGGTAGCTGAACAGCACCTCCCACTGGGGCAGGAGCAGCCCCTTGGGCGGTATCCTGGAGTTCTGGTAGTCCAGGAAAGCCTCGCTGCCGGAGTTAATCCGCTCAAAACAGATACGGTCGCCCTTGTTTACCGGGGCGAACACTTCATACCCCCTGATGAGCCTGTCAAGGAGGCTGGCTATCTCTTGCTTATTGATAATCTTGGCTTCCATCCTTAATATCCTGTCCTCTGGCTTAAGGGTTCACCATAAACTCCTCCGGGTCATCCGGCTTAAAGGTAGCGAGGGGTGCCACCTGCTCCAGGCTCAGCCCGGCTTCGTAGCCAAACCGCTCTTTCACATCCTTGACCAGTTTCCGGTTCAACTTCCTGATGTCCACCCCTACGGGGCAGGCTCGCTCGCAGGCCCCACAATCAACACAGCGCCCCGCCAGGTGAAAGGCTCGCGTAAGGTGAAAAGCCATTGTGTCGCTGTCATTGGTCGTCTTACCCACCCACTGCGGGTGGGTGCTGTCCACGAAACACTCCTGGCAGTAGCACAGCGGGCAGGCGTTGCGGCAGGCGTAGCAGCGGATACACTTGCTGAACTCCAGGGTAAAGCACCCCCAGCGCTCTTCACCGGACCGGCTTTCGAACTCTGCCACATCCTGATAGGGGTCGGCCTCCCGCTCTGATACCAGCTCCCCCGCCAGCAGGTCATATATTACCGGGTTGCGGTGGGTACAGGTCTGGCAGGAAGGATATAGAAAATCATCCCGGTCCAGGGTCTTCTCAAAATCAGCCCCTTTGAGGATGAGCTTACCGTCCTTTTCTTCCGCCTCGCGGACCTCGCCCCCTTCAAACCCTGCCTCAACCCCCCTCCAGTCAACCATTCCCTGGCAGGGGACACCGATGATAATTACCTGCTCCCGGCGAAGCTGGTTTTCCTTGATGAGTTCCACGATGCTGCGCGCATCGCACCCCTTGGCGACGATGGCGAGCGGCTCCGCCCTCCCGACCAGGTATTTAGCCAGGTTATTTTCACAGAAGGAGTCCCAGATAAGCCGGCCCACCTCCCCCTTCTGCCGTACAAAGCAGGGGGTGCGGCGCAGCGGCATTGTGCCCCGCTCAAACCCGATAACCATCTCTACCCTGCCTTCTTCCAGCAGGTTCCGGGCGATTTCCCTTATCTTGCTTGTTAGCTCTGGCATCCAGCACACCTCAATGCGGGGTCTTGCTCAGTTTTTCCAGCGGACCCAGCGCCGCTACCTTTTTGGTGACCTCGCTTATCACCCTGGCGAACCTTGCCCCCTCTGATGCCGATACCCAGCTGAACTGGACCCGCCCTTCCTCAAGCCCGGCGTATTCCAGCAGGTCTTTCAGCAGGGCGAACTTTCTCCGGGCGCTGTAGTTGCCGGTAAGGTAATGACACTCGCCGGGGTGGCACCCGCATACGACAACGCCGTCAACGCCGTGCTGCAGGCTGGCGATGATAAAGAAGGGGTTTATCCTCCCCGAGCAGGGAACCCGGATAACCCGGATGTTGGGCGGGTACTGTATCCGGCTGGTGCCTGCCAGGTCGGCCCCGGCATAGCTGCACCAGTTGCATAGAAAGGCAACTATCTTTGGTTCCCAGTTCTCAGTTTCTGCCATATCCGTATCCTAAAGGGCCTGGATTAAGGACAGGGTCTGCTGGTCACTGACACCGGCGATATCCAGCGCCCCGCTCCGACAGGACGAGGCACAGATTCCACATCCCTTGCAAAGGGCTTCAGTGACCACCGCTACCTTCTCTTCAGTCTCTATTTCAATCGCATTAAAGGGACAGACCTTCTGGCAAACGCCGCAGCCGGTGCACTTCCGCTTATCAACAATGCAGACGGCGCCGCCGGCTTTCATCTCCTCCTGTGCCAGTATCGTAAGCGCCCGGGAGGCCGCTGCCTGCGCCTGGGCGATGCTCTCATCAATGAACTTGGGACTGTGAGCCAGGCCGCACATGAAGATGCCATCGGTGGAAAAGTCCACCGGGCGGAGCTTCATATGGGCTTCCATGAAGAAGCCGTCCTCGTTCAGAGGCACCTTGAGCAGCCGGGACAGCTCCCCGTTACTCTCCAGGGGGATGGTGGCAGCACTCAGCGACAGCATGTCGGCGTCTATCATCAGGCGCTGCCCCAGGGTGGGCTCCGTCACCATAACCCGCAGGATGTCCCGGCCGTTTTCCCGGACTACCTGTACCTCCGGCTTACCGTCAGCCTCATAGCGGATAAACTTGACTTCCTGCCCGGCGGCCTGCTGGTAGTAGTCCTCCCGCAGCCCGTAGGTCCTCATGTCCCGGTAGAGGATGTAGATTTCCATCTCCGGGTTTATCTCCTTCAGCTTCAGGGCATTCTTGACTGCCTGGCTACAGCATACCCGGCTGCAGTAGGGATGGTCGCTATCGCGGCAGCCGACGCACTGAATCATTACCAGGGTGCTGCATTGCGCCAGCCTTTCGCTACCGCCGGCTATCTCTTCCTCCAGCTCCAGCAGCGTCAGCACCCGCGGCTCTTTGCCGTAGAGATACTCGGTGGGTTTGAACTCCGCGGCGCCGGTGGCGACGATGGTGACGCCATGGGCAATCTCGGTGACGGCTTTCTTATCCGCGCCGGCGGCAATCCGGGTAGTAAAGTTGCCCACATAGCCCCTGAACTCGCTTATCTCAGCTTCGGTGTATACCCTAATGAGCGGATTTTCGTTAGCCCGCCGGATAAGCCCCTGGAGGTAAGCCTGAACATCTCCTCCGTCCACGGTGTAGTGGATTCTGCGGGCATTCCCGCCCAGCTCCTTATTCCTTTCCAGCAGGTGGACCTCCATTCCCTGCTCTGCCAGCGCCAGGGCGCTCTCCATTCCCGCGATGCCGCCGCCAATCACCAGGGCGGCGTGGGTTATCATATACGGCAGCTGGTAGAGGGGCCTGAGGAGCCTCGCCTTGGCTACCGCCATCCTCACCAGGTCCCGCGCCTTGCGGGTGGCTACCTCCTTATTCCCCATGTGCACCCAGGAACACTGCTCCCGGATATTGGCCATCTCGAACAGATAGGGGTTCAATCCCGCCTCCTTGAGTGCCTCCTGGAACACCGGCTCGTGCGTCCGGGGGGTACAGGCGGCGACCACTACCCGGTTCAGCCCCTTCTCCTGAATGGTCTCAATCAGGCGAGTGATGGAATCAATGGAACAGCTGAAGGTATTTTCCTCCGCATGCACCACATTATCCAGCTCGGCGGCATACCGGACGACGCCGGCAACATCCACATTCCGGGCGATATTGGTGCCGCAGTGGCAGACAAAGACGCCCACCCGCGGCGGCTCGGCGCTAACATCCCGCTCCGGCGGGTATTCCTTCTCTTCAATCAGGCTCCCCCGTTCCTCCACCAGCAACTGCGAGGAGAGCGCCGCCGCCCCACTCGCCATGGTGACCGAGTCGGGAATATCCATCGGGGCGTGGAACACCCCGCAGGTATAGATTCCGGGCCGGGAGGTCTCAATAGGAGAGAAGATAGAACTCTGGCAGAAGCCGGCGGGGTTGAGGTCAACGGATAGCCGCTCCGCCAGTTCCCGGTTGCTGCCGCTTGAGGTCAAGCCCACCGAGAGCACCACCAGGTCAAACTCCTCATCCCTTACCTCGGTGCCGTTGATACGGCAGCGGAGCACTACATTCCCGGTCTCCGGTACCTGCCTGAGAACGGATACCTTGCTCCAGATGAACTGGACGCCGGGCGTACCCTGCGCCCGCTCGTAGTAGCGCTCGAAGCCCTTGCCGTAGGCACGGATATCGTTATGGAAGATAACCGTTTCCATCTCCGGCTCATGCTCCTTGGAGAGAAGCACCTGCTTGATGGCATACATGCAGCATACGGAGGAGCAGTAGGTATTGCCGGCGGTGGTATCGCGGGAGCCGACGCACTGAATCCAGGCAATTCTGCGGGGGGGCTTCCCGTCCGAGGGGCGTACCAGTTCCCCTTGATAGGGCCCGGAGGCACTCAGGACGCGCTCAAACTCCAGGCTGGTAATTACATTGCTCAGCCGCGGGTAGCCGTATTCACTCTGCGCCTGCGGCTCAAAGGGCTCGTAGCCGGGGGCGAGGATGACACTCCCCACCTCGATTTCCCACCTTTTCTCCTGCTGGTGGAAGTCAATTGCCTTGGTATTACAGGTGGGGCAGCAAATCTGGCACTCCTCCCGCAGCAGGAAAAGGCAGCGCGAAGGGTCAACCACGAAGGCGGCGGGCACTGCCTGGGGGAAGGGAATATGAATGCACTTGGTAGTCGCCAGATTTTCGTTGTAGTCATCAAGGATGTTTACCGGGCAGTACTCCAGGCAGGTGCCGCAGCCGGTGCACTTCTCCTCATCAACATACCGCGGTTCCTGCCGCACGGTTACCCGGAAATTCCCGGCTTCACCGGCGATGCCCTCCACCTGGGTGCCGGTCAGAATGGAAATATTCGGGTTCCGGGCGCACTCAATAAACTTGGGGGACAGGATGCACATGGAGCAGTCATTGGTAGGGAAGGTCTTGTCCAGCTGGGACATCTTGCCGCCGATAGCGGGCCCCTTTTCTACCAGGTAGACCTTGAAGCCAGAGTTCGCCAGGTCCAGGGAGGCCTGTATTCCGCTCACCCCTCCCCCGACAACCATGACGGCCCCTATCTTACCTTCAATTGGAACCGGGACCTGAGTCCCACTATCACTGCCGGTCATAGCTTTCTCTCCTGCCCTTGCCCCCAGCGTAATATCACTTATTAAATTACTGCTTCGACGATTTCGGAGATGTCCCTGATTTCCAGGACATCTTCCTTATTGGCGGTCAGCAGGCTGTCCTTGAAGTTAAGGATACAGTAGGGACAGGCAGTCGCCAGAATATCGGCCCCCCGCTCGATTGCCTGCGCCACCAGAATATCGGAGAACCGTTCGTCCTTCTTGGTCTCCATCCAGATTCTGCCCCCCCCGCCGCCGCAGCAGAGGCTGTTTTCACGGGAGTCAACCTCGTCCATCAGCTCCACCCCCGGGATGCGGCTCAGGACCTGTCGCGGCTCATCATAGATGCCCTGGTGCCGCCCCAGGTAGCAGGGGTCGTGATAGACCACCTTCTTATTAAGCTCCCCGGTGAGCTTGATTTTACCCTCGTCAAGGAGGCGGGCGAGATACTGGGTAGAATGACTTACCTTGAAATTACCCCCCAGTTCGGGGTATTCATCCTTGAAAGTGGTGTAGCAATGGGGAGAACTGACCACTATTTCGGTTACCCCACTGTCATTGAAAGTGTCAATATTACTTTTCGCCAGCTGTTCAAAGAGGCTGGTGTGACCTGCCTTGCGGATGCTCTCGCCACAGCAGTTTTCCGCAGTGCCCAGGACACCGTAGTTTATCCCCGCTTTTTGCAGGATGCCGACGGTAGCGCGTGCTACCCCGCTTACATTTGAATCATAGGCGGGGATGCAGCCCGGAAAGTAGAGCAGGTCGCTATCCCTGGTGAAAGGCCTGACATCCAGCCCTTTAGCCCAGTCAAGACGCCTCTCCCGCGGCTCTCCCATCGGGTTACCAACACTGCCCAGGCTCGCCATCACGCTGCGGAGACTGGCGGGAACCATGCGGTTTTCAATCATGATGCTGCGGGCGGCGCGCATGATGTCAATGATACTGACCCCGCGGGGACAGCGGCTGCCACAGGTATTGCAGGTAGTACACAGCCACCAGTCCTCCTCATCCAGCTCAAATAAGCCAAACTGCGCCTGGCGGAGCATCTTGTGGGGGAGAAAGGCGCGGACGATATTCCAGGGGCAGCTCACCGTGCACAGCCCGCACTGAAAACACAGTTTGAGCTTTTCGCCCCCCGCCTCCTTAATTAAGTCGGCTGCCTCTCTGAAGGGAGCCACTATCTGCATCGCGGGACTTGCCTCACTTCGCATTTTATTCGTCTACTAAAGTCAGGGCCTCAGCAGCGCACCACCTGATACACTGGGGGTCGGGCGGCTCGCCGCAAAAATCACACTTGAGGGGGATTTGAGTGTCAGGCTCCTTGAAAATGGGCTTGACAGGGCAGGAAGCCCGGCACAGTACGCATTCGTCAAGTTCCCGGCCGTCAATTACCCGCACCCCCTTTGAGTTACACGCCGCCTCGGTGTAAGGGCCCGCTATCACCGGCAGGCAATATTCCTCGGTGATAAAGACCCTTATCCTTGACCTCCACGGGTTGACAGTACCGGTGTGCTGCAGGGAACAGGCCACCTCACAGAGCTTACAGCCGGTGCATCTGGTGTAGTCAACCTTGATTCTCATTTTGCTCCTGCCTCCCCCGCCAGCCCTAACTGGAGCAGCTTTTCGGGGGTGGGGATGCCACTCTCGTCCCAGCCCCGCCACCTGTAGTATTCAGGCAGCATACGGTCAAGGTGAACTACCTGGTTATTGACCCGGGGCTCATCGGTTATCCTCGGCGGCAGGTTATCATCCTTGCCGCTGAGCCCGGCTTTAAGGTTAAACAGCCGCTCCAGGTTCCAGATTCTCTCGCCAATGAGCGCCAGACTGTCGGCGGTGTAATCAACACCGGTGACAGCCCGCAGCCACACGAGCGGCTTCTCACTCCACAGCGGCCCGTGGTAGATAATCCAGCAGAGGACAGAGGAGTCAGCCACCGCAAGGGTGTCCTGGTCCTGTTTCGTCCACTCCACGTGGTGCGCCGGGTCTTTCCTGCCTTCGTACATCGGCAGCGTCGCCTTGGTATGGCAGGCACCGACATTACTGGTGGCATACTGGAGCCCGATTACCTCGATGCCCTGGGGGTGCCAGGCAGGCATGCCCTGCTTTTTAACCCCCATGAAGAGCTCGGGGTGTCCGTATTTCTCGGCGACGGCATAGCCCCCGTCAGCCAGCAGGTCGCCGAAGCCCTGGCGGCGGGAGGTCTCCTTGATAAGCTGGAACATGGAGGCGGTATTGCCAAAGTTGAGAGGGCACCCGGCGTCCTTCTCGGGCAGGTAGCCGCTTTCGAAGAGCTCCATGGCGCAGGAAATAGTAGCCCCGGTGGTTATGGTATCCATCCCCAGTTCATTACAGAGATAGTTAGCTCTACATATATCATCGAGGTCACCAATCCCGCAGTTAGACCCCACCAGCGCCATTGTCTCGTGCTCCGGTCCCTTGGTAGTCCCGGGGTAGTCGGGGTCTTTAATCCGGCTCCTCTTACTACACGCGAAGGGACAGCCAAAGCAGGCTTCGTCCCGCACCCGGATGTTATCCCGGATAAAAGCCGGGTCCTCGAAGACTTCAAACGGTTTAAAGTATCCGGCTTGGAAGTTCAGCGCTGCCTGGGTGCCGGTCTTGTTGGCCCGCCCCGGCAGGCTCCAGGTTCCCCACATATGCCTTTTTTCCAGCTCGTTGTTCTCACGGCCCTCTTCCAGGAAGTCCATCACCGCCTTCTTGAAGCCTTCGCTATCGGCGATAGCGACCTCTCCCCGGCCGCTGGCAGCGATTGCCTTCAGGTTCTTGGAACCCATCACCGCCCCCATTCCGGAGCGGCCGGCAGCCCTGCCGCCATCAGCCATGACGCAGGCAAACCGCACCCGGTTCTCACCGGCGGGCCCGATAGAGACAATGCTGGTATCGCTGGCTTCCCAGATATTGAACTCCTGCTTTATCTCGGCTTTAAGCAGGGTTTCCGTCTCGGTGGTCCACTTTCCCCACAGGTGTCCGGCGGGCTTAATCGCCACCTCCTCGCTCCTGATGGATAGATAGACAGGCTCGGGCGCTTTGCCCTCAATGATAAGCAGGTCATAGCCGGCAAACTTCAACTGGGCGCCGAAGTAGCCCCCGCAGCACGAGTTGGCAATCGCCCCGGTGAGCGGGGACTTGGAGGCAACGATAAATCTTCCCCCCGCCGGGGCACCCGTCCCCGTCAGGGGGCCGGTGGCGAAGATTAATTTATTTTCCGGACCAAGCGCCTCAACCCGGGGGTCAATCTCGTCAAACAGCATCTTCACCCCCAGGCCGCGGCCGCCGATGTAGTCCCTGGTCAGACCCAGGGGCATATCTTCAACCGAGTAGCTCCCCTGTGAAAGGTCAACCCTCAGAATTTTACCTTTCCAACCAAACATCCTGCTCCTTTAATGCATATACCTGCCGCCATCGACTACCAGGGCCTGCCCGGTAATGAAATCACTCTCATCGCTGGCAAAGAATATCGCAGCTCCAACCAGGTCCCCAGGCTGTTCCATACGGTTCAGCGGGGTGCGGCTGATATCATACTTGGCAACATCACCTATCGTTCTACTGGCCGGTGTATCCGTAAAACCAGGGCAAATAGTGTTGACACAGATGTTGTATTGTCCAAGCTCAGCGGCGAGGCACCGGCTGAAGCCCAAAGCCCCTCCCTTGGAGGTCACATAGTGAATCATCCCCTTGGAACCGGTAAAAGCGGTCTCCGACGAGATATCAACGATTTTGCCCTTTTGCTGCTTTATCATCTGGGGAATTACCGCCCTGCAGCACAGGAACGGACCTTTCAAATTAACGGTCAACAGCCGGTCCCACTCATCCACCGGAATCTCCAGGATTCCCTTCCTGGTTACCCCCCGGTACATGGCGGCGTTATTGAGTAAAACATCAATCCTGCCATATTCCCCCAGTGTCTTTTCCACCATAAGTCTAGTGCTTTCCTCACTGGTAACATCGACTTCTAAGGCCAGCCCGCCTTTAAGCTCTATCTCACCCGCCGCCCGGTTCGCATCATCGGTATCAAAGCGGTGGGCAGCCATTACTACTTTAGCCCCCTCTTCGGCAAACCCGAAGCAAAATTCCCTGCCCAGGCCCTTCGCACCCCCGGTTACAATAGTTACCTTACCATCCAACCTGCCCATTTTCTCCTCCTCGAGTTTTTAGAAGGGGCGTCCTGCCTCTTCCCATGGCTTATACGTCATCTCCAGTTCTTCCCCCAGGTCTTTAACGATTGCCTTGTAGCAGATGTAAGAGCTACCACGACCGATGCCATGTGCCGAATGCGCCGCCGAGGAGCAGAGGTAAAGGTTCTTCACCGGCATTCGGTAGTCGGAAAGCTCAGGAACGGGCCGCAGGCGACCCAGCCGTTCGTAGGGAGCATCCAGCCCTCCCCAACCTCCGCCGGGCATGCACGGGTTCCGATTGACCACATCATCGGGGGTGGCAATCCAGGCCTCGATGAAGCTGTCCCGGGTGACATTGGGGGCATACTTCCGCCACTCGGTTAACATCCGGTCCACAATATCCCGCTTAATTCTCAGCCAGTCCTTCTCCGAGAAATGATTCCACGGGCAGGTAAACTCTTCTACCAGGGCAGTATACCTTCCCGCGGGGCAGCGGGTGGGGTCCCACATACTGTCCGGGGCAACGAGGAGATATAGCTTGTTGGCAATCCCCATGTCCCAGCGTTCCTTCTTATACCGGCCGCTGAGGAAATACTCGGGGTCGGCTTCGCCGAAGTACAGCCGGGGGACCATGCCCAGCTCTTTAGCCTGTGGATATTCCGGAGGCTCCAGGAGAGCTACGTTGCCCCACAAAAGCTGGGTCCGCTCATAGGCCTCATCCTTAAGCTTCATCACCTTATCGTAGAGGTCCGAAGGCACATTCTCCCTGCCCAGAGCTTCCAGGGTCAAATCTATGCTCAAGTCACTGATGACTACCCTGGCCCCTATCTCCGTCCCATCCTTGAGCTTGATGCCAACGGCTTTGCCGTCTTTCACCAGTATCTTTTCGACCTCGTTCAGGACGAAGAACTTACCCCCCCAGTCCTCGAAAGCCCGGAGTAGAGCGTGCGTTATGGTGTGGGTACCCCCCTGGACTATAGCCGCCGCATGAAGGGATAGAGTGAGCCCCAGGACGTGTATATGCCAGTAAGGACCGGGAACGTCGTCAGGCATGAGACCGTTGGAGGTCTGCATCGCCCTCATGTAGAAGGTCTGCATTTCGGGGCTTTCAAACATCTCGGTGGCCAGCTCTCCAACCGTCATCGTTAGCCACCTGGGGTCATACCTGTACTTCGGGTCATCGCACAAGTCTTCAAGGGGGTCTTTCTCACCCCAGTCGTCGGGACCGGTATAGCGGTACTTGCCGAAGGCAGCATTCCACTTCCCGCGGAATTTCTCGATTACATCCTCAACCATACCCGCATCACGCTTGGAGAACTTGGCGATTTGATCTATGTTATGCTGCGCATTTTTCTCCGAGAACTGACTCTTGCCGGTGAAGGGGTCTACCACCTCGTAGATGGCCCTGCCCAGAATATATCTCCCGTCAGGGTAGATCCAGGCCTCATCCTCCTCGGGGAACTTGTATATCAATCCATAGTCACGCAGGTTAAAATCGGCATATGCCGGGTTACCATAAAAACGGGTGAAGTGAGCACATACATTCTGAATAAAGCCGGGTAGCGGCAGTTCCTCGCCGCAGGCGCCCCCGCCCATCTCATGCCATCTCTCAAACATGGCTGTTTTCAGTCCGGCCCGCTGTAGATAACAGGCAACTATCGTGGCATGATGCCCGCCGCCAACAATTACTGCATCATAAGTTGCATCTGGCATGATACCCTCCTTATGCCTTATTTACTTTCTGCTTCACCAGCAGGGGCTTCAGGCACCGGTACCGGTACCGGTGCCGGCGCTCTACTTCCCCTCTTCTCTTTCTTCTTTACCACGAGTGACGGGGACTTCCCGCCGAAGAAGAGAAAACGCACCCCATTGAAAAGAACACCGGGATTCTTCAGGGCAAAACCGAAAATAGCCCTCAAATCAGCCGGTTCGACGAAAGCCCTTACCATCCATGTCACCGGCGCAATCACCTGCATCGTCATCAGTAATCTTGTAATCTCCTTAGCTTCACCCTCTTTAGGCATCTCCAGTGTTTCAGGGACAACGCCGCTAGGCTCGACCTTGGCCACCTTGCACTGGAGTAATGTCTTTCCCAATCCGGTTGACCTTATAAACATTAAAACATCCTCCTTCTTCTATACCTCCAGGGAAGCCCGGCCTCCCTGGCCCAGGCCATCATTCGTCAATCTCCAAACAGGCCGGCCTCCCTGGCGTTTTTCACGCACTCCGGCTCCGGCCACCACTTCTCAACTCCCAAATCCTCGGCTATCTTATCTGTCGCGCAGACAGCAGGACCAAAGGTTATCATCCCGCCGGAATAGCTGCTGGAGCCACATATATACAGCTTTTTTATCGGGGTATCATGCTGGCAGCAGTATTCATTGGGCCTCATATAGCCCATCTGAAGGGGAAGGTAAGCCCCTTCTTTAAAGCAGCCCTGCCTCATATTGGGGAATTTATGTTCCGTGTCCAGTGGCGTTCCGATGTAGTCCCAGGCGATATTGTCAGCGGTCATATTAGGAGCATATTTTGCCAGTTTCGCCTTGCAGCGCTCGGCATAGTCCCGTCTGACCTTATACCATGCCTCCGGACCACCGTCGGCAAGGTCATAAGGGGCACACTCCATAGAGATTAGGCCGATATGCTTGATAGCGCTCTGGGGATGGCGATAAACGCGAGTCGGGTCATGAACCGAGGGGAAACAGCAATTAAAGCCTCCGTCATACAGTTCACCCCTCTTGCTCGCCTCGAAGTGATTGACTAAATCTTCTTCGCTCTCGTAACCGACCACATAGATAAGGGCATTATTGAGCTCGGGGTTGGCCTCGGCCACCTTGAAGCGGGGTGCCTCCTGGAGCGCCATATGAACGGTGAAGAAGCTCCAGTCGGAATACTCCCAGTCGTCGAGCCGGGTAACCAGCTCCTCGTCAAGGTGTTCCTCACCGACCAGCTCGAGGAAGGTCTGCTGCGGGTTAAGCGAGCTGGCGACAAACTTTCTCGCTTTAATAATGGTGCCGTCATCGAGCTCGACTCCCTTAGCCTCGCCATCCTCTACCACTATGCGCTTTATTATCTGCCCCGATACTACTCTCCCCCCGTTTTCAGAGATAAACTTGCCGAAGAGGTGAGCCAGATGGTGTGAGCCGCCCTTGCAAAGACGGTAATGCCAGCCCCGGTTTATCATCAGCGGCACCAGATACCCCAGACCCTCAAGGTCATAGTCCAGCCCCCACATGGTAGACAGATAAAGGAACAGGGCTCTCACCCGGTCATTCTCAAACAGGTCGTCCACTATCTGTTTGGGCGTATATCCGGTAAGCTCATCATCCCGCAGGGTAATCTCGTTTTCCTCAAGCAATGCCGCCTGGTCCAGACTGGGCAGCGGGTTAACATAGCTAGCCGGTGCCAGGAAGATGTCCATCGCCTCCTGCGACCACCGGGCAAAGTCCTTGAACGCCTCGGCGTCTTTAGCCGAGAACCTCTTAATCGACTCGTAAGACCTCTCCGGGTCACTGTACAGCGCAAGATACTCCCCATCGGAGAAGGGCATTACCACCTGCAGGTCGGGGTAAATCCACTCCAGGTCATATCTTGTACTGAACTCCAGGTCCTTAAGAGGAGGGGCATACTCAACCATCATGTGGTATATGGCATGACTGTCGATGGAAAGGCCAGGAAGGGTAAGGTGCTCCGTAGCCAGTCCACCCCCTATCTCGTACCTCCGGTCAAGGACCAGCACGTCCAAGCCAGCCTTGGCGAGATAAGCACCCAGTGCCAGGCCGTTGGGGCCGGCCCCGATAATGATGCCGTCAACTTCCCGCTCTCTCATTATTTACCTCCTTTAATTGACACAAACTACCCGTTGCCCTTATTATAAGGTTACTAAAGAAGCTGTTTAATTCAATTAGGCGATAGTGTAAGCCCAAAATGCGGTCTTTTCAAGCCAAACTTTTTAATGAGCTCTTTAGATTTTGACCATACTTCGAAGCCTACGGTCTTAAGATGATGTTAGATGTCGAAAGGGCAAAACCCCCCCGGGTAAGCCCGGAGCATCTTATTACCTTCTACTTTGTTGCTAGAGGGCAGAGCTTCACTGAAGCTTCCGACCAGCTGTGCCTAAGCCAGCCAACCGTATTTCTGCACATCAGGGCTATCGAAAAGGCTTTCGGGGTGAAGCTCCTTCATATAAAGAAGAAAAGGGTCACCCTGACCGAAGCCGGTGAGGCACTTCTTCCTTACGCTAAGGAACTTTACCACCAGACTAAAGGGGCGGAGCAGTACCTGGAAAATCTCAAGGAGAAAGTGCTCCGCGTCGGGGTGGCTTTAACACTCGCCCCTGATATCACCACGGTAGCGGGTAAATTCCAGGAGTTTTATCCCAGCATCAATGTAAAAATAGAAGAGGGGCCTTCCTATAGAATTGCCGAGGAAACCTCAAACCTCCAGCATGACCTGGCAGTAGTTGCCCGCCTGAACTATGGAGGTACTAAACTTGAGGCCATAGAGGTATCACCGGGCGAGAAGATGGTATTCATTGCCTCCCCCACCGACCCCCTTTTCCGGGAGAATGAGCTGGAACTCACCCATCTCAACGGCCACCCGCTAATCCTGCCACCACCGAAGTCTGCCACCCGGGAGGCCCTCTTAAGAAAGCTGGCTGAGCAAGGGATAGAGCCCACGATAATAGCCGAGGTGGATAACCCGGCGGGGGTTAAAAGGCTCGCGGAAATGGGAAAGGGGATCGCCCTGGTGCTTGAGACCAATGTCGAGGAGGAAATAGCCAGCGGCAAGTTAAGAGTGCTCCCGTTCAAGGAAGATGTGAGGATAGGGGTAGATATCCTTGTTCACAAAGACAACCCCCTCCACCCGATGGCGGACAGGTTCATCTCTCTGGTCAAAGATGCCTATCAGAGCCACTCGCTGGCCAGGACCCCTTAGCCCCGGGATAACCCCGGCAACATCACCTACAGCGGGGTATCACTTAATTTTCGGCTAAGTTTATGCTAATATAATAGAGGCCGTAGCGAAGGAGTGTAGCTCAGTTGGCTAGAGCAGCGGTCTCCAAAACCGCAGGTCGGGGGTTCGAGTCCTCCCACTCCTGCCAGACCATGCCGGGGTGGTGGAATCGGTAGACACGCCATCTTGAGGGGGTGGTGAGCGTAAGCTCGTAGGAGTTCAAATCTCCTCCTCGGCACCAGTACAGGGCGGAAGTAGTTCAGCGGTAGAACGCCTCCTTGCCAAGGAGGAGGTCGCGAGTTCGAATCTCGTCTTCCGCTCCAGTAGAATCAAACCAGCCACGGCACCAGGGGTGGCAGGCTGGTTTTATTATATTCCTGTCTATTACTATCTCTAGCCGAAGCAGCTATCATAAAATGCCAGGGCATGTAACATGTGAAGGGGACCGGCTTTGATATATAGGGTGGAGGTTCGCCTCAAGGGCCACCTGCCGGATGCCAGGGGACTCGGCCTGGTCAGGGACATTCATGACCTGGGAATAACCACCGTCTCCGGTGCCCGTGTCGTGGACATCTACTGGCTGGACGGAGACCTTACCGCCGATGAGGTAAGGCTTATCTGCCAGCGTCTCCTCGTTGACGCCGTAACTCAGGAATACCGGTGCTCAACTTCCCACGGTGAAATTAAGGCTGAGAGCGGCTATCACGCAGTTGAGGTCGCTTACAATGCCGGCGTCACCGACCCCCTTGAGGATACCGTCATCAAAGCAGTCGCTGACCTGAAACTGGAGGGCCTCCGGGCAGTCAGGAGCGCCAGACGATACCTGCTCCAGGGACAGCTGGACGAACGCGAGCTGGAGACTATATGCACCAGACTGCTGGTGAATCCGATTATCCAGCATGTAGTTGAGGTAGCGAAATTCGAGTTCGCCCGGAACCCTCAGTACAGTTTCCGGCTGGAGCAGGTAGCCCTTCCGGAGGCAGATAAAGCAAGGCAGCAGGAAATCGGGCAGCAATTCGGCTTCAGTGACAGCGAACTCCAGGCTATCACCACCTACTTCAATGAGGAAAAACGTAACCCCACCGATGTCGAACTGGAAACACTGGCACAAACCTGGTCCGAGCACTGCGTCCATAAAACATTCAAGAGCAAGGTCAGGCTCGGCAACACCGTTATCGACAACCTCTTAAAGAGCACCATCATGAGGGCGACCGACGAGCTAGCCAGACCATGGTGCCTTTCCGTTTTTGACGACAATGCCGGAGTCATCGACTTCGATGGCCGCTGGGCACTATGCTTCAAGGTCGAGACCCACAACCACCCATCGGCGGTCGAGCCCTATGGAGGAGCGGCCACCGGGATAGGTGGCGTTATCCGCGACCCCCTTGGCACCGGCCTGGGTGCCAAACCAATCCTGAACACCGACGTATTCTGCTTCGCCCCCCCTGATTTCCCTTATGACAGGCTGCCGAGGGAGGTGCTGCACCCGCGCCGTATTTTCAAAGGGGTCCGCGCCGGCGTGGCCGACTACGGTAACCGCCTGGGAATCCCTACCCTTAACGGCGCTATTCTCTTCGATGAACAATACGTGGCCAATCCGCTCGTCTTCTGCGGAACACTGGGGCTACTGCCCAAACACCTCTCCCCGCAAGGACAGCAGCGTCCCGGTGACCTGGTAGTGGTGGCCGGGGGCAGGACCGGGCGCGACGGGATACGCGGTGTCACCTTCGCCTCAGAGCAGCTTACTGAGGAGTCAACCTCGGTCTCCTACACCGCAGTCCAGATTGGTAACCCGATTGTGGAAAAGAAGCTAATCGATGTCCTCCTCAAGGCAAGAGACCTCGGACTCTACCGCCGCATAACCGATTGTGGGGGAGGGGGACTATCATCTGCGGTAGGTGAAATGGCTGCCAGTACCGGGGTGCGCGTTGAACTGGATAAGGTCACGCTAAAATACGCCGGGCTCTCCTACACCGAAATATGGATTTCCGAATCTCAGGAACGGATGCTGCTGGCCGTCCCCCCGGAACATATCGACAGGCTAAGGGAGCTTTTCGCCGGTGAAGGGGTTGACGCCACCGTTATTGGTGAGTTTACCGCCGACCGGAGGCTGAGGCTCTTCTACCACGGGAGCCCGGTTGCCGACCTCAGTATGGAATTTTTACACAAGGGACGCCCCCAGGTAGAGAGAAAAGCGACATGGAAGCAGCCCCACTACCCTGAGCCCGATTTTGCCCCACCCCCGGACTTAAACCAGCCCCTTCTCCAGATTCTTGGCTCGTGGAACGTGTGCAGCAAGGAATGGGTAATACGTCAGTACGACCACGAGGTACAGGGCGGCAGTGTGCTCAAGCCCCTGGTGGGCAAAGATAACGACGGGCCGGGCGATGCCGCCATTATCCGCCCCCTGCTGGACTCCGAAAGAGGGGTAATTGTCTCCTGTGGTATAAACCCCGGCTACGGGAAGATAGACCCTTACTGGATGGCGGCGTCAGCCATTGACGAGGCCTTGAGACAGATTATTGCCGTTGGCGGCAGCCTGAAGAAGGTGGCGCTATTGGATAACTTCTGCTGGGGTAATACCAGCCGCCCCGATGTACTCGGGGCACTGGTCCGGGCATCCCGGGCGTGCTATGACATGGCGACTATTTATGGGACACCGTTTATCTCGGGTAAGGACAGCCTGAATAACGAGTTTGAGTCCGACGGCAGGACCATCTCCATCCCCCATACCCTGCTTATTTCAGCCGTCGGCGTAATGGAAGATGTGAAGCGGGCGATATCTATGGATTTCAAGAAGTCAGGCGACCTGGTCTATATCGCCGGTACCACCCGAAATGAATTGGGGGGTTCCGAATACTTCAAAACCCGGGGGTTCACCGGCAATAATGTGCCCCGGGTAAATCCCCGGGCAGCGAAACGGCTGATGGACTGCCTTTCCCTGGCAACAGAAAAGGGCCTGGTCAGGGCCTGCCACGACTGTAGCGACGGTGGTCTCGGGGTAGCGCTGGCAGAAATGTCCTTCGCCGGCGGCCTGGGAGCCACCATTCACCTGAAATCCGTCCCGCTGGGCAAACCCATCGACAGGGACGACTTCATCCTGTTTTCCGAATCGAACAGCCGCTTTCTGGTCGAGGTAGCACCCGAAAGCAAAGATGAGTTCGAGCAGGTAATGAAGGAGACCAGTTTCGCCGCCATCGGCCGGGTTACCGGCGGTAAAACGGTTAGGGTATACGGACTAAACGGCAAAAAGGTCGTCTCGGCCACCCTGGAGAAATTAAAGGAAGCCTGGCAGAGACCCCTTCGCTGGTAGTAAAGATGAGCAAAGTAAGAACCCTGATACTGCGTGCGCCGGGAACGAATTGTGATGCCGAAACGGCGTTTGCTTTCCAGCAAGCCGGGGCGGTAACCACCCTGGTCCATATTAATCAGCTTATCCGCCACGAGCACCATCTCACCGACTACCAGATAATGGTTGTCCCCGGGGGTTTTACCTACAGTGATGACATCTCCGCGGGCAAGGTGCTGGCCAACGAACTGAAATTAAAACTCAGCGGGGATATCCAGAGATTCGTTGAAAACGGCGGGCTCATCCTGGGCATCTGCAACGGCTTCCAGGTGCTGGTAAAGGCGGGCATCCTGCCCGGAGAAGGCAGTGGCGAACCGCTCCTGACCCTGTCCCCCAATGATTCAGGCCGGTTTGAGTGCCGGTGGGTGCACCTGGAGATAAACCGGGAGAGCCCCTGCGTATTCACCAGGGGGATAGACAGGATGTACCTGCCGGTAGCCCACGGTGAAGGGAAGATTGTGGTCACCCCCGAAGCCCTGCCCCGGCTTAACGTGGTAACCCGCTACACCGATGCGCGGGGGAACACCGATGCCGGCTACCCTCATAACCCCAACGGCTCGGTGGCCGACATTGCCGGTATCTGCGATACCTCAGGGCGCATCTTTGCGCTGATGCCGCACCCGGAACGCTATATCCGGGGCACCCAGCACCCCCGGTGGACGAGACAGGGAATTAAACAGGATGGAGATGGACTTAAGGTCTTTGTAAACGCCGTGAGGTGGGCTCAGAGCTTATGAAGCAGCAGCTCTAGCCTCAACGATTCCCAGAAAGTAGCGATGAATTCGCAGGTCATTGCCCAGTTCGGGATGAAAAGCGGTAGCTAACAGGTCCCCCTGTCTGGCGGCTACCGGGGTGCCATCGGATAGCATGGCTAAGACCTCCACCTGCGAACCGACGCTCTCAATAACAGGAGCACGAATAAAGACAGCATGAAATGGCTCACTTCCCAGAACCGGTATTGCCAACTCAGTCTCAAAGCTATCTACCTGCCGGCCAAAGGCATTGCGTCTGACTTCAATATCCATCGCCGCCAGGGTTCCTACATTGGAATTAGCTGTGCCGGAGACCTTCTTCGCCAGACAAATCATCCCGGCGCAAGTGCCCCAAATAGGCAGCCCCGCTCGAGCCAGCTCCTTCAGCGGCGGGACGAGGCCAAAGCTCTGCATCAGGTTAAGGATGCTGGTGCTCTCCCCACCGGGGATAATAAGCCCGTCTATCCCGTCCAGTTCGGCAGGCAGACGCACCGGGAAAGCATCCGCCCCCAACCGCTCTAAAATACCAATGTGCTCGACAAATGCTCCCTGTAAAGCTAAAACCCCGATTCTCATAGTCCGCTTATCACCATCAGGATACTCGCTAAAACTCAGCCGCTGGCTTAAGAAGCCGTGAAAAGAACTGGAAAAACTCCCCGTGGCAGCGAATAATTAAAGAGTCTTCCGTCTCTTTAAGTTTAGCCAACTAAAATATCACCGTCAAGCCACCCCGGAGAGCACCGGGTAGTGTATCAATTTGAAATAGGCGGGGGCATGACAATGCTTGAGCGATGGTTTACGATTTAAGTGTGAGTAAGAGAAAAAAACACGATTTCAGTGTTACAGCCTTTCGTGTAGTTCAAGAAGCTACGGGGCAAATTGAACCAAAGACCGTTAAAGTCTTTGATTTTAAGGCTCCAGGGCATCTTGGGGGGTTGAAGTAATTGCGAAAATAGTTATTTTCCCCCTAGATGAACCATAATACCAAAATACTCTATATGCTGCTGGCGTCTTCTGTTGTGCATATGCCTCAAATACCCTTTCCCCATTTGGCCCACTTAAACTCATAAAGGGGTGAGTTTCCAGGCTGGGATACCGGGGATTTCTTGCTAGGAATTTTACAGTTTTCTTAACGGCTTTGTAGCGGGCTTTATCCGATGGGTTATCCTGAAGTGATTTATAAGTTGCCTTTGCCCTATCCGTCCATTCTAGTTCAAACAAGACTCAAGACCCTATAAAGTGCTAAGGTCAACCTTAGATACTTTGCCCTGTGCAGCCTCGGCAAGACCTTGCCGAACTGCTGCGATAGCATCAGGATTCTTGAATAGCCAAGCTTCTGAAGCAGGGACTGTTACTTGGGGGTCAAGGATGATTTGCCCAAAGCTATTAGTATATATGTGATATGTAATGCCTTCTTTAACCAAAGTCTTAGGTAAAAGCACTCGCCTTTTGGGGTCTGGCCGTACGCTCTCCGCTATCCTTATTAAATCATCATCCTTTATTATGGTTGCCACTTTATACCCCCTCATATAGGTGGGATATACCCACTTTCTCCCACTTCCCACCATATTATAGCAGGGTACTTGCGCTTGTCAAGCCCACTTTCGGTAACAATAATTATGACGCAATTCGAAAGCTTGCATCATATCCAGTTTTAGCATAAAATCTACCCGGAGGCGACGTAGCCAAGTGGTTAAGGCGGGGGTCTGCAAAACCCCTATTCACCGGTTCGAATCCGGTCGTCGCCTCCAGTATTTCCTGCCGGGGTGGCGGAATTGGCAGACGCAGCGGACTTAAAATCTCAAGCCTAAAGTACCGTTCCATCGTGTCCCATATCGTCTGGCACAATCCCCCGACCTCCGAAATCACGATTGGTGTGGGGGGTTGTAACCTACTATGGTGGGACGTCAACGTCAAAGTGAACGTCAAGGCCATCTACGGCCTGATCGTAGTTCTTGGATTACAGGAAGCAGCTGCTAAGATATTTGATAAACTATTGACTCCAATATCGTGACCTATAGAAGAGATTTAGACTCCCAGCTACGAATGGGAATTTGTTCGTAGCCACGTAAGGTGCGAGGCTAGATTATCCAAGTCTGGGAAAAGACTCGATCTGTTTACCCCTAGTAGGTTGAGCGTCTTTTTCCAGTCCCTACGCTGAGCATTAGGAATAACGAGCTTTTCAACATCCTCATCACCGAAGGGATTCGGATCTGTTGGGTCTGGGTGAGCAGTAAATATTCCCACCTGTGCGATTATCCGAGCATCTATATGTCCCGGAACGATTTTCACCACCTCTCGCCAATCAAAAATATCGCCAATATGTCGGATATCATCGATAAAATATTTGTTGGATATCACCTTAATATCCTTCCTTTTGATTACGTAGACTGCACTATCCTCTGAATGGTTACTCAACTCATGTGGTAGATGCTCCTTCTCCACGGCAAAGTAAGCAGCTACCAAAGGATTGCGTGTCCAATCCAGTAATCTAGTCGGCAGACCATGGTGCTGAGCCAAAGCTACCCAGTCCCAATCTTCCCAATTAATTGTGTCCAAGTTTACATATGGTACAGACCTATCCCTAAACCAACTTAGAAGTCGTTTTTCCTCCTGTAGCAGTTTCTTATCATCGGACAGTACTATTCTTCCAACACGAGGCCGGAGATCATAGTCTTTGTGTTTAACCCCCCGATACACGCTATATTCACCATCATAAGTTCTAACAACACTGATGAAATCCTCAAAAGATTTTACTGGTATTTCACGCATCTCAGCCTCCAATGTGAACCGATTTATCTATGTTCTCGGGATTAGCAAAAGATTAACAATAACGGAGCCATAGGTCAAGACAAGGGGATTTCTCTACTGGCTGAACCGACTCCTGGAGCGGTAACTCTAACTTAAGAAGTGGCGTCCTTTGTGGTGCATGTCAGTTCGTCCAGACTTTATCACTATCGGAGTCATAGTAATATATTTTACTCTCGGGTTTTTTCCTAAGAGTGTTTTCCATCGTTCTGACTTTATGGTTAACATATTCACAGTATGTTTGTGGATCATTTGAAACCATATGGACCGAAACAGCGATTCTCTCTACACCACCTTTAATAATACCTTTTAAAATATGTTCGTCCTGATCTCCAAATTTCCAGCCATATACAACAAGTGACTCGCAAACTTTGTTTACTTCGCGGTCATATACGGTCTTTAAATAATTGCTTCGTCTAATTGCTTGAAGCTTCTTTGTTGCTGCACCTTCACTTATGAATAGTGGTATATTGTCCTGCTCCTTCCATATTCCCAAAATTGTTTTAAGTAAGTATTGGTCACCTGTTTTACTTAGCTTAATTTCACCGCCATAAGAATCTGTTGCTAGAATCAAGCTACCATGAGGATAAAAAACTAATGTGGCTCCATCTGCATCATCATATGGTTCCCATAGATATTCGTAGTTATTATCAAACCTTCCTTCATCTATGAAGCCGTCCTTGAACCATTGCCCAAAATGATTCTTAGCTTCCAACATTGCCCAGTAGACTAATAAGTCGTAGTTTAGGTTTAGAACTGTATCGAATCTTTTCATAAATTTAGCCATGGGCAATAATAAACTCCTCACTTGTTCGGCCTCAGGGTGAATGCTTCGGATTGTCTCTATTAGCGCTTCTTGGAGGTTCTGATACAGTAATAGAGATTTTTTCTCTTTGATGTTGATGATTCCATTTACTTTGCTAGTCTGTGACAGCAACCTAAGAATGTATTCGAAATCCCTAGTTTTAAAGTCAGCGAATAGCTGCACCAGATTTGCATCTAATCTTCCAGCTTTTTGGGCTTCTTTATAAAGGGAAGAGTATTTAAATTTATCCCAAACTGCTCTGCTAGCGCCATTTCCCAAGAGTAACTTGTTCGTGAACTTATTCTGTATATCTTCCCATTTATGTATCTTAAAAACTGTCACAGCAGGATTCTATCGCTTGCAGTAACGAGTGTCAATTATTCGAGAGAAGTTCGAACAAAACAATGGAATAGCCTGCCCCACAAAAAAGAGCCCAGTTCCCAGGTATATATATAACCAAAGAGAGGAGAGTGGCTCCATAGCCACTCTCCTCTCTTACCTTGTTATGCCGCCCTCACTATGCGTGTTCAGTAAGCAGGATAATACTCTTGTTGGCTGGCCGGATGGGAGACCAGTTGACCCCTCGATGCTAAGCCACGAGTTCGCCAGTATAGTGAAGCGTGCGGGGCTGGAGCATGTGAGATTTCATGACCTTCGGCATACCTTCGCCTCCCTTGCGCTGCTCCGAGGAGCGAAACCGAAGGTTATCAGCGAGGCTCTCGGCCATAGCTCGGTAGCCTTTACAATGGATGTCTACAACCATATAATTGAGGGAATGCAAGAGGATGCTATGGCCTTGCTGGACGAGGTGCTACAAGCCGGGGTGGCGGAATTGGCAGACGCAGCGGACTTAAAATCTCCAGCCTAAAGTGCCGTTCCATCGTGTCCCATATCGTCTGGGACAGTCCCCCGACCTCCGAAACCACGATTAGTGTGGTCAGTTATTAGTACGTGTTATGGGACGTCAACGTCAAAGCCGACGTCAAATCCAGCTACGGCTTGAGCGTGAGGCTGAATATCAAACGGGCTTGTGGCGGGACTCGCTTAATTAAAGGGGGCTAAATAATGAAGCTCATGGGTTCGCTAATTATTTCGGCGGTCTTAATCGCTGTTTGGGAAGTCTTGGTGCGTATCATCCCTGAAGGATGGGCTTTGGTGCCAGTGAATATCATCTGCCTTCTGGCGAGTTTGCTTATTGGGGCTTTTTACTACTTACCAGCATTTCGGCGGTGGATGAACTATCCATTGGCTATGTTATGCGCTGTGGGATTATGGATCGTCGTGTTTGGGATTATCCGTGGTCTACTTTAGGCGAAAAGCAGTCAGGCAGACTGGTTGAGGTTCAAGTCGCTGCTGAGCGTGCCGAGCATCACGGGATCGGTACGGAGAGCGTCAAAATCAAGAGGGGGAGCTTATCGCTCCCCTCTCTTTATTTCCCAGGTGATAGTTAGGCATATGTCGTCCTGTATATGTTTCTATTCTTCAGGCATATGACTTTGTGCTGCAAATTCAGTATCTTTTGATGATAGTTTTTCTCCTACACTACGACGCGATAGACATGATGGACACATACATTTCGTGTCTCTCGTATAATGTGATAGTCCTCTCAATATTCCATCGGTTTGGTAAAATTGATGCGCTATTTTATCAAATTGCATTGACTTCTATACTAAACTAGTCTATACTAATAATAGCTCATCCACCAATGGTGGAAGGAGTTGGGTCAACGCTCTGCGTTGATCTTTTCATTTATGCTCCAATGCGATGGTTGTATTTGTCTATAAACCTTCTCTTCGTATGTGGGTACTCGACCCAGAATGAAGTAATTAGTCGGCGGCTTCCATTCGGGTACTTTTTCAAAATAACCACAAAATTATGTTCTTTAAGCCAAACGTATGTCTTAGTGGTTCCATCACCTTCTTCATAGTCCCAATTAAGTATCTTAGGGCATGGTGAATCGCATAGAATAGGTCGTACCCATGGAAGACGTTCGCATCTACGTAAATCTGGCAAACGTTGACCCGTTAATTTATCGTCCCTAGTGGTTAAGTGCCAAAAAATGACCTGTTTTCCATCTTCCACTTCTGGGAAGAACCAGATAGCCTGCCCTTGATATAGAGGTTGCGAATCGATGAAGTCTCTAACAAAAATATGATAAAGGTCTGAATAAGTACTATCAGTCCATGGATGAACATTAAAAAGTTCAGGGAGCCATTGAGGATAGGTCATATCTATTTCTGCGTACTATTCTGTGGGTTGAAGAGAAACAAATTGAATTTTCCTTCGCCAAGAGGAGTTGAATGAAGCAGGTCACGTCCCAATCCAGTCTCAATGAAGCGTATTATCTCAACCTTAGCAGGATTCCCTGACAGCTTGCGATGCCGATAGGACAAAGCCCCTAATAGAAAGTCACAAACCTGTAGCAGTTGTGATTCGTAGGAGCGAATATTCTGCATACTTTTAATCATTTGACTCGTGAAGTCATATTTATCATGACAGAGAATTTCATTTAATATTCTGAGTTTAATTCGACCACGTGTATCTTTTATATCTAAAAAAATCTTGTGTTGCATATTAGGATTCAAGATTTTGCTTAATAATGAAAAATACATCTTGTAGTAGAAATCATCATGAGAACCTTTATTGAAGCGTTCATGATCCAGTAATTCTTTGTGTAGAACTACCAATCCTCGGAAATGTAAACTTGTTTCAGCGAGGAACCAGTCGGCAAGTTCTAAATAAAAATCCAGCTTTGATTTAGATACTTTCGTCCATTTAAGCTCACCTGCAGCATGATGCCGAACCTTCATGGTTTGAATTTCCTTTGATAAACGAGTCACTTCTGAAGCAGGGCACCAAATTGCTCCTAGTAGCATTACTGATAGGTTGTCATGCTCCAAATGACAAGATTCATCACAATATATATTGATTGTATTATCCATAATGAGCTCCTATCTATCGCATGTCCCTAGCTATCAAAACCAAGTCCTTTTGATTGTGCAGATTCTAGCACTGCTTTACTATTGGCGCAAGGCTTACCCTTTTTAGAGCGTACGACCACACAACAATGTAGCGGTTTGTCTAAAGGGACATATGAGCATAGGCAAGACAATGAGGTTTCTCTACTGGCTGAACCGACTCCTGGTGACGTTAGGCTAATATGTGATGATGCAGCCTAACACTGCTCTCTGGTCTTAAAATCTATAGTGCCACCATAATCTGCTACTGAACATACGCCGGATGTCTGATTTCTTGTACTTACGAGTGGCCGAGTGGGCAAGAAGCTGTAAATATTATACCGAGCAACGGGAGAAGAAGAGTCTACGTCGGTAGCTCAAGATTAAGGTGTATTTCACAAGGCGGTGATGAGGTTGTTTAGAGAAAGGGACTCATAAGCCCTTGGTCGCTGGTTCAATCCCAGCCGCTGCCACTTAGTTTTCCCAACAGCCTATATGCTACTTACTGAAAATCTTCCAAGGCTGGATAACCCGAAAAACTGGGATTGCTATAATAAAAGCAATCAACATGAAAATCCACCAAGTCCAAGTCGCTATCCAGGTTGCTATTAGAACACCGATGGCTATTCCTCCAATGACTTTAGCTGTCACATATGAAAGGGCTAAAGGATTTGATAGATTTCTTAATTTATCGACTGTATCAATATACCAACTCACTATTCTTCCCTCCTTTTAATAAGTTATGGAAGTTTGTGGTGTGCGACAATTAGAATTGCCGGTCGGCGACAACTAAGATTGCCGGTGTTGTGTGAAATAGAGAAGAGTGTGACCATTAGCCAGAGGAGGTATCTGGATGGTCACCGATCAGCAAGTACGTCGA
>Ga0210003_1000290_pt1 | contig 44533 bp, 43 predicted proteins | sample LantaG_FD_182804 | JGI IMG/M metagenome (GOLD analysis project Ga0210003, IMG submission 182804) | Deep subsurface microbial communities from Baltic Sea to uncover new lineages of life (NeLLi) - Landsort_02402 metaG (SPAdes) (version 2) | ecosystem: Environmental > Aquatic > Marine > Oceanic >...
CTCTGAAATATTGTGAATTTTTTCAGCTAATTGTAGCAATGTTAACCCGTTTTTTGCTATCTTACTCTCGGCGGTCATCTGATCCTCCTTTCGGTTTGGTTATGTTCAATTCAATTTAACCGAAGAGACGGATGACTGCCATTTTTTTTATTCAACTGTACGGGAAGATATTAACTTTTACAAATCATATATGTGGACTTTTTCAGGAATAAATGTAAGTGACTATGATAATCTTGTATTATCCTTCTGGCTTTATTATGATACCGAATACGAACATGACGATTTTCGTGTATATTTATCTCCCGATTCCATCCTCTATGATTTACGTGGTATTTATACAGGCAGTTCATATTGGACATATGTTGAAATGCCGATCTATTTAATTACTGACAAATTATATATAGAATTTGATTTTTTTAAACGTTGTGTCGGGTCTTGTTCGCCGAAGGCGAATGTGACCCGACACATATCTATACATTACAGAAAAGAATATCAATCACACACGTCGTGTGTGTCAATCCTCGAACAGATCGTCGAATTTTTTTTTGCGGTCTTCTTTGGTGTCGGACTGGGTGGAAATACCGCCGGGGCGCTTCATGACATTGCGCATCTGGAAAAAATCACAGAAATTGGATTTTTCCTTGTTGGGGATATTGGTCTCGATCGGCTCCTTGCACTGAAAACGGCGGGTGGGGTCGAAATGGCGACAACCCCGGCAGCAGCGCAAATCCGCCAGACACTTAACACAGGCGTCGGCGCGGGTGACCTTGTCTTTTATGCCGGTCGGTTCCCCGCAGTTCCAACACATCAGACCTTCAACGGGCATGAACGCTCCTTTCGCTTGGTTTATCCCAAGATAACGAAATCGGTACGGCGGGTAAAGGATTAATTGAAAAAACGGTAAGACCTTATATACCAAGCGGTGCCGGGGAAAAACCCCCGACACCGGGTAAAAAACTGAAAGGCAAAAAGGTAGCTTAATTAACTAACCGAAGAGGCAGAAACTGTCCGGGAGGTCTCTGACTTTTACACCTAACGGTATCCCCTTAAACCGCCTGCCGATGCAAACGCACTATGCCCAGCCGGTTCATCAGCCGTATTATCAAATAAGTGACGTCTATTTCATACCAGCGGTGACCCAGGTTAGGATTTTCGGGACTCTGGTGGTGGTTGTTCTGATACAGCTCACCCAGGGTCAAAAAGTCGAACGGAAGCGTGTTTTTGGACTTATCTCCCAGATTTTTATACCTGACATAATCATACTTATGCCCACCCCAGTTGACGATCGCCCCCTGGACGGGTCCCATTATAAAATGAATCGGCAGCAACAAATAGAGCCAGGGCGAGGTGGCGAAAACGACATAATAAGCGATATAAAATCCGGCGAAAGCTACCCCGACCAGGGGGTTCTGGGCGATTTTTTCGAAAGCTTTCCATTCGGGGATGTTACCCTGAAATTCATCGGCGACGACAAGCCGGCCCGACATAATACCCCGGTAGGTAGCCGCCGTCTTCAACATCATTCCGACAACGTTTTTAAAATTATGGGGCGAGTGCGGGTCAAGTTCTGTGTCGGCGAAGGCGTGGTGCATGCGGTGCATCAGGGCATACGTGCGCGGGTCGAGAAAAGCCGACCCCTGCATCAGGAAAGTCATGAAATAAAATACTTTTCCCCAGCCGCGCGACATGGTGAACATCCGATGCGTCCCGTAACGATGTAGAAAAAACGAATGGAAAAAGAGTGACAGAAACCAGTGCGCCGCGAAAAATATTAATATGGCTGTCATTATTTCCCCTGCTTCCCGTATTTGTATCAATATACATAATACCGAACCAGCCATCAATTCCTTTTTTTAAGGGATATTGCGACAAGCGACTTACTACTCAAAAAAAGAAGCGGCCGGGCCAAAAACCCGACCGTTCTTTCTATCTTCAACGAGGCCAGGTCGTTAAGTGACCTTTTCCTTATTGTTATTATTCGAATGAGGCGTTTTATCCGCCGGGTTGAAAGTGAACGTCAACTGCTCGGTGGAGGCGCCGATTACGAGGTCCAGATCGCCGGCATACTGGCCGCGTAAAATTTCCTCGGCCAGCGGGTCCTCGAGATATCTCTGGAGGGCGCGCTTGAGCGGCCGGGCCCCGTAGGCCGGGTCGTAACCCTTATCGACCAGGAACTCCTTAGCCTCGTCGGTCAGGTTGAAACTGATACCCTTCTCGGCCAACTGCTTGGCGACTTCCACCACCAGGATATCGATAATCTGGGTGATATGACCCCGATCCAGCGAATGGAATATAATCGCTTCGTCGATACGGTTCAGAAGTTCCGGGTTGAACATCTTCTTAAGCTCGTCCTTGATTTTCTTCTTCATGTGGTCATAGGTCAACACCATCTCACCGGCGTCGAAACCGACCGTCTTTTCATCGCGCAGCTGTTTGGTGCCGATATTGGAGGTCATGATCACGACCGTGTTCTTAAAATCGACCTTCCGCCCGAACGAATCGGTCAGGCTGCCCTCGTCAAAGAGCTGCAACAGGATATTGAACACATCCGGATGGGCTTTTTCGATTTCGTCCAAAAGGACCACCGAATACGGTTTGCGGCGGACTTTCTCGGTTAACTGGCCGCCTTCCTCGTAACCGACATAACCGGGAGGCGCCCCGATCAGCCGTGAGACAGCGAATTTCTCCATGTATTCCGACATATCGATACGAATCAGCGAATCGACATCGTCGAAAAGGAACGTCGACAGCGTACGGGCCAGCTCGGTTTTACCGACTCCGGTCGGTCCGAGTAAAATAAAGGTGCCGATCGGCCGCCTGGGGTCGCCCAATCCGGCGCGGGCCCGGCGGATGGCCTTGGAGATAATGCCGATAGCCTCGTCCTGGCCGACAATCGACTTTCTGAGCTCATCCTCCATCCGCAACAGCCGCTGGGATTCCTTCTCCTCGAGACGGAACAGCGGAATGCCGGTGATTTTGGAAAGCACTGTGGCGACATCGTCCTCGGACAACGTTATCTTTTCCTGCTCGCGAGCCTCTTCCCAATCCTTCTGGAGATTGGCCAGCTTTTCCTTTTCGGCTTTTATCTCGTCGCGAAGCTGTGCGGCGGTTTCAAAAGCCTGGTTTTTCACAGCGGCTTCCTTCTTACGCTGCAACTCGACCAGGTTGTTCTCGATTTCGCTGAACTCTTCCGGCCGGGTGTAAGTGGAAAGGTGCGCCCTCGAACCGGCTTCGTCAATCAGGTCGATGGCTTTATCGGGCTGGAACTTGCCCGAGATATACCGGTTGGACAGCCGCACCGCGGCCTGGATAGCCTCGTCGGAAATCTTTATCTGGTGATGTTCCTCATATCTCGGCCGCAAACCCTCCAGGATGGAAATGGTCGCCTCCTCGTTGGGCGGGTCAACCATCACCGTCTGGAAACGGCGTTCCAGGGCGCCGTCTTTCTCGATGTACTTGCGGTACTCGTTGAGGGTCGTAGCGCCGATACATTTTAGCTCGCCGCGGGAGAGCGCCGGTTTGAAGATGTTGGAAGCGTCGAGCGATCCTTCCGCCCCGCCGGCCCCGACGATCGTGTGCAACTCGTCGATGAAAATAATGACATCGGTGGAGTTGATAATTTCGTTCATAACGGCTTTGAGCCGCTCCTCGAACTGGCCGCGGTACTTGGTCCCGGCCACCAGCGAGGCCATATCCAGCGTTACCACGCGTTTGTTCTCCAGCGTCTGGGGCACGTTGCCGTCCACAATGCGCTGGGCCAGACCCTCGACAATGGCCGTCTTGCCCACCCCCGGCTCGCCGATGAGCACCGGGTTGTTTTTCTTGCGGCGGGAGAGCACCTGGCAGACCCGCTCGATCTCATCATCGCGGCCGATAGTCGGGTCCAGCTTACCCTTGCGGGAGAGTTCGGTCAAATCGCGGCCGAAATGGTCCAAAGCCGGGGTCTTGGTTTTTTTGCGTTTCTTCTTGAACGACGACGGCTTCTCGTTTTGAATATTTTTCAACTCTTCGTAAGCTTCTTTATAGTCTATTTCATAGGTAGAAAGAACCTGAGCGGCCACGCCTTCTTCATCCTTCAAAAGCGCCAGTAGAATATGCTCGGTGTCGATATCCTTCGACTTCAATGCCCGGGCTTCCTGGCCGGAAACTTCGAGGGTTTTCTTGGCGCGGGCGGTCAGAGGAAGCTGACCCATGGTCATGGTGCCGCCGGAAGGCTGCACCACTTCTTCGATGGAAGCCCTTAAATCGTCCATTTCCAGGCCCAGGTTGGCAAGGACTTCCACCGCCATACCTTCGCCAAGACGAATGATACCCAACAGAAGATGTTCCGTCCCGATATAATCGTGCTTGAGGCGCGATGCTTCGTCACGGGCATATTCTATCGCTTTTCGGGCGGCTTCTGTAAACATCTCATTCATTCTAAGTTTTTCCTTCCTCTATAAAAAATATATATAATACTCAATTATTTAACAGTTCCACCGTCCCTGGTGTTCCGCAGTTTTTCCCGGACCATCTGCGCCCGGACGAAATCGCGACGGTTGTGGTCCATCTCCTGGGAATAATATTTCTGAAGATGGGCCGGTTGCGACAAAAGCAGAATCTCGTTAATCAGGGCGATATCGAGAAAATCGATGACCTTCATGGCGTGTCCCAAACGCACGGCCGACAACAGGTTCATGACTTCTTCGCCGGTCAGCACCCGGGCGTTCTTCAAAATCCCGTAGGCGCGCCAGATTTTGTCTTCAATCATGTCCGCCGCTTCGTCGATCAACCGCTGACGGGCGGCCGTCTCGCTCTCGATTATTTCCCTGGCGGCGGTGGTCACCTGGTTTAAAATCTCCTCCTCGGAAACTCCCAAAGTGTTCTGGTTGGAAACCTGGAACAGGTTGCCCAGGACGTCCGAACCCTCGCCGTAAAAACCCCGTACCACCAGACCCACCCGGGTGATGCGGGAGATGACTTTCTCGATTTCCCGGGTCAAGACCAAACCGGGCAGGTGGATCAAGACCGAGGTACGCATGCCGGTGCCGACATTGGTCGGGCAGGAGGTCAGATAACCGAAGTCGGGGTCGTATTCGAATTCCAGGTGATGACCGATTTCGTTCTCGAATTTCATGGCCAACTCATACGAGCCCTGGGGGTCGAGTCCCGGCGACAGCGCCTGGACGCGCAGGTGGTCCTCCTCGTTGACCATTATTGAAACACGCTCGTCGGCGTTTATAAACAGCGCCTTGGTCAAATCCCCGTTGAGGAAAACCGGTGAGATAAGGTGGCGTTCGATAAGGAAATCCCGGTCCAGTTCGCTGATATCCGAAGCCTTGTGGTACTGCCCGGCATCGAGCAGCGGCGAACGGGTAATGCAGGAATCAAAATAACTGATAATCCGGTTCTTGGTTTCGCTGTCAGCCGTGGTGGGGAATTTACAGCCGGCGACATTACGGGCCAGGCGCACCCGCGTGGATAACACCACCTGGGCTTCCTTACCCTTGCCCGACAACCAGGCCGCCGGTGTTTTAGCCATCTCGTCAAACATCGTACTCAATTTCAAATCCTCAACTTAAATTATCCGCGGCTAAATTTTCTTTCATCGATTTCAACTTGTCTCTGATTTCCGCGGCTCTTTCAAACTCCTCGTCGTCAATCGCCTTCCGGAGTTGCAATTCCAGCCGTTCTTCTTCCTTGACCGGAATGAACTCCTCCGAGGTGCCCATCTGCGGGTTCCTGCCGCGGTGCAGCGAGGCTCCGTGAATTTTGCGCATTATCTGTTCCAGGCGGTGGCGGAAGGCCTTGTAGCAGTTGCCGCACCCGAACCGGCCCTGGCGGGTGAATTCCTCGAAAGTCAGGTTGCAGTTCGGACAGACCAAGTCCTCGATCGGCTCGTTGTTCTTGACCTCGGGCAAATTGCTGGCCAGGCCGGAAAGTATCTCCGCCAGAGGAAAAGGCATATTATCCAGAGGCGAATGAAAACCCCGTTTGGCGGCGCATTCCTTGCACAAAGACAACGATACCTTCTGATTATTTACAATCTGGGTAAAATGCACCTCGGCTTGCCGCTTTTTACAGTCCTGACATAACATAAAATCACCTTCTTTGTTCATTCAAATACTTTTCCGTCCTGCATTTTCAAGCGACGGTTGCACTGCCCGGCCAACTCCTCGTTGTGCGTGGCGATTAAGAAAGTTATCGACTTATCCCGGTTTAGACTAAAGAGCAATTCATGAAGTTTACGGCCGGTGGCCGTATCGAGGTTCCCGGAAGGTTCGTCCGCCAGTACCACCCAAGGATTGTTGGCCAGAGCTCGCGCTACGGCGACTCTTTGTTGTTCTCCGCCCGATAACTGTCCGGGTCGGTGATATCTTCTATTAATTAAACCCACTTGCTCCAGGATGAGTTCCCCCCGCCCCACCGCCTCGCTGGTTCGGACACCATCTAAGAGCATGGGAATCATCACGTTCTCCAACGCGTTAAAATCATCTAAAAGATAATGATTTTGGAACACAAAACCTACTTTTTTCGTCCGCAATCGGGCCAATTCTTTTTCGGACATGCCGTTGAAAGATACTTCGCCGATTCTGACCTCGCCGCCGGTAGGTTTGTCCAGTCCGCCCATAATATGTAAAAGAGTGGATTTACCGACTCCGGAAGCGCCCGTAACCACGGCCATATCCCCTTGCTGTATATCGAGATCTACCCCTTTTAAAACTGCGATAACGGCCTCCGGTGTCTTGAAATCCCTGCGAATATCAATGGCTGTTAAAATCTTATCCGGTCTATCCATGTTTAGTTACCAAAAAATCCTATATATATTATATTTTCGCCACTTTTTAATAAAGTTTTAGTTAAAATCATATCTTACGTCCTTATTGTCGCAGAACGTCAATTACTGACAAACGCGAGGCCTGCGAGGCCGGGTACAACGTTGCCAGGAAACATATAAATATCGTCACCAGACCGGCCAGCAGAAAATCTACCAGGTGCGTCTCAATCGGCAGGTAACTGATAAAATAAATATCCGGCGGCAGCGAGATAAGCTGGTATTCATTTTGAAGATACGCCACCAGGAGAGCCAGCGTCCAGCCGAACAAGATACCTCCCAGACCCATTAATATTCCCTTGAATACGAAAATTTTCAAAATCGACCCCGGCGTGGCACCCATAGTTTTCAAAATTCCTATCTCGGCCCGCTTTTCCATCACCAGCATCACCAGCGTGGAGATTATCGAGAAAGCCGCTACCAGGACAATCAGGATAAAACCCAGAAAAAGGATTTTCTTTTCGATGGCTATCCACGAAAAGAGGTTCTTGTGGAGGATATTCCACGGTACGACATCATATCGGTTGCCGAGCGCCCGGTCGATTACCGGGGCGATTTCCGCGGCCCGGTATATATCCTCGAGTTTCAGGTGTACGGCCGTGACGGCGTCCCCGGTTTTAAACAGTTTCTGGGCGACGGGCAACGAGATATAGGCCAACTGGACATCGAACTCATACATCCCCGTTTCGAAAATCCCCGACACGTAAAACTTGGCCACCCGGGGGCGGGCGTTTTTATGCAAATCCTCCCCCTTCAGCGAATACAGCACCACCGACTCACCCAGAAACACACTCAGCCGCTCGGCCAGCGCCGACCCGAGCAGAATCCCCGGAATCGTGTCTCCCTCGTCGATGAGCGGCTCGAAATCGTAATCGCCGGCGACAATATCCTTGGCTATATTGGCCGTCTTCTGTTCTTTCTCGGGGTCGATACCGCGAAGGATGATGCCGTCCCCCTCGGAAGCCGAGGAAATCGCCGCCTTGTAATAAATAAAGGGCGAGGCCGCCACCACGCCTTCGATACTTTCAATCGAATCCACCAACTCGTTGTAATTCTCAATCAAATATCCCTGCAGGGGAAAAATGGTGATATGCGAGGTGGTGCCCAGAAGCCGGGAGCGGATTTCGGATTCGAACCCGTTGTGCATCGACATGACAAAACAAACCACCGCCACCCCGAGCGTGACCCCGATCAGGGTAATCCAGGTGGACACGGAAGTAAAATAGCGACCCGATTTAAAATAGCGCCTGGCAATAAAGCTTTCAAAAGACATATAAATCCGCCTTAATTCGTCAGTTTTTAACCTTTTAAAATACAATTAATTATACCGCCCCTGTCAAGCTCAAAGCAATCATTTTCGGGTAAGATGATATATTTTGGGAAAAGAGGAAAAAGGATCATTTTCCGTGAGCGGCAGATGTCCACATCTGCCCCTTCAACCTCGTTCCCACGGTCTCCGTGGGAACGCTTCTTGAGGCGCTTTGCGTCTATTTAAACGACGCGGAGCGTCATCAATTACGTTCCAACGCGGAGCGTGGGAACGAGAAAAAACGACAGGTCGAACCGCTAAAGGGTTCGTCCCTACAAAACTGTATTTGTCGAAAGTCTTTCCTTCGCTTCGCTCAGGATCTACGACGACATTTCGACCTACGAAAACCGTCCCTACCGCCTCTTGTATTTCCCCATCAACTGCCCCTCGGCCAGAATATGCCCCGCTATCGCCGCTAACAGATCGTCCCTGGTGCTTTTCACGTCCAGCGTCAGCATCGTGTCCAGCGCGTACAGTTTGAAGAAATAGCGATGCGTCCCGGAGGGCGGGCAGGGACCGCCGTAGCCGTGCTTGCCGAAATCGGTCACACCCTGCCGGGCGCCGTTGGCCAGCGTATCACCACGCGGAATGGCCTCGGCCAGCTCGGTCACCTCCGGCGGCAGGTTAAAAAGTACCCAGTGCACCCAGGTCCCCCGCGGGGCGTCCGGGTCGTCGCAGATAAGGGCGATACTTTTCGTCTTCTCCGGTATGCCCGTCCAGGACAGCGAGGGTGAGATGTCCTCACCGTCGCAGGTAAACTGTGATGGTATCATCCCACCCTCTTCAAAAGCGGGGCTGATTATTTTTATAGCCATCTGAGCACCCCCTGTTTTATCGAGTTCCTCGTTTTCTTTACTTTCGTTTTTCGAGCAGGCCCCAAGCAGCGCAATTAGTGTCAGCATTATGATAATATTTTTTAGCATAATTTACCTCCCGTATATAAAATTAAATCCCCGTTGTTATAATGAAATTTCGGAAGACGCAGAGCGTCGTAAAATACGTTCCAACGCAGAGCGCGGGAACGAGAGAAATTATACTATACTGTCATCCCCGCGAAAGCGGGGATCCAGGAAGAACACAAAGCCTGGATTCCCAGTCAAGTCGAAGATGCGCCGGAGGCGTGCTGGGAATGACATAAAAAAAACTCCTTATATTTTAGAGTTCCGTCTGGTCCTGATTTCGCATCAGCGAAATTGTGACCTGACGGACAAAATCGAAACCGCGTCAATCATTCTTTCTTCTGTTCGTCCTTGAGCAGCTGCATCAGGATTTTCGAAACCGGCACCGTCCCTTCCCTGTAATCCTTCATCTGCGGGTAGAAAATAACGTCGCGAATCGTGTGCTGGTTGGTCAGGAGCATAATCAGCCGGTCAATACCGAATCCCAGCCCGCCGGTGGGCGGCATGCCGTACGACAGGGCGGTGATGAAATCATCGTCCAACGGCTGGGCTTCCTCGTCGCCGGCCTCGATCGCCTTGCCCTGCTGCAAAAACCGCTCCAGCTGGTCCACCGGGTCGTTCAGTTCGCTGAAAGCGTTGCCCATCTCCTGGGCGGCGATAAACATTTCGAACCGTTCGGTCAGGCGGTCGTCCTCGCGGTGTTTCTTCGCCAGTGGCGATATCTCCACCGGGAAATCGGCCACGAAAGTTGGTTGGATGAGTTTCTTCTCGACCTTCGCCTCCCAGACAGCCTCGATAACTTTCCCCCGGTTGATTAATTTTTCGGTGTCAAGCCCCATCTCTTTCGCCCGGTCCAGGGCCTGCTCGTATGATAAATCGGTAAAGTCAATCCCGGTCTGTTGCTCGATGGAGCCGATCATAGTCACCCATCGAAACGGCGGTTCGAAATCTATCTCATGGTCGCCGTAAGGGATTTTATACGTACCGTAAAGCGTGAAAACCGTATAGCGCAGAAGTTCCTCGAACATTTTGGCGATATCGCGGTAGTCGGCGTTGGCCCAGTACAACTCAATCATCGAAAATTCCGGGTTGTGCAGACGGTCAAGGCCCTCGTTGCGGAAATCCTTGCAATACTCCCATACTTTTTCATAGCCGCCGACAATCAATCTCTTCAGATACAACTCATCGGCGATGCGCAGGTACATGGCCATATCGAGCTTCTCGTGATGAGTGGTAAACGGCCGGGCCATCCCGCCGCCGTAAAGCGGCTGCAAAATCGGCGTTTCCACTTCGAGAAATCCACGGCTGTTGAGGAAGTCGCGGATAATCTGAATAATGCGGCTGCGCTTGACAAAAACCTCGCGCACCTCCGGGTTGATAATCAAATCGGCGTAGCGGCGGCGGTACCGCGTCTCGATATCGGTCAGCCCGGCATGCTTGTCCGGCAGCGGGTGCAACGATTTGGACAACAATTCAAGACTCGCAACCCGCAGCGTCCGTTCCCCGGTTCGGGTGATAAACAGCGTCCCCTCGCAACCGATAATATCCCCCAGGTCAAGCATGTTGAAAAGGTCGAACGCTTCCTTGCCGACCACATCCAGCTTGAGATAAATTTGCATCGTCTGCGACATATCGCGGATATGGGCAAAAAACGATTTCCCCATCTTCCGCTTGAGCATAATCCTGCCGGTCAGGCGGATAACTTCTTCTTTTTCCGCCAGGGCGTCGAAATCTTCAAGCACCTTATCGATATGGTGCGTCGGCTCATAACGATACGGATAGGGATTAATATTCAGCTCTCTGAGCTTGAGCACTTTCTCACGGCGTATTTTAATCAAATCAGCCAGCGGTATCTGTACTTCGGCCTCGTTTTTCTGTGTCTGGTCGTTCTGGTTTTTTTTCATCTCGCTCATATAACAAACTCCGGTAAAATATCAGCTACGTTAAAAAATATGGTCTACAGGTCTTTTCTCTGTTTATATTTTTCTATCAGGGCTTTCCTGACCGCCAGCGGCACCAGGCCTTTGACCTCGCCGCCGTTCAAAGCGACCTCCTTGACAATCGACGACGACAGATACACCCAGGACAGGGCCGGCATAAAATAAACCGTCTCCACCTCGCGGGCCAGTTTGCGGTTCATCAGGGCCATCTGGAACTCATACTCGAAATCCGATACGGCGCGCAATCCCCTGACAATGGCGCTGACATTCAGTTTCTTGACCAGCTCCGCGGTCAGACCCTCCAGCGGGATAACCTGTATCCGGGTGTGATTGCTGATTTTTTCCACCGTCTTTTCCATCAGCGCGAACCGTTCCTCGAAATTGAACAGGGCGTCCTTGGGGCTGTTTTTTGCCACCGCTACGATCAATTCGTCAAAAATGTTCGAGGCCCGGTTAATCAGGGACAGGTGGCCGTTAGTCACCGGATCAAAAGTGCCGGGGTACACGGCGCTATTTTTTCTTCTTCGAGTTTGTGCCATTTTATTTCTGCCTTCAGCATAAAGACCGGAAATTATAATTTTATTCGTTAAACATATATTGGAATCGACGGCGGGGCAAGCTAATTGACGGCCAAACCCAGCGCTACCAGGTATTTTTCAAGAGGGATATCGGTATTTTCGGGAGGGTCGGCGAAATATTCCCGGATTATCCGGGGCATCCGAATACCGACCGGGAAATATCTCTCCAGGACGGCTTTAAGCGGCTCGCTTATTTCGTCACCCGTAACCACCAGGGCCGCCAGCGGCACCGTCACCCCCGCCTCGGACAGGGCGTTCAAACGGAAATTGACCAGCGTCTTGAAATCCGCCGCGAAACTTTTACCGGCCGCCTCCCCAACCAGATAATCACCGGGCGGGACCATGTAGGCCAGGTCAACCGGGCGATTTTGGTAGATGAAACAGACGGACACGACCGGGCCGTTAAAATCCACCAGACCGACCAACTCCCCGGCCTGGTGTCGGCAGAATTTCAGATACCCCTCGGCCAGCGCCACCGCCCGCATTTTATAACGGGCGGTGTTGACATATTCGTCGTTTTCGTCGAAACCGTAAAAGCTCAAGAGCTGCCGATGACATTCCCGGCGATGGACCAGTCCCAAATACCGGCCGTTGGTCCCGGCGGAGAGATAATCAAAAGCAAAGTCGCCCTCGTCGTCCAGAAGCGACTGGCTCAACTCGAAACGTATTATCGCTTCCAGGTCGGTCGGATCGAGGTTTTTGAGATTAAGCGTCTTGACCATCACCTCCCGGTCGGGGAGACACAACGTTATATCGCTGCCGGAGAGATACTCGTGCCCCTTCAGATGTTCCTTTTTGAAACGGGCCAGCGTCTGCACCCGGGGACTGTCCCCCTCGGTGTTGACCCGGGCCGTGTAAAAATATTCGGCGCGGCAGTCGATGCCGATTTGTGAGCGGTTCATGGTTTATGTACTTTCAAATAGGGCCGCAGGCGTTCATACATTTTGGGACCGATTCCCTTGACCCGGGTGATTTCAATTTCAGAGGCGAATTTCTGATGCTGGCGGTACTCGACAATCCGGTCCGCCAGGACCTTGCCGATACCGGGCAGCAACTCCAGCGAATCGGCCGGGGAACGGTTGGGGTCCAGGACAAAAAGGCCGGTGTAATCGGCCGCCGCGTCGCCGACATTTACCGCCGGCGAGGTCGCTTCCGGGACGTTCTCGGCGTAAGAGCGGATAAACAGAAAACCGCCCAGCCCCAGCGCCAGGGCGCTTAAAAGGGCGATTACGCGAAGTTGAGCGGATGAAAAGTCGAAATAATCTTTTACCTTGTTCATAAAAAATACCCGAAAGAACGCCCTAATATAAACCGGCCTTTCAAAAAATCAACCGGCCATGATACTTTTTTAAATAATTTAAGATAATAGGAAGCCTTATAAAAAGACGGATATACCGGTCTTGAGATATAAAAAGACAAAAAAAACCGGGCTCCGAAGAGCCCGGCGGGGAATTTATTCTTCTATGAACTTATCGACATCTTTGGCGGAGCCGGAGACTTTCGATAAAATCTGGTAGCTGGACAGCTTCTGGTCGCCTTCCAGCCCCCAGCCGGTCAGCACACCGTCCTCGGTGGTAATCCTCACGAAGGCGTCGGTATAGACCTTGTCGGTGGTGGTATTCCAGAACAGGTAATCGGTTTCCAGTTTGGTATTGTCCTCGGAGATAACCACGACATTGCCGTATATCGAAAGCTGGCCGCTGTTTTCACGAATAACTCCGGAATCTCCGACCACCTGGGACATCACCAGACCGGTGGTATCGAAAAAGTCTATATCGAGCTGGTAGCCCATGGTGGAGTCCAGCTCTTCGAACTTGTGAATTTCCTCGGAATATATCTCGGTCGTCACCCGGCCCTTGTCGTACAGGTAAATCCGGGCATGCCGGACCTCGGAATCGGGCCGCGCGGCGCTGTCTATTGTTTCCAGTTGATTGCTTTTGGAAGTCTTGTCGGAACTACAACCAATCAGCCCCACCAGCGCCAGGGACATAAGTAACCATAAAATTTTAACAAACAGTTTCATAACTAATCCTTATACACAAATCGGTAAGTATGGCCCTTAAGATTATAAAAAAGCCGAAAATGTCAAGGGAAATTCAGGGTCTTGTACGCCAGCGGTTGTGCAGCCAGATCCACTGGTCCGGAAAACGGTCGATTATTTCTTCTAAGACCTTGGTGCACTTGAGGGTAACTTTATAAACCTGTTCCTCTGAGGTATCCCCCGGAATATACTCAATCGGCGGCCGAATAATAATTTTATAGCGATTATCAGCCGTCCGCAGGCAAACCATCGGCAAAAGAGCCGCCCCGGTTTTAAGGCCGATTATGGTCTGACCGACCGGCGTATTGGACAGCCGCCCGAACGCCGGGATAAACATCCCCCGCACCCGAAACGAATCGGTATCGATTAAAACCCCGACCGCCCCGCCCTCCTTGAGCCAGGAGAGCAGTTTACGCGGTGATCCCGTGGTGGGAATATTGGTCAAACCCATCGCCTCTCTGTTGGCCACCAATAACTGGTCAATTCGGCTGTCATACATCTCCCGGCCGATTACGGCGATTTTGTACCCCAGTTCAGCAATGTGGACCGCCAGCAACTCAAAATTTCCGATATGGCCGGTGATACCGAACAAACCCCGACCCTCTTTGTAGGCCCGGTCGAAATACTCCAGGCCCTCGACCGTCACCAGCGGTTTTATCTCTCTCCGGTAATGTTTTTTGAAACGGATAACATCGGCCAGGTTCTTGCCGCTGTTTATGAAAAAATTACAACTGATGGTGTTTTTTTCTTTAAGGCTGAGCTTATCCTTATAGACCAGATTAAGATGACGCAAAAAACGGTAGCGGTCCCGGGAAAACAGTTTCCAGGCAGCCAAACCCAGCCAGCCCCCGATAAAAACCGCTGTCCGGCGGGGAATAATATTGAAAAAAAAGAACAGCAGGCGGGTCAGGTTATAAACCGCGGTCCGCTTGAATTTCTTCAATGAAGGCATTATCAGACAAGTTTCGACTTGAGAATATCGTGCAAATGGATAACCCCGGTCAGCCGCTGATCCTTATCGACCGTCGGCAGCTGAGTTATGGCATACTTTTCCATCATTGCCAGGGCGGTGTCGAGCACGGCGTCTTCGGAGACGCTTTTGAAATTTTTAATCATAACCTCGGCGGCCGTAAGCGTAAACGGGTCCCTGTTTTTTTCCATCAACCGCCGCAGGTCGCCGTCGGTGAAAATCCCGACCGGCCGCCCGTCGGCGTCATTCATAAACACGCAGCCCAGCCGTTTGCCGGTCATCACCAGGATCATCTCTGAAACGGTGGTTTCGGGCGTCACCAGGGGAATATCGTTACCGGCATGATGCAGTTCCGATATTTTTTTCAAAAGCCGTCGCCCGAGAAAACCGGCCGGGTGGAGTACGGCGAAATCGGACGAGGTGAAATTGCGGGCTTTCAAAAGGGCCACCGCCAGGGCGTCGCCCATCACCAGGGCTGCCGTGGACGATGAGGTCGGCACCAGGTTGTTGGGGCAGGCTTCGGAAACGACTGAGCAGTCGAGAACGATATCGGCCCGCTGGCACAATGGCGACGCTATCGTCCCGCACAGCCCGATAATTTTCACCTCCAGCCGCCGGGCAGCCGCCACGATGGCGTCAAGCTCCTCCAGTTGGCCCGATTTCGAGATGAACATGAGAATATCTTCCGAACGCATCAGGCCCAGGTCGCCGTGCATAGCCTCGGCCGGATGCAGGAAAAACGAGGAAATGCCGGTGGAATTGAAAGTCGCCACAATCTTTTTGCCCACCAGGCCGGATTTGCCCATCCCGGAGACAATCACCCGCCCCCGGCAGTTCAATATCAAATCTACCGCTTCGTCGAAACGGTCGTCGAGCCGCTCGGCCATGGCCGCCAGCGCCTCCGATTCGTTCCGGATTACTTCCCGGGCGTATTCTTTTAAACTCATCCTGTTATAAAACTCGCGGGGTCAAGCCCCCTGGCTTCGAAATAATCTTCCAGTATTTCTCTGACCGCCCCGTTGCCGCCTTTATGTTCGGTTATGTAACCGACGATTTCCTTTAGTTTCTCGTTGGCGTCGTTGACGGCGATCGGCAGGCCGACCCGCCCGGCCAACTTGATATCCAAAAGGTCGTTGCCGGCAAAGGCGACTTCACTGAAATCTATCTTCAATTTTTCCAAAACCGGTTCAAGCATTTTGGTCTTGTCCTTCATCCCCTGCATAACGTGCTTGACACCCAGGTCCTTCATGCGGGTTTCGGTCGAGGCCGAGTACCTTCCGGAGACGATGGCCAGCTCCAGCCCGGAGCGCATCGCCAGCACAATCAAGAAACCGTCGGAGATATTGAACCGTTTCAACTCGAACCCGTCCGGCCCGAAATAAATGCTGTCATCGGTCAAAACCCCGTCGACATCGAGCGCCAGAAGTTTGACGCTTTTCAATTTTTCAAGGTACTGTTCGCGGGTCAGTTTTGTCATCAGGCGTCCCTTACTTTCAACACAGCCTCCAGTAGTTCATCCATTTTTTCAAGCGGCAGCATCGCCCCGGCGTCCGATTTGGCCCGTGACGGTTCCGGGTGGGTTTCCACGAACAGGCCGTCGATACCGACCGCCGCGGCCGCTTTCGACATCGGGATAATGTACTCCGGCTGGCCGGTCGAAACCGCCCCGTCGCCGCCGGGAAGCTGCAGCGAATGGGTGGCGTCGAAGACCACCCGATGGCCGGTTTTTTTCATTATCAACAGGGAGCGGAAATCCACCACCAGGTTGCGGTAGCCGAACGATACCCCCCGTTCGGTCAACATAATTTTTTTCGAGTCCGCCTTGGCGGCGATTTTGGCCATATCCTCCGGCGCCAAAAACTGCCCTTTTTTGATATTTATCCATTTCCCGGTCGCGGCCGCCTGCACCACTAAATCTGTCTGGCGACACAAAAAAGCCGGAATCTGCAATATATCCGCCACCTGGGATACTTTATCGATTTCAATCGTCTCGTGGATGTCGGTTAAAACCGGAAGGTTGTACTTATCTTTGACCTTCTGCAAAATCTCCAGGCCTTCCTCGAAACCCGGCCCGGCGTACGACCCCGGCGAGAGCCGGTTGGCCTTTTTAAACGATGATTTAAAGACAAAGGGCAGATCGTATTTCCCGGCCAGGGCGGCAACTGTTTCGGCCACCTCGAAACAGATTTCCTCGGTTTCGACCACGCACGGCCCGGCGATAAGGAAAAACTCGCCCTTTTCGATGCGTTCCATTGCTTTCAGGTTCATGGGAGAGAATATAAAATATAGTTTAAAAAAAACCAGCGATTATTAATGTATGTAAAACGCTACCTTTTGCGAAAAAGCCATTTGATTCTGTCGCCGTTTTTGGTGATATACTTATCGCAGGCCGTTTGCGCCGGCGTATCGTTGACCGCATAAACCCAGAAATAGCCGTCCCCGCCGCTTACCGAATCGATGGCTGTGACAAACACCCCCTGCAGGCTGGATTTATAATCGACCGCGTGCTTTTCTTTGAGCAAATCGAAAACCGAGACCGAATCGACCCCTTCAAGCTCTATAACCAGGCTGTCTTTTACCTCCGCGACGGCGGCTTTATCGGCGGCGGGTTTCTCCCGGTCACTGCTGCAAGCGATTAGCAGCAAAATAACGCTTATAATTAAGCCAATATAGAAAAAACGATTTATGAGATTAAACAAACTGATACTCCTTTTTATACGAACCGACACGCGCGAGACTTCAGCAACAAAAGAAATCCCGCCTCGTATTAATAAAAATAACAATTATCTCAAGGTCAAACTCGATAAAAATGAGAAGATATTTTTAATTGCCTGTAAAATAACAATTTGAATATATTGGTGATACAAGGGTATTACAATCAAATGAGAGGGTATTATGGATTTTGGCAAAATAGTAAATAATTCCTTTAAAATAGCCTGGGAACATAAATCGCTGTGGATCCTGGGGCTGTTCGCCGGCGGCAGTTTTTCCGGTTTTCACTGGAACATGGGCGATGTTGACCTTAAGAAATACTTCGACCTGGAATCCATCGGCATAGGGCGGCATTTCTTGGACTCGCTACCCCCGCTGGAATTGCTGCTCATACCGCTGGCGGCGTTCTTTTTGTTCTTTCTTTTGTTTCTTTTAATCATGCATCTGATTTGCTTGCCGGCCATTATCGACGGCGTCAATAAAATCTCACGCGGCGGCCGGTATTCGCTGGGCGGGTCGTTCAAGACCGGGCTGCAATATTTCTGGCGCTTCGCGGGTCTCTTTCTCCTTTCGTTCTTCGTTACCATTCTCTCTACCGTTATGCTGGTTCTGATCGCGGTGGTGTTTTTCACCATGCATATAGCGGTCGGGTTTTTATCGTTACTGGTATTGCTGCCGATGCTGTTTTTTATAATTATCGCCGTAACCAATATCTATTCCCTCACCCAGCGGTCGATAGTGGTGCGCAATTTCTCCATTGGCGACGCCCTGGGAGAGGGCTTTTATCTCTTCAAGTCCCGTTTTCTCGACAACCTGTTAATCTTTTTGATTTATATCGGCCTGACTATCGGGCTGGGTCTCGCCGCCGCTATTATCTGGGTAATTGTCGGTCTGCCAATAGGCTTCATTGTCATGGCCATGGGTGTCAGCCTGGTACCGGCCATAATTATCGGGATGATACTCGGTCTGCCGATATCGTTCGTGGTGGGCGGCTTCCTGGGAACGGTGTTCGCCAATTTGTACACCCTGTTTTATTTCGAGCTGGTGGAACCGGCCGGGGTACAACAACCGGCCGTCGCCCCCGCCGGATAAAACGGGATTTTGTGAACGGCACATGTCCTCATGTGCCGTTTATGCGGAGTTTTTAATATAATTCAAGTAGGTCGGGTTCTGAGTCCGCCACAGGCGGATGAAAAACCCGACTTTTTTTTGCTATTTAATCGTTTAGCTTTGAAATGTTTTTGTCGGGTTTCTCATTTCGCTCTGCTCCATTCGGAACACCGACCTACTTTTTTACTAAAGCAGTGGGCCACCCACTGTCTCTGCGTTCGGCAGATGTGGACATCTGCCGGGCACGGTACTTTTTAACATAGAGTACGGTTCAAACGAACCAAATAGTTTCCCCTGTTCCGTCAGGTCCTGTCCACCGCAGGCGGATGTGACCTGACGGTTTTCTACTATAAAAAACAACCCAAATAGTTTTACTTGCCTTGAATACCTAGAGACTATTACTTGCAACCTATGAAAAAGGCTGTTTTGACATTTTTAATTATAATCCTGTTCACCCTCCCGGCTTCCGCCCAGTACGGCTATGATACCTATGCCCCGATTCCCAAAGTAAGCATCAACGACCGCTCGGCTACCCTGCAGGGCAGTCTTTTCCCCGACTATTACAAAAACCACTCGGACCGCTCCGATATCCGCTGGGTACAGCGCAACGACAGCGCCCTGACCGAATTCTGGCAAACCAACGGCCGGTCAATCCTCGAGACCCTGTCGGTCCTGTCCGGCATAAGCTGGCACGAGGACGCCTTCGATATTTATTTCGTGCGCTATTACACCGATGTCGGCGAGGGGGACCCGGTCATAATCCCGCTGGGGGGTATCAAACAAGGGAGCCTTACCGAGGCCGCGCCCGACGGTTGCCGGATGCAGTTGAACCTTATTTATCAACTGTCCAAACGGATGCTGGCCCAGACCTTGAGACCCGAAGACAGCGTCTATTACCGGATTGCCGACCATCCCCTGATGCGGCCCGGCCCGTTCCGAAGGGACAATTTGGCTATGCTCCTGGCGGTGGTGACCGGACAGCAGGTACTGGGTCTGGATTCCACCTACAACGCTTTTCAATCAGCCTTCTGGCAACGACATTTCCCCGGCCGGGAGATTTTCAACCAGTTCCTGCTCAACGAATGGATTCTCACCCCCGACCATACCCTGGCGATGTGGATCGCCGACGAACCGTACAACAGCCGGCTGGTTCTGACCACCCGCCCGCCGCGAAATACGAGCGGCGCCGATACCCGGAAGGAACGGGTTTATATGGAGGGTCTGCCGCTCAAAGGCCGGCTGGGTTTCTCCGTCAGGCTCAACGAAAGCAACCGCCTGCAAGTGGATAAAATCGATATCGAACGCTTAGCTTACGCCTGTGGCCTGCAGGAAGGGGACGAAATCCGCCAGGTCAACGGCCTGCGGCCCCGCACCCAGAAAGGTATGATGGAAAAAATACTGGCCGGGCTCGAGGAAGACGGCGCCAACCTGCAAATTTCTCGCGAGGGCCAGACGCTGACGGTGCTCATCCAGCCGATGGATATCTTCGAAAACGAGGATATGTTCTTCTGGGAAGAATACGAGGATTCCCTGATGTTACCCGACAGCCTGCTGTTTGACAGCACTATCGTCGAAGACAGTACGGCTCCCGACTCCGGCTTTTAAAGTCGGAATAAAAATTCCCTGAATTTTAATACTCTCCCTTATTGGGAACGATACAGATAAATTCGAACGGGGCGTCGTAGGGATTCTCGAACTGGTGTTCGGTATTCGGCGGCACCAGGGCGAAATCTTTCTCGCCCAGCTCATGGACGGTTTCCCCCAGCCGCAGGCGTCCCCGCCCGCGGATAACATGGTTGATATGGACCCAGTCATGCTGATGGCGGGGGGTGAAGCCGCCCGGTTCGAGGCGGAAGACGCGCATCACATGATCCGACCAGCCCTCCTTTTCGCCGATAACGACCGCCTTGTGCGCGCCCTTGACGCCGTCCATCTTAACTGCCGCGAAATTCATATCCTGATATTTACTAACCGGCATATTACCTCCTGATTTTTATTTAAATACGTACCCAATATACGTCCTCACCGGCGCGGATAAACAAAAAAAAGACCCGCTTTCTCAAGAAAACGGGTCAAAAGACTCATTATACTTCAATGTATAAACGCTTATTTTTTCCTGCGGATGGTGCGGCGACGTGTGGTACGACGGCCGGTGCGCTTCATCGGGGAAGCCCAACGAGTGCGCGTGTTCCGCTTGGTCTGACGACGACGCGGAGTCGAAGTCCGGCGGGTCGGTTTAGTGTTACCAGTGTTGCCTCTCCAGACCGAAGGATTAGCTTTCTTAATGCTCAGGTCAGAAGCTTTGTAACGTACGGAATAAACGGTACGACCAAGCTGACGAGCGACCCAGGAGGTCTCGTTATTACGGTAGTATTTCCGCATGAAAGCAATCTCTTGCCTGGACCACGGACGACCGCCACGAGCACTGCGACGACGAACGGGCTTGCGAGGATAAGCTCTACGAGTAGTAGGGCGTCTACTGGATTTCCTTGTAGCCATATTGAACTCCTTGTTTGAGTCGTTAACGTATGTGAACAAGGTCATGGCTTAGTCCTCGTTCACCGCTATCAAATTTCTATTTTTTTTAATCGTCCTTTTCCTGAAATACTTAACAGCCAGCGACTTAGTTTTTTAATCGAAAGCGACCGTTTATTTTTTCACCATATCATCTTTTAAGCCTCAACGAGAATTTAAAGCCGACTTCAAAGTTACCGCCAGCCGCATCTGACAACCGCTCTTCAGCTTATTTAAAATATGGCGGAAAACCCTTAGTCCGCGCCACATATTATTGGTGTTCAATGTCTTACGGCTAACGGAGAAACGCTTTATGTCCACTTGAGGATATTGTAAAACCAAACCCGGACCGGCAAGAAACGGTGTGAGCGGTCACGCAATTTAATAAATTTAGCGGCGCTCCACTGCCGAAACGGCCCCCAAAAAATGTTGACCCGCTGCACAGCCCGCAAAAAAATATCGATTAAATACTACCTGTTATCGCTTTTTGTCCATTTTTTCTTTCGAAAGCGGATTCCAGCCGATATCAAAAAACCGGCTGTGAATAGTTGTTGCGTCCGGTAGTTCGATAGAGTAGATTATTTTAACCTTTTACCGAATTATAATAATATGAAAAGAGAGTATATTTTAGTATCGCTGTTCTTCCTGATTGCCGCTGCCTTTTTTTACCTGTTTTACCGGATCATGGTACCGTTTTTCGTACCCATTACCTGGGCGGCCGTGCTGGTTATTCTCTTTTATCCCCTTTATGAGAAATTACTGAAACACGTCAAAACCAAGGGCCTGGCCTCTACCTTGATGTGCCTGATTATCATCATCATCATCATCGGACCGATTGCCTACCTGTTCGTGGCCCTGATAAACGAGGCCACCGTCGCGGTCGTTAAGGTTAACGAGATGTACAAAACCGGCCAGCTCAACGAAATGTTTTCTTTCGATGTTCCCTGGTTCGAGTCCCTGAAAGTTAAACTGTCCCAGTATTACGACATGTCCAAAATCAATTTCGACGAAATCGCCAAGGACGCCGTCGACAACGTAAGCGGCATCATCGTCAACCAGACCACCTGGCTGGTGGCCAACGGCACCAAGACCGTTTTTTATTTTCTCCTGATGATCTTCAGTATGTATTACTTTTTCAAGGACGGCGAGAAAGTAGTGTTAAAAATCCGCCGGCTCCTGCCGCTGACCCCCAACCAGATTAACGTGACGTTCAAACAACTGCGGGATATTATCCAGGCCACCATGTACGGCGGGGTGGTGGTGGCTCTCATCCAGGGACTTATCGGCGGCATTTTGTTTTTTGCGATCGGCATTCCCTCGCCGGTGTTCTGGGGCGCCATCATGGCCTTCCTGTCGATTATCCCGTTTCTGGGGGCTTTTATAATCTATATCCCCGCCGGCATTATCCTTATCCTGGGCGGCTCGTATATCAAAGGGCTGATTGTCATCGGCCTCGGCACCATCGTCATCAGCCAGATTGACAACATCTTGAGACCCATGCTGATGTCCGGTAAAACCAGCATGCACCCCCTGCTTCTGTTTTTCACCATCATGGGCGGGATTTATATTTTCGGCCTGCTGGGCCTGGTGATAGGACCACTGGTAACCGCTATATTCCTGACCGTCCTGAAAATATTCGAGTTCAAACTCCACCCCGAGTACGAGCAGAGCGTAAGCCAGGACACCGACAGCGAATAGCCTTATTTAAACTGCGAAAAGCCTGATAATATTAAATCTCCGGCGGCGGCATGCCGTAGGCGGTCCATTCCTCCCTGGCGGGACCGAACACGCCCGGCACGGGAAGCCCGGCCTGGCGCATCAGGACCGTCATCTGGCCGCGGTGATGAATCTCGTGATTGACCAGAATTCGCAAAGTCAGCCCGCGCGGCCATTTCTCCCCGTATAGCTCATCGACCTGGAACAGGGTCTCATCCTTCCACTCCCCCGTCACCTGCTTGAGAAGCTCCCCGGTTACCGCCCGATAGCTGTTTTTGATTTCCTCGGTGGTGGCCGGCAGCGGGGCGTCTTTGGCCAGAGCGTCGAATTTCATCCCAAGTTCACCCATCATCTCCGGGACGGTGGTCACGATATGCCAGGCCATCCGGCCCAGCGTGCGGTGGTCGTCGGCCACACTTTGTTTCAGCGACTCATCGGTCAGGGCGTCCATAATTTTCTGCGTCCCCTCGACCAGAATCTTGTAGCTTTTTTCGAAATTCTCGATTTTGGAATACATGTTATTACCTCTCCCTGATAATATTTTTAATCAGCTTAAAATGGTTTCTATCTCTTTCAAGGTATCTTCGTCAAGTTCCACCTCGCTCGCTTTCAAATTCTCCTCGAGCTGTTCGACCCGGGTGGCGCCGACTATGGCGCAGCTGATTTCCTTGAGCCGAAGTATCCAGGCCAGGGCCAGTTGGGCGACAGTTATATCCCGCGAGGCGGCCAGTTCGGCCAGCTTTTTCACTTTATCTATATTTCCCGGATTCAGGTCGTCCTTGAGCCATTCGGTGCGACCGCCGCGGCTTTCCGAAGGCACACCGTCGTTGTATTCCCCGGTCAAAAGCCCTTGCGCCAAGGGTGACCAGACCACCAGCCCCATGCCGTAACGGGTGCACATCGGGATTACATCAGCCTCGATATGCCGGTCGAACATATTATAGCGGGGCTGCTCTACCGAGGGTAAATACGCCTTCCAGCTTTTGGCCTGGCCGACCGCATGCTCAATCTGGTCGGCGCTCCAGACCGAGGTTCCCCAGTAGATGATTTTCCCGCCGCGCACTAAATCCTCCATCGCCCGCACCACCTCCTCGATTTCCGTCTCCGGGTCGAACCGGTGGCAGAAATACATATCGAGATAGTCCACCCCCAGTCGCGCCAGCGACCCGTTGACCGACTCCATGATATGTTTGCGGCTCAAACCGCGGTCGTTGATATTGTCCGACATGGGCCAGAAAACTTTCGAAGAGATGACCAGGTCGGACCGCCGGTAGTTTTTTATGGCCTGCCCGACCACTTTCTCGGCCTCGCCGCGGGCGTAAATATCGGCCACGTCGATAAAATTCACCCCTCGGTCAATCGCCGCCGCGATTATATTTTTGGTCGTCTCGGCATCGACCGAACTGCCGTAAGTGAGCCATGCTCCTAACGAAATTTCCGATATTTTAATTCCCGCTTTCCCCAGGCGTCTGTAATTCATAATAACTCCGCGCTTCCTTTATAGCTGATATTTTCAGAAAGTAAATCACTTTTCCGCTTCGGAAATATCACCTTCCGGTCAGAAGACTTTCAGAGAGGGATATTTCTTCTGCAAATCGAAAATATAAGAGCTGTCGAGCCCTTTATCCAGCGCTTTTCGATAAAATATCTCGGCCTGGCCGAATTCCCCCTTTTCCCGATAATAATCCGCCAGTTGCCGAACGACATCCGCCGTGGCGTCTTTATACATTCCGGCCAGTTTAAGATGCTGATAATACTTATCCTGTTCCCCGAGAGATTTATACAATCTCATAAGGACCAATCTCGGCGTCAACAGGGTGTCATTAATTTCAATTGCCCTGAGCAAGGTTTTTTTAGCTTTCTTATAATCCTTAACTAACATATAAGCCATACCCAGATTAGTCAGGAGCGAGGGGCTATACGGATTTATAGCTTCGGCTATCTTCAAATAGTACAAAGCGCTGTCATATTGCTGGAGCCTGAAGAAACAACTGCCCATAAGATTATAAGCCGGTGAATGGGAAGGATTATAATTCATAGCGTTCTTATAAGCTTTTATGGCTTCATGATAACTCTTATGTTCATAAAAAGACTGACCGATAGCAACCTGTCGGCCTTCCAGGTCACTCTCCTCCCATATTTTACGCTGTTCGTTTTCCGAAACATAATCACCGGTGCGCTGGTAATATTCTATCAGGAAAGTTCGACCTTCGCGGGCAATCTGGCGGTTCTGCTTCAGGTAGGTTTTAAAATGCGGGATTATAACGTCCGGGACACTCTGGCTTATTACCCGCGGAACCAGCACCAGCAGACCCAGGCCGATCGCCAGGACGGCCACCGCCGGCCCGCCTTTCAGCGAGCGGCCCTTATCCAGCAGGAAGTAAAAACACAACACCGCCAAAGTGATGCCGGCGAATGCGAAGAAATCCCAGTCGCGGGGCATGCCATAATTGGGGTCCAGCAGAAAAACCGCCGCCAGCGTGCAGACGTTTAAAATTATCAGGAAAATATATACCGGTTGTTTTAAAATATTTTTTAACCGGGCGTGAAAAAGAAGGACAATAAACAACGGTAGCGACGGTACGAAAACCAGCAGTAAATTGGTTATATCGGCCAGGTGCGCCGGGGAAAAAAGAGTGTAACCTTCGAGCGTGAAACGGCTGTTCGTCAGGGAGACAATCGAGAGCTGAAAAAAGAGATCATTTTCGTAACGGTGATAAGACAGCACCCCGACGATAATCACCACCACCAGAAAAATTCCCCATCTGACTGGTAAGCTTATTCTACCCAGCCGGGCGCCGAATTTGCTTTTGGACAACAGAATATAAACCGCCGCGGGAACCAGCAGTAAGCCGAACACATGGCAGAATATCGCCAGGGCCAGGGGCGGCAGGATAAACCAGCGGTTTATTTTCCGGCGGGCGGCCATCACCCCGGTGAGAGAAAAAATCCCCACCGCCGTGCCGAAACAGGAGTAATATTCAACGTAGCCGAAAAACAACAGCATATAACCGCCGGTTATCAAACCGAGGACAAATAAATTGCGATAAAGCGTTCGCTCGAACAGGCGCCGGGCGCTGTACAGGACAAAAAGCACCCAGCCCAGCCCCGAGGCAATCGAAATAATCCTGAAACTGGCCAGGCTGTCGGTAATATTATCTCCCCCGAGCAGTGATTGCAGCTTGATATGCATGAGTGATTCGCCCCAGCCGGTGAATTTTACCAAATGAATTCCCTTTTCGAACTGGGTCAGAAGATTGTAACCCTCGCCGAGAAAATGTGTCTGCACTCTTAACAAGTAGAATAAAAAACCGGAGATGATTAACACGGCTGCGGATGTCCATAAGTATTTGTCAGATGGTGCTGTTTTTTCATCCCATATCGTTAGCCAGCTAACTTTACGCTGAAGCGACCAAATCAAGCCCACTGCTGTCATCAAACCGACACCAAACAAAATGAAGGCGACATAATGCGGATAATACGCCCACCAGTCTACTCCCCAGAGACGGAGATGTGGAAAAAAGGAGACGACCAGGTATAGCAGAAGTAAAATAAAATAGAGGATAAACGAGTTTATCAGATATTTGGATAGATTTTTCATCATCTTGAAGGTCTGGATTCAGTGAAATTACCGCCGGTAAAATACTCTTTCCCCTGAATCCTGAAAACTATTTTTCCAACTCATTTATTCGTTTATTGATGCCGTCCCAGACTTCGGGCCAGGTCTCGTTGAATTTCGCCAGCCGGTATTCCTCTCGGGCACGCTTGACCATTTTGAGACCTTCGCCTTTATTCTTTCGGGCTATTTCAATCTCGCCCAGGTCCTGAAGCGCCTGGCCGATAGCGCTGTGGTTCTCGATACGTTCGGCCCAGGCCAGAACCGGGCGCAGCCATTTGCCCGCCTCGTCGAATTGTCCCAGGTAGCGGTAGGTCATTCCGACGTGATAGTCGGCGAACAGCTTGCCCATCTCCCCGGAATGCCGCCAGTGATATTCCCGGGCCTTGAGGTAACAGGCCAGGGCGGAGTCGTACTTTTTGATATCGTAGTAAGTCGCGGCCAGGTTGTTCCACAGCGGCCCCAGCCAGTCTTCATGGTCCCCGGCCTCGGCCGCCTCAATTCCCCGCCGTCCCCATTCAATCTGGTCCTCGGGGGTTTCGGCCACGATGGCGATCATGTGGGCGGCGTCAATGGCCCGCGACCAGAGGGCATTGGTGGTGCAGTAGGCATACATGGTTTCGAACGTTTCCCGCGCCGATTTCAGGTCGTTGTCCTGCCACTGGAAACGCCCCTTGACGCCCAAAAGCCGCGACCAGCCCATCGGGTCGCTCTCGGAAACTTTCTTTTCAGCCTCCTCCAACCACTGGCGGCCCTCGTCTTTTTGGTTCAAAAGCAGGTTCATCCGGGCCATCTGCGCCAGCGTCTCAACCTCCACCGGCCGGTTGAATTCCCGGCGGGCGATATCAAGCACGGCCCGGTATTTCTCCAGCGCCGCCGCGTAATCACGCGATTGAAAAACCTCGTCGGCGGCCTCGAGAAGAGAATCCGCGGTATATTCATTCATATTTATTCCAGCTCCTTTATTCCGAACATCGATAGCCTGAACCGATAACGGAATTATCAATATAAACAGCAGTATTTGAAAACTTTTCATTATAGCTCTCCTGTAATCAAAATAATATACCCTGAAATCCCGATATTTCAAGCTTTATAAGGTTTGAGATGGTATAAAGAATTAAAACCGAAGGTGTTCGTTATTCTAGTTCAAGGGGGAAAATATTACCAATAAAATTAGGCCGGTCGCCGACCGGCTATATAATATTTACCGATTGACCGACAGGATACTTAAGTATATATTTCATCCATCGGTTGGTATCTGCGGATACGACTGTTATTAATTAGCTAAACCTAGAAACGAGAAAAAAAAATGCGAGCATTAATTACAGGTATCACCGGCCAGGACGGCTCCTATCTGGCCGAGTTGCTTTTGGAGAAGGGTTATGAGGTTTTCGGCATGGTGCGCCGGGCGTCGACCGAGTCGTTCGAACGCATCAATCACATCAAAGACAAAATCACCCTGGTCCAGGCCGACCTTTTAGACCAGCTTTCGATAATCAATATCATCAGCGAGCACCATCCCGACGAAGTTTACAACCTGGCGGCGCAGTCGTTCGTCCCGACGAGTTGGGTCCAGCCGGTTTTAACGGCGGAATTCGACGCACTGGGGGTGACGAAAATGCTCGAGGCCATCCGCCTGGTGGACAAAAATATCAAATTCTACCAGGCCTCGTCCTCGGAGATGTTCGGCAAAGTGCATACCGTCCCGCAGGACGAAGACACGCCTTTTTATCCCCGCTCCCCTTACGGCGTGGCCAAGGTTTACGGCCACTGGATCACCGTCAATTACAAAGAAAGTTACGGCATTCACGCCAATTCCGGTATTCTTTTCAACCATGAATCCCCCCGCCGCGGCCTGGAATTCGTCACCCGTAAAATTACCGACGGCGCGGTTCGCATTAAACTGGGCCTGGCCGACAAGCTGGCCCTGGGCAATCTCGACGCCAAGCGAGACTGGGGTTACGCCGGCGATTATGTCAAGGCCATGTGGCTGATGCTGCAGCAGGAGGAACCGGGCAATTTCGTTATCGCCACCGGCAAAACCCATTCGGTCGAGGATTTTGTCCGCCTGTCGTTTGAGCGTGTGAATCTCGATTACAAGGATTACGTGGTTATCGACCCGCGTTTTGTCCGCCCGGCCGAAGTGGATTTGCTTCTGGGCAACCCCACCAGGGCCAGAGAAAAACTGGGCTGGGAACCGGCCGTAACGTTCGAGGAACTGGTCAACATGATGGTTGACAGCGACATGAAAATACTTTCCGGCAAGTAAACCCATGAAGAAACCGTCCGCCTTAATAACTGGTATCACCGGCTTCGCCGGCTCCTTCCTGGCCGAGGAGCTTCTGGCCCACGGCTACAAAGTCTCCGGGACGGTCTACAACAACGAGCCGACCGACAATATCGCCGCCGTCAAAAAGGACCTGCAACTGGTGGCGCTGGATATCCTCAAGGCCGAGAAATGCCGCCGCGCTATAAAGAAAATCAAGCCGGATTATATTTTCCACCTGGCCGCCATCGCCTCGGTCGGCCAGTCTTTCCATCTCGAGCGGACGACGTTCAAGATTAATTTCGACGGTACTTTGAATATGCTCGAAGCCGCCCGGGACCACCCCGGGTTGAAAAAATTCATTTTTATCGGCTCCGCCGAATGTTACGGTATTTTCGAACCCAAAGGCAAGACCCTGACCGAAAAGCAGCCGTTCAATCCCGTTTCCCCTTACGGCGTTTCCAAGGTGGCGGCCGAGCTTTTGACTAAATACTACACCCTGCACCATCACCTGCCGACGGGGATAGCCCGGCCGTTCAATCACAGCGGCCCGCGGCAGAACGAACATTTCGTTATCCCGGCTTTCGCCCGTCAGATAGCCCTTATCGAGGCCGAGCGGCAGGGACCGGTTATCAAGGTCGGAGATTTGACCCCGGAGCGCGACCTTTCCGATGTCCGCGACATCGTCGCCGGCTACCGGCTGATTGCCGAGAAAGGGGAGTCCGGCGAGGTGTACCAGCTCAGCTCGGGCAAAGCGGTCTCGATAAAAAAAGTGCTCGACACCCTCTTGAAACTTTCCGATAAAACCATCAAAGTCAAAACAGATAAAGAGCGCCTGCGGAAGGTGGATATTCCCATCCTTCGCGGCAGCAATAGAAAAGCGGTTCAGAAGTTGGGTTTCAAGCTCCGATACAGTTTACAGGACACCCTGAAAGACACTTTAAACTACTGGAGAAACCAGCTCGCATAAACCTGCTGAAGGTTAACAGGAGTATTCCCTAGATGAAAAAGAAAACCATTAAGAAAACTCGTTACGCCGAGGACTTGATCGCCAGGCTTAAAGAACGCAAAGCTCACACCGGCGTGGTCGGTCTGGGCTATGTTGGCCTGCCCCTGTGCATGATCCTGGTGGAGGCCGGCTTCAAAGTCATCGGTTACGATATCTCCCCGCAAAAGGTTAAACTGCTCAACTCCGGCAAATCGGACATTGACGACATCCCCGACATCATGGTTCAGAAAGCCATCAAATCCGGAAATTTCAAGGCCAGCGACGACCCGAAAGTTATCGCCGAAATGGACACTATTTCCATCTGCGTGCCCACCCCCCTGTCCAAGACCAAAGACCCCGACGTCAGTTTTATCCTGACCGCCATCGACAGCGTCAAAAAATACATCAAGAAAGGCTCTCTTCTGGTGCTGGAGTCCACCACCTACCCGGGCACCACCGAGGATTTGATTCTGCCCATTTTCAAGGAGCTCGGGTTCGAGACCGGAAAGGACTTCTTCCTGTCGTTCTCCCCGGAGCGGGTTGACCCCGGCAACGAACGCTACGGCATAAAAAACACCCCCCGCATTGTCGGCGGCATCACTCCCACCTGCACGGAGGTGGCCAAGATCTTTTACGAACAGACCATCAGCGATGTTGTGGTGGTCTCGTCCACCCGGGCGGCTGAAATGGTGAAACTTCTGGAAAACACTTTCCGCAGCGTCAATATCGGCCTGGTCAACGAGGTGGCTCTGATGTGCGACCGGTTGGGTATCGATGTCTGGGAAATAATCGACGCCGCCGCTTCCAAACCGTTCGGTTTCATGCCCTTTTACCCGGGACCCGGCCTGGGCGGGCACTGTATTCCCATCGACCCTCATTACCTGTCCTGGAAGCTCAAATCGCTGAATTATTACGCCCGCTTTATCGAGCTGGCCGGCGATATCAACAGCCACATGCCCGAATACGTGGTGGACAGAATCACCGCCATGCTCAACCGCCGTTTCGCCAAGGCCCTCAACAAAGCCACCATCGTCGTTCTCGGCGTGGCCTACAAACGGGATATCCAGGACCTGCGCGAATCCCCGGCCCTGGACGTCATCAAGCTGCTCGAAGATAAAGGGGCCAACGTCATCTACAACGACCCCCACGTCCCGCAGTTCAACTGGAAAAACAGCAAGTTCACATCCTCGAAAGTGACCGCTTCCCTGCTTAAAAAAGCCGACCTGACGGTGATTTTAACCGACCACACGCTCTACAATTACCAGTGGATTGTCGACAACGCCGTGGCCGTTTTTGACAGCCGCAACGCCACCAAAAAAGTCGTCAACAACCGCGATAAAATCGAGCTTTTGTAATAAAAGACAAGAACTTATGCTTTGAAGCCGGCCCCTGAGGGACCGGCTTTTTTTATTCAGTGATTAATACCTGACGAAAATATGCCGATTACTATCATGATAGAGTATAGAACGAGGTAATTTAAGATGACAACCACAGATACCCATACCGGTCATAATATCGACGATATCAAACTGATATTGAAAGACTTCCATAAGATAATCAAAGTTATCTCGATGTACCCCGAGAACAACCCCCTGCCGCAATCGATGAAACGCTCTTTCTCGGATAAACTGATAGAGCTGATTAAAAAAAACGGCAGTATCGATATAACGGTCAGCAAAGATAAGCTGACCTATCGCAAGGAAACCGTCTATATCGACCGTTCCCGGGAAGAGCGCCTGGCCGGACTGTTTTTCGACGCCGGGTTGAACGGCTTTTCCTTCAAGGATAGCCTGGAACTCGACGACATCCATAGACTCCTGGATGTTTTGAAAAACTATGTCAACGCCCCGCACCGGGCGGAGGAATTCGTTAACAATATCTGGGAGGTCGGCGTCAACGGCTTCACGGTGACCACGGTGGAGGATGTCAACCTCGCCGCTTACGATGGTGATTTCAGGATTCAGGAATTTCTTGAAAGTTATAATGATGATGATGATGAAAGAGACCGCGACTCGGTCCTGAACGAGGAATACCAGTCGCTGTTCTCATATATCGAAACCGACGACGATGAAAACAGCGATGTTCCGGCGGCGCCGGTGCACATCGAATTTGACGACGAGGGACAAGTATCGCAGGTGTCGGAGCCGGAGAGCCTGGTTGACGACCCCGACGGCTCGCTGCGCACGGTCGCGGCGGTCGAGGCGATGGGTTTCGCCGATTTACCGCCCGCCAAAGTCAATATCTACGACACCAACCTGCTTCTGGACGACGAGTACCGTCTTTCCACCGAGGAAGAAGAGTTGATGAAACGAATGGTCGCCGACGACGCCTTGTTCGACTTGTACGAATCGACCTCGGCCCTGCTCAAGGAACTGTTCCAGCACGAGACCGAGTTGAACGGTTTCCATGAAACGGCCGGTATTTGCGAGAAAATACTGAAAGAGTTCATCCTGGCCGGTAAAATCATCGAAGCCGGGCTGCTTCTGCAGTATGTCCGGGAACTCGATGAAAAAATACGGGGTGATAAACCGCAGTGGGCAGAGCGGCTCAAGGAGATAAACCTGACCGCCGGCAGCCGGGATTACCTGGCCGCCCTGGCCGAAACCCTGAACGGCCATCCCGGTATCGGCACCGACGAACTCCTGCGCTACCTGGACAATTTCGGCTGGGAAGCCTTAAGCGGCATCACCGACCTGCTGGGCGAACTGGAGCACCGGCTCCACCGTGATACGCTGTGTAATTACCTTTCCAGCCGCGGTCGTGACAAAGTGTCCATCATCGCCCGAAGCATCGCCGACAAGCGCTGGTACGTGGTGCGCAACGCGGTCATTATCCTGGCCCGCATCGGCGACGAACAAGCCCTGTCGTTTTTGAAAAAAGTAGTCCGCCACGACCAGCCGCAGGTCCGCCGGGAACTGGTAAATTCGCTGGAGGAATGTCACAACGAAACCGCCCTGGAGATTCTCGGGGTCATGGTTCACGACTCCGATGACGAAATCCGCCAGGCTGCCGTCGGGGCGATTGTCGCTCGCCGCGGGCAGAAGGCGTTCGAGGTCATCACCGATATCATTAACGACGACACCTTCCGGAAACTGGCCCGGGAAAACCAGCAGCAGCTTTTAAACGCTTATTCCATCATCGGCGGCGACCACGCCCTGGAATATCTTTCCGGCCTGATTTTGAGGGTCAATCCGCTCAAGGACGCGACCCTGACTTTTTTCCGGGAAGCGGCGTTCGAAGCCCTGACCCTTAACCGCAGCGAAAAAAGCGAAAAATTTCTCCTGAAACTGACTTCCAGCTGGCGACCCCAGCTCAAACAGCTGGCCATGGCGGCCATCAAAAAAAGACGCGAGATAATTTACGGAGGTTAACGTGAACTCGACCACCAACCTTACGGAAAACAGAAACCCGGCCGCACAAAACGAAATAAAACTGCTTTACGATTTTTTCGGCCTGCTGAAAACCGCCCGGATTGTCTCGGAAAACAACGCCACCTATGTCAGCAAGCTGTTAAATTTCTTCAAGCTCTTCCAGGTCCTCAAGCAGGAACACGACGGTATAACTTTCAAAATCATCTCCGACCATTTTTTCCTGAACGACAAGCTGGTGCATTTCGATGACAAGGGTCTTTCCGGCGCCGGCGGGGTTGTCTCGGAATGGAAAATCCTCGGCATCGGCGGCGTCCGTTTCGCCGGGGAAATCACCCTCGACGAACTGGGCAAATTCTTCCGGTTCATGACGGCAATCAAGCCGGTCGGGGAAAACCTTGACACTATTCACGAGGACCTGAAAACCCACGACCTGGTCAATATTGAGATATTGTCTTCAGAGGATATGGAAGAACCGACCCCGGAGATATCCGAGGAAGCCCGCCACCGGTTTCGCAAAATGGCCCGGGTGACCTTTTTCCGCGCCATGTCGGTCGTCGAGGAAACCCTGGTGGATACCGTCCATGACAAGGAAATCAATATCGCCAAGACCAAGCGGGTTGTCCACGGCCTCATCGACCATGTCACCCGCGACGAATCCTCCCTTTTGGAGCTGACGGCCATAAAGGATTTCGACGATTACACCTATGCCCACTCCACCAACGTCTGTGTTTACGCTTTGACGGTGGGGGTGAGGCTCGGCCTGGACCGGCCCCGCCTGTCCCAACTGGGGATGGCGGCCCTGTTCCACGACCTGGGCAAAATCAAACTGCCCGCCGACCTTATCCGCAAACCGGACGCTTTCGATGAAAACGACTGGGTCCAGATGCAGCTCCACCCGGCGTTGGGAGCCAAAACCATCCTGCGCAATTTGAAATTCGACGCCCACGCCGCCCGCGCCGCCCGGGGAGCGATGGAGCACCATATCAACAGCGATTTTACCGGCTATCCCCAGCTTCGATTGGAAAAACGCCCGCCCAACCTGTTCACGAAAATTATCACTATTGTGGATACCTTCGACGCCCTCACCTCGGGCCGGGTTTATATCAAGAAGAAAATCGAGCCCGACGAAGTTTTCAAAAAAATGCGCTTCCAGATGCAGGTCAAGTTCAACACATTTCTCCTGAAAATATTCAACGACATTATCGGCATCTACCCGGCCGGCTCCCTGGTCCTGTTAAGCAGTAACGAAATCGCCATGATCCTGACCAACAACGATACCGACAAGGCCCGACCCCTGGTCAAAATTATCGGCGACCGGGACGGCCTGTTCGCCAAACCGACCTGGGCGGACCTCGCTTCCGAAGAACACCGGCACCGCCGGGTAATCCGCATTATCGACCCGGAGCGTTACGGCATCGATATCAAGAACTACATCCTGGAGGATTAAAAAGAGAAAGACACGACTGCTCTGGCGCCGCCCTTGACGTCCGGCTGAACCTCCAGGTTCAGCCTGTCTTTGCCGCTGTCGTTATAAGGGGACCCGGACAGGTGGGCGTCGACATAAGCGTCGAACATCGAGAAAAAAATGGTTATCCCTGCGAACCAGGTGAATTTGTTGCGGTTGTCCCGGCGGTCCTCGTAAAGGGTATAATTGTACTGGCGGGCGATCAAATCGTCTTCATCCGCCGCCTCGTATTCCTGGCGGTAAAAATGGGCCTGTTTGCCAAAATGAATCACCGAGGCGATAAACCAGGTCTCCATGGCAATAAAGAACCCGGCCTTAATGTAGCGGCGGTTGCCTATCTGGCCCAGGCCCGGCACCAGCATCGATTTGAAAAGGGCCGCGGTCGGGTTCTGTGTTAAATGCTTTTCAAAATCTACCGGGTTCTCCACCCGTTTGCCCGGGGAGTAATCCAGGTTGGGGACAAACAGCACCGAATCCACCCGGACCGGCGCTGGCGCAACCGCCGTATCGACCGCGGCGCTATCCAAGGCAAGGCTGTCCACCCGGACCGTATCCTCCTGCGCGGTCACCGGGACGGCCAGGAGCATCAAAATTATTATTTTGAGTACAATCTTCATCACCCGTTCAACAGAACACTTTTAGCTCGTTTCTGTTGATTTTTATCTCCAGGGAATTGCCCGGCAATTCGATTATCTCGCCGTCGAGATAAAGCTTCCGACCCTGGGTTGCCTGGATATTTATATCCTGGCCGCTGTAGAGCCTGACTTCATTGCCGTACATATATTTCCTTTTACATATTAAACGGGTATAACCGGAAAATTCTCCCGCCATATTGCCCTGGTCGAAAATTATTTCGGCGTGGCCGTCGTCGGAAAGCGAAGACGGCGAAAGCGGCAGGCCCACCGAATAGGGTATCAGGTTGATATTCAAAATAAGGGGTTTGACCTCGAACCGGAACGCGTCGATTTTTATAACGGTCTTGACCGGCTTGACTTGGGCGGCCGCCTTGGCTCCCAGTTGGGACCAGCCGAGAGCGAAACGGGGCGTTTTTTTCTCTTCCAGAAGTTCCGCCAGTTTGGGAATGAAACCCAGGCCGATAGAGCCGATAAAAATCTGATTGGCCACCGTGGCAGTGTCGACCTGACGGTATTTACCGTCGACAATTTTCCTGACCGCCGCCGAAAAATCCACCCCGGCGCAGAGGAAACGGTTGATATTATTGAACCGTCCCAAAGGCAGGCCCCCTATCGGAATCCCGGCTTTAACCGCCGCCCGGGCGACCAGGTTGAAAGTCCCGTCTCCACCCGCCGCCACCAGCGCCGTAATCGGCCCCCGGCGCTGGTCAGGAGCGGGATAGTCCCGGTTGGGGCGACGTTTCCCCACCGCCACCATCGACTGGTTGATCAGGTCCATGGCCGAGGTCGGCTCGTATAAAGTATAATTACCCCCGCTCTGACGGATAGCGTCGATCAGGGTCTTGATCTGCTTTCTCTGGTAACCGGCCGCCGCCTTGTTGACCAGAATGCAGTAATGCGCGTTTTTACTCTTGATATGTCGTTTTCTTACCATACCGGTATAATAACTAAAAAAAACATTTACGAAAACCAAAAAATAAGAAACGCCCTTAAATGACCACATTTAATATCCGTTTTTAAGGCCGATATAAGATTTAAAGTTTGATTTAATAATACGGGAGATTTAAGTTACGGCCAGGATGAACAAGCAAATTGCAACAAAAACCGGCGGATTTTCACCCCTGTTGATTATCCCCTTTGTGATTTTGTTCATTTCCTACCTGCCTACCCTCTATGAACTGGTCAAGGACTGGGCTACCGACGGCAACTATTCTCACGGCTTTTTGATTCCCGTGGTTTCCGTCTATCTTATCTGGCAGAAGAAAAAAGAGCTGGCCGCGCTGACTTTCGGCACCGATAACCGGGGCTTGATTTTTGTCGCGGCCGGGCTGGTGCTTTTTATCCTCGGCAACGGCGCCGCGGAGTATTTCACGGTCCGATTTTCGTTCGTGGTGACCCTGTTCGGTGTGGTTTTCTACCTTTTCGGGCATCAGCTGGTCAGGAAAACCTGGTTTGAGTTTTTCTTTTTGTTATTCATGATTCCCATTCCCTATGTCATATATTTCGCGGCCACTTTTCCCATGCAGCTCCTGGCCTCCAAAATAACCGCCGGGGTGCTCAATCTTATCGGCATGGGCGTGGTTCGGCAGGGTAATATCATTCATATATCCGGCTACTCGCTGGAGGTGGCCGAGGCCTGTTCCGGGATGCGGTCGCTGGTGTCGCTTTTGGCGTTGGGGGCGCTGTTCGCCTACCTGACCCAGAAACGCTTTTCCGCCAAACTGATTCTCTTCCTGGCGACTATCCCCATCGCCATCGCCGCCAATGTCTTCCGGGTCTTTATTACCTCCCTTCTGGCCTACACCGTCACCGAAAACGTCACCGCCGAACCGCTGCACTCGATTATGGGGCTTTCGGTTTTCGCGGTGGCCTTTATCATGCTCTTTATTCTCGGCCTTATTTTAAAACAGGTGTTCAAATGAAGAAGGCTGTTATAATAGTCACCGTTTTTCTGATTGTCGGGGGCGCTTTCGGCAATTACCTGCGCTATATCGAGCAAACTCCCGACCGCCCGGCAACTTACGAAAACATCCCTTACGAGCTGGCCGGCTACCAGGGGGTCGAGGAGCGTTTCGCCGAGGAAAGCTACGATATCCTCAAAGCCGACACGACCACCCTGCGGCATTATGTCGATTCGCTCGAATATCAGTACTGGCTGTTTATCGCCTATTTTACCTCGCAGAAATACGGCAGCCAGATACATTCCCCCAAACACTGCCTGCCCGGCGGCGGCTGGAAAATAATGAGCCTGGAGCCGTATCAGCTCAAACTCGATAATTCACCGGTCAAAAATATCAACCGCCTGCTGATTGCCGAGGGGGAGAGGAAACAGCTGATGTTTTACTGGTTTGAGACCCGGGGCGGAACCATCCGCAACGAGTTCGCCCTCAAATGGGACCTGGTCACCAATTCCCTGCTTTTGCGCCCCACCGACGCGGCTATCGTGCGGCTGACTATCCCGCTGGGGCTCGGCGAGGATTACGACACGGCCACCCGGCGGGCGGTGGCTTTCTTCAATAATTTCCAGGACGCCATCGATAAAGCTCTCCCCTTTTAAAATTAAAAAAACTTGAGCTAAATTTTTGAATCGCTTATTTTAGGGCATGTTTAAAAACCTTTTCAAGCTGGCCCGGCCCACCCAATGGCTCAAAAACGGCGTGCTTCTGGCCGCCCTGGTTTTCGCCGGGGAAATGAGCCAGACCCTCAAGATCGAACTGGCCCTTTTCGGCGTGGTTGTTTTTTGCCTGCTCTCGTCGGCCATTTACACTTTCAACGACCTGATAGACCGGGAACAGGACCGACAGCACCCGCTCAAAAAAGAACGGCCGTTGGCCTCAGGAAAAGTCACCGTCGGCCAGGCGGTGAGCATGATTATTGTACTTTTAATCGCCGGCCTGGTCGGGGCCTGGTTCATTAATATGAATTTCTTTATCATCTCGCTGGTGTTTATCGGCCTGAACCTTTTATACACGCTCTTTTTGAAGAATATCGTCATCCTCGACGCCATGACTGTCGGGCTGAGTTTTGTCATCCGCGCCTGCGCCGGGGCGCTAGCCATTGGCGTGACCGCTTCGACCTGGATGCTCATCAACACCCTGCTTCTGGCCCTCTTCCTGTCGTTCGGTAAACGGCGGCATGAACTGATGCTGCTCGAGGAAGGCGCCGTTGCCCACCGGAAAATCCTCGGCCATTACTCGCCTTACCTGCTCGACCAGATGATCGGCATCACCACCGCCTCGGTGGTGGTGATGTACATGCTTTACTCGTTCTCGACCGAGGTCTCCGAAAAGCTCGGCACCGATTATTTGTATCTGACCATCCCCTTCGTCGTGTACGGCATCTTTCGTTATTTGTACCTGATTCATAAAAAAGACAAGGGGGGCTCACCGACCCGGGTGCTCATCACCGATCTCCCCATCCTGATGACCGTCCTCCTGTGGGTTTTAACTTCGATTTTGATATTATATTACCTTTAGAATGAGAATATTTTCAGTCATAGCGGTTTTATTTCTTCTGTTGGGGTCGTTGACCCTTTCATGCGGGGGGGATGAAAAGCCCGAGCCTAAAATGATTGGCGTGGATACTCTCACCACCGAGGAAAAGGCCGTCGATTTCGCCCTCTTCCCCGCCGAAAACAAGGTCGAGAACTCGGAGGAGTTTATTGAGAAAGATTTCCTTGAGATTACAGCGCTCGATTATATCTATACGGTGGATTACGATATCGACGGCGACGTATTCAAACTGTTCATGACGCGCGATGTTACCGGTGTCAAGTATATCAATTTCCGAGCCGCGGCCGGAACCGCCGTCGAAGAGCTGGCGGCCTACCCGGAGTCGGTCGGATTCGACGAGGACTACGGTTTCATGTACGACCATCCCGAGTACGGGACGATAATCGCGGGTCTGAAGAACAGACGCCTGGTGGGGATACTGGGCTTTGACAATGAGGATCAGGTGAGCCTGTTCGCGGCTTGGGTATCGTCCCTACCCGCCCCGGAAGCCCCTGCGCCGGATTTATCACCCGGACAATAAGTAAAATTTGGCGTATTTTTCATAACAAATATAATCCTCATATCTTATTATTACCCAATAAGCTGTAATCCGTTTTATTTAAAATTGACGCATGTCATTTCACATCAATAAGTTAATAAGAACAGTAACATGTAAACAATATGTAAACTTTATGTATAGGGTTTACATATCGGGGCGTCAGAAATCTTAAAAGTTTTCCAGTCTTTTACCTTCTAAATTTTCTTCTGAGAGCGAGAAGGAATAAGGGGACGATTATAATAGTCAATAAAAGATGAAATGCATAAAAGAAATAAGAAGTACTACTTGTTAGTTTTAATCCTCTGCCCACTTGGAATAACATTGCGCCAACACTAAAAAGAAGAGCATTTCCATAATCTTCGATATTTGCCCAATTAAAACCACAACTCCAACACCAATCATAATCAATTAGCTTACCATTTAGATCAAAACCATTTAATTGATAGAAAAAGGCAAAAAGTAAACAGACAACGACCAATAAGAAAAATGGTCTTGTATAATTTTCTCCGTATTCAGAAACGAACTTATAGAGAATAAAAGTATTTCTAACAAAGATATTTTTAATCCTTTTGAAAATACCTTTTTCTTTATCTGCCAATGCAATTCTTTTTCTGCATTCTGCTTCCCTATAATACCAATCACCAGCACTGGGGTAATCACGATTTTCTTCATAATTATATTTTAATTGTACATACTCTCTAAGTATTTCTTCATCAGTTGTATCAATTACAGGAACTGATTCATCATAAATAATTTTTCTACCATCCTTTGCAATTTTCCAAATCGGATCAACAAAATTCACATTTTTTAAAATTGAATAAGTAAAACGTGCTTTACTAAGATTTGCTTCTATAAAGGATGCAGATTTCATCTGTGAAAAATTAATTTTACTAAATAATACGATTGGTGCATAATCTTTGTTATTAATCATATTAATATATTCAAAATGACCTGAGAATTTTAAATTAGCTAAATGTATTTCTTCTGCTGTTAGTACTAAGTAGAGGTGGTTGCGGAAATTCGGACAATTGATTAAGGTGGATTTGAGACGTATTTTGGAGGATCAGGATTATGAAAAGACGACGTAGTTTTTCCGCCGAATTCAAGGCCCGGGTTGCCCTTGAAGCGCTTTCCGGGGCCTACACGATGTCCGAGTTGTCGGCCAAGCATGGAGTCCATCCGAACATGATCGCTCAGTGGAAGCGCCGTGTCCAGGAGGGTCTGCCGGAGTTGTTTTCGCGGGCGAGCACATCCGGCGACGGCTCGAAGGAGGCCGAGATCAAGGAGCTTCACGCCAAGATCGGTCAGTTGACGGTGGAGAAGGATTTTTTATCCAGGGCGTTCGGTCGATGAGCCGCGGTCGACGAAAAGCGCTGATTTCATCGGAGTCTTCCCGGCTCAGTGTGGTACGGCAATGTGAGTTGGTTGATATATCACGCTCTTCTTTCTATTACACGGCCACCGGCGAGAGTGAATTCAATCTGGTCCTGATGCGGCAGATCGACCGGCAATTTCTTGAGACGCCGTGGTACGGGTCTCGTCAGATGGCCCGGCAGTTACGCCGTGGCGGCTACGTGGTCGGGCGCACCCGGGTTCGTCGGCTGATGCGTCTTTTGGGTCTTCAGGCCATCTACCAGAAGCCTCGGACCTCCATGCCGGACGAGCAACACCGGGTTTATCCGTATCTGCTTCGTGGCCTTTCGATTGAGCGTCCGAATCAGGTCTGGTGCGCCGACCTCACCTACATCCCGATGCGCCGCGGGTTCTTATACCTGGTGGCGGTGATGGACTGGCATACTCGCGCGGTGTTGTCCTGGCGGTTGTCGAACACGATGGATAGCGGTTTTTGTGTCGAGGCGTTGCGAGAGGCCCTGTCACGCTATGGCAAGCCGGAGATATTCAACACCGATCAGGGGAGTCAGTTTACCAGTGAAGTGTTCACCGGGGCGCTGATCTCCGCTGGTGTACGTATCTCAATGGATGGCAAGGGGCGCTGGATGGACAATGTCTTCATCGAGCGGCTGTGGCGGTCGTTGAAGTATGAGTGCGTGTATTTACGGGAGTTCGAGACGGGCTTCGAGGCGCAGCGCCAGATCGCCCGCTGGCTTGAGTACTACAACACGGATCGACCTCATTCAGCGCTACTTGACAAGACACCGATGGAGGCATATATTGGAACCACGGCGGCGTAATGAACCAAATAAAATCCACCCTAACACCGCCGCCAAACTGTCCAACTAACCCGGACCACTTCTGTATAAAACCAATTCGCTTTAATTATTGCAACTTAAAATCTTAAGGGCCGTTTAGTACAACCCGTTAGCCGTCAAGCAGCTTTATATCGTTTGCCTGTAATTCAAAAAAACGTTATTTATATTTTTGGATACGTAATTCGTAACTACAGGTTTGAAAATATCGCGAAGGACAGCCATGAAACCGTACGACAAATTCGCTTATGTCTATGACCGGATGGGGGCCGACGAACACTCGGTCAAAATGACGGAGTACGCTTTCAGAATCATGCGAAAGTTCAATATCGACGCCGACCGCCTGCTGGACCTCTGCTGCGGCACCGGGACGGCGTTGAAAATCTTCGACGAGCACGGGCTTAACGTCGCTGGTCTCGACGGCAGCGCCGCCATGCTCAAGATGGCCCGCACGAAACTGAAAGGAAAAAAGATTGCTCTTCACCGGCAGTCTTTACCCTCTTTCAAAATCAACCCCAAAAACCACCCCCGAAAATTACAGCGCTTCGACCTGGTCAGCTGTTTTTACGATTCCCTTAACTACCTGAAAAATCAAAAACAACTTCTGGCGGCGTTCCGGGCGGTCAGCCGGCATCTTGAACCCGGCGGCTGGTTTATATTCGATATGAACACCCCCGAGGCGCTAAAGACCATCTGGGGGTCGCAGGTATATGCCGGGGCGGAAAAAAACCTGGCCTGGATATGGCGGAACGACTATAGCCCCGAAACCCAATCCGCGGCCTGCCGGGTCACACTGTTTGTCAAAAAGGGAAAGGGGTGGCGAAGGTACGATGAATGCCATATCGAGTATGGCTACGAGTTCAAAGACATCAAAAAGCTCCTGCGTCAGGCCGGGTTTATAGTCAAGGGGTTTTACAACTGCTTCACTTTTAACCAACCGGGCAAAAAAACCACCCGCGTCTGCGCCGTCGCCCGAAAAAAGTAAATTTTTCGCAATTTTAAATTTATGCAATTTCTAATAAGTAAAAGTAATGGGAAATAGTTGAGATATAAGCAAGTTGTTTTCAACTATGTAATTTTCGTTCAATTTCAATAATTTGTTCCTCAAATCTCTTAACAATTTCAGCAGTGATGTATCGAGGATTTACTTTACGGATATTTTTGGCGACAGTTATAGCTTTTTCTGGCTTAATGAGACTATTTTCTACCAATATTTTTAAAGGTTCCAATCCCCATAAAACGGATACACTTTCTTTTTCACATTCTTTACGAAGGGGTTTGTCGTTCGTGATGCATATCCAACCATACTTCTTTGCCAAAAGCAGCGTTTCTCGGTCATCAACAGCTAATTGACCTCTTACCTGTGTTGCCAATATCAAAGTTTGCAGATCCGGTGTCTTAACGATAAGATGATGTTTAGCAACTTCGCTTTCCATAAGCTCATTAACATTTTCTAAGGTAGATCGAGAGATATATATGGGGCTTATTTTGGTAGACAATAATTCGAGAATCCCAAGGTCTGATTTACAATAGTCTATCAGAACATTTGCATCAATTATGAACGGTCGAACCTGCTTCTTCTGCAACATTCTCCTCCGCCCAATAAGAAGCTCTTTGTCTCAATTCCTGAAGTGATATATCTAATATCTCACTTGCTCGACTCAAAGTTATAATCTCCTTCTCAATCGCTACACGAACGACTCTATCCAACCAGTCGTTAACAAAATCATATTTCTTGAGTTGTTCCGGTTCAAAGCTTTTTGGTATCTTATCTCTATTATATTCATTTCTGAGAATTAAGTTAATCCTTGGCCAAATATTTTTATCGTAAAAACCTGATTCAATCAAGCGATAAGTTACAGTCTGATAACTTACATGGTAAATGCGCTTGACTTTAAGAATTCTGTGCCATAACGACAGACCTGAAGTTTCTCGCCATTCCTTCTCAAAGCCCTTCTCGGGCATAAGAAAATAAGATGCAAAAATATTCGCTTCCCTCTCTTGCTGATCATCCTCGCTATGAACTTCTACATCATAAGCATTCAAATGGAGTAGAAGATGACCAAGTTCATGAGCCGCACTGAATATCCATCTTTCGACAGAAATACGGTCCCAGACGTTAACAACGATGGCGGGTCCCCCTTCCGACTCACCAATTGACATACCATAGAAGTTGCCGGATGCTAAAGGATAAGTTAAAAGCTTAATGCCGTTTGCCGCAAACAGACCGGAAATATCGCGTATCGGTTCGTCATCGTCCAAACCCATTTTTCCCCTTGCCTTTTTGGCCGCCAGCCGAGGCCTTTCTGCCGATGAAATATCAATCATCGACGAAAGCAAGTTCGAAAGAGTGTACTTCACTTTTGCATTTTCAGCCTTGAGTAAATAATTGAAGTCGTCCAACCAACAAGCTGCTTTAGCTAACACCTGATCTCTTCTTTTAAGTTTTTTCTTCGCTCGGAACCGGACAGCTTTTAGTTCTCTCACTTGAGCTAAAAGCTCTTGGATTCTTACTCCCATAGCATTGGCAACTTTATATAAAGTATCTATTCGCGGTGATGCTTTTCCAGATTCTAATTTTGAGTAGGTTGGAACTGAAATTCCTGCTTTCTTAGCAACATCTGCTTGAGTTAGCTCTTGTCCGTAGCGAATCCGTTTTACATTCTTTCCAATAATTTCAGTTTGCATCTATTAACCTCCTTTCTATTCTAAAATATATATATCGACACGATTTGTCAATAGATAAATTATAATATAATATTAAACGTAATTTGTTATTATTTTGTTCAAACTTAAAGGGAAAACTGTGTAAGCAATTGGTTGGCAAGGATATAAAACTAATATTTTGAAAGTAACCCATAAAAAAATCCGCTCTCGGCGGATTTTGATTTTTTATTCACGACCGTGAATTCTATTTGGAACCTCACGTGAAACAGCTTTTGGTTGAACAACTCGAGGTTTTGCAGCTGCCGCCGCCGAAACCGGCCGGCGATGACGTCCCCGAGGCCGAAAACATCGATATAAGTTTCAGCGTCTTTTCCGATTTACACTGCGGGCAGGGTACCGTTTCGTCGGAATTACTCACCAGTTCATCGAATTTATGTCCGCATTCGGTACATCGGTATTCATACATCGGCATTTCACAAATCTCCTAATCACCCAGGGACAGGACCGTCCCGAACACAACCCCCAGCGTCACCGCCAAATAGGGATTGCACATAATCTGTCAGGTCGAACCAAAACTAATATAAGCAAAAGAGAGCAAAAAGCCAAACGCTCCCCCGGCCAGGGCGAACAAAACAGTTTTCCTGATATTTTTAAATATCCGCGTC
>Ga0210003_1000291_pt1 | contig 44513 bp, 46 predicted proteins | sample LantaG_FD_182804 | JGI IMG/M metagenome (GOLD analysis project Ga0210003, IMG submission 182804) | Deep subsurface microbial communities from Baltic Sea to uncover new lineages of life (NeLLi) - Landsort_02402 metaG (SPAdes) (version 2) | ecosystem: Environmental > Aquatic > Marine > Oceanic >...
CAATTTCCTCCTCCCCTCGCTGCCAAGCAGCACCTCCAAGATTTCCCTTATGTTCAAATCCTCAGATAGAACCTGCGACTTTGTGGGCTCGGCAGGGTTCGAACCTGCGACCAATCGGTTATGAGCCGACCGCTCTGCCACTGAGCTACGAGCCCATGGGGAAACTCATCTGAGTTCAGTCTCATTTTAGACAAGGTCAGGGCTATAGTCAAGAAACCAGCGGCTGGTGGCCTTACCCTGCCCTTCAGATTATCAGCATGGCATCGCCAAAGCTATAGAAACGGTAGCCCGAAGCCATCGCTTCATCGTAAGCCCGGCTGACAAAATCCCTGCCGGCAAAGGCGCTGACCAGCATCAGCAGTGTTGACCGGGGCAGGTGAAAATTGGTAATAAGTCCGTCCACCATCCGGAACTGGTATCCGGGTAATATAAAGAGGTCCACCCACCCCTTAAACGGCCGGAACTGTTGTGGGCTGCGGGACTGAGCGGCTTCCTCTATAACTCGTACCGTGCTGGTGCCAACGCAAATGATTCTTCTCCCCTCCACCCTGGCTTGAGATAACTCGGCAGCCACCTCCTTACTTACCACACCATATTCCCTATAAACAGGATGCTCAAGGGGGTTATCCACTCTGACCGGACGGAAGGTGTCAAGCCCGATGTGAAGGGTAACAAACAGACACCTGACCCCCTTCTCTTTTAAACCGCTAATCAACCCGGCAGTGAAGTGTAAGCCAGCGGTAGGCGCCGCCACGCTGCCCTCCTCACCGGCATAGACCGTCTGGTAACGCTCAGGGTTGGCCAGTGGAGTATGGATATACGGTGGTAGTGGAGCCTCCCCTGCCTGAGATAATAATGCTTCATTGGAAAAACTTACCACTTTTATACCGTCCTGCTTGAGTCCAATCACTTCAGCCAGAATCTTACCATCGCCGGCCGTGGAATCAGTCGTTATCTCAATTCTGGAGCCGATACTAAGGCGTTTACCGGGCCGGGCCAGTGCCTCCCAGGCTCCACCGCCGACCCGACGCAGCAGGAGAAACTCTACCTTCCCACCATCAACCTTGCTCCCTTTGAGACGGGCCGGGATAACGCGGCTATTATTAAAGACCAGGGTGTCCCCGGCCTCCAGATAATTACCTATTTCAAAAAACCTGCGGTGTTCTATTAAACCGTCACGGCGGTCCAGGACCATGAGCCGGGAGTGGTCCCTTGGTTCGGCCGGGGTCTGGGCAATAAGTTCAGGGGGAAGCCTGTATTCAAAGTCGCTGGTTCTCATCGGTGCACCATATTATGTCAACTACTCACCTGCCGCTTACCGTGGCATGTTATCACAGGCCTGCCTGCCTGCCAAGGCGGGGCAGGCTTGCCAGTAGTCAGTCAACATGCTAGAATGCCATCTAGCGTTTGTTCTATTGATATTCTACACTTCACCGGGGTTAAGTTGAAGCAAGCAAAAGAGTGGGAACCCAAATTACTCGGTTTTCTGTGCCGGTGGTGCAGCTATGCCGGCGCCGATTTGGCCGGCACCAGCCGTAAGAAATATCCTGCCAGTATAAGAGTAATAAAGGTGCCCTGTTCGGGGAGGGTTGACCCTCTCTTCATCCTCAAGGCGCTCCAGATGGGTTTTGACGGAGTGCTGGTTTCCGGATGCCACCCTGGTGACTGCCATTACCAGACAGGAAACTACCGCGCCCGGCGGCGGATAGCCATAACCAAGAAATTCCTCGAATACGCAGGTATTGAGCCGGAGCGCATTCAGGCAAGCTGGGTATCGGCCTCTGAAGCAGTAAAATTCACCGGGGTAGTTACTGAAGTAACCAAAGGTCTGGAAAGAGTCGGGGCCAACAAGCTATTTGTTGACGAAGGGCAGGGGGATGGAACAGCGACTGCGCAGTGAGGTTAAAGCCCTGCTGGAGCAGGGCAAGATTGACCGGGTCATCGGCTTCGAGCCGGGCAGCCTGAAATTTACCACCACCCCTCTGATAACCAGTGATGGTGGCGATGTTGACCGCCTGGTAATTAATCCATTTATTGTAAATAACCTCAGTACTTATCTAACCGGGACCAGCGGGCGGGTCGGCATCGTAGCCAAGGGCTGCGACAGCCGCTCTATCGTCAGCCTCATCCAAGACAACAAGGTCTTAAGGGAGAATGTCGTAATTATCGGCATTCCCTGCTCCGGGGTGATTGACCTCACCAAGGTGGAGCGGCTGGCGGGTAAGGACAGAGACGAACTGGACGATATTGTTCGCCAGGGTGATAAGATTACGGTTACGGTGGATGGTAAAAAGAAAGAGTTTCTCGCAAGCGAAGCCCTCTTTGACAACTGCCTCGGATGCGAGTTTCCTACCCCCCGGGAATACGACATTCTTCTGGACGAACCTGTAACCCCCAGCCCCGATAAGGCAATCAGCGAACAGAAGCTGGACAGCTTGAGGGAGATACCCCCGGAACAGAGATGGCAGTTCTGGAAAGAGGAATTCAGTCGTTGTATCCGGTGTTATGCCTGTCGTAATGTCTGCCCGGCCTGCTTTTGCGAGCGCTGCTTTGTTGAAGAATCCGAGCCGCAGTGGGTACTGCCGGTACCCCGATGGCAGGACAACCTTATCTTCCAGGTAATCAGAAGCATTCATGTAGTGGGGAGATGCACCGACTGCGGTGAGTGTGAGCGGGCCTGCCCGGTAAACATACCCCTGCGAAGCCTGACCAGGGAGATGTGTAACCTGGCGGAGGAACTATTCAACTACAAGGTAGGAATAGACAAAGAGGCGCCACCGTTATTTATTGCCTACGAGCTAGAAGAGGCCGAGGACTTAATCCGGTGAAGGAATGGCTGATAGCAAGCGAATAAACAAAGAGGATACAGGCAGGCTTCTTGACGAGTGGAGTAAGGAGTTTAGCGTATCTGTCCCCTCGCGGAAAAATGGGATGCCGGCAATGTTACCGTGGGATGGAAAGGATACCAGCTTCCTCGAATGGTATCGCAACACGGTTATCCCTCCCAAGGCTAACTTCTTCCCCCCATATGAGAAGATGTTCGATTTCCAAAAAGAGGCAGAAGGCTACCACCTGGAGCTGCCGCCGTCAGGCGAGCAGAAGCAGCTGATTTTTGGTATTCGCCCCTGCGATGCCAGGGCACTGACAATACTGGATAGGGTATTCCAGGACACATACCAGGACCCTTACTATCTCTCCCGGAGAGCTAATACCGTCCTGGTCGGACTGGGCTGCACCAATCCCTATGATAGCTGTTTCTGCACTTCCCTGGGTATTGGTCCCTGTGAATCAAGTGACGTTGATTTGATGCTCACTGATACCGGCGATGGGTTTTTCATCGAACCGGTTAGCGATAAGGGCAGGGAGCTGCTCGCCGCCACTGGTGGGTTGGAAGATGCCCTTGAGGCTGATGAAGCCAGAGCTAAAGATGTAAAAGAGGCAGCCTACCGCAAGATAACCAGAAGGGTAGATACCGGTGATATCCAGCAGCGGCTTGCGGCCTGCTTTGAGAACCAGGACTACTGGGAGAAGGTGGCTGCCAAGTGCGTAAGCTGCGGCATCTGCACCTTTCTCTGCCCTACCTGTTACTGCTTTGACATTAATGATGAGCTCTCTCAAGATGAGGGAACCAGGTTCAGGAGCTGGGATAGCTGTTCTTTTCCCGTCTATACCAGGATGCCGATGGAAAATCCACGCCAGGAAAAGTGGCGGCGGGTGAGACAGAAGGTATGCCATAAATACTGGTTCTACCCGATGAACCTTGATATTACCGCCTGCACCGGCTGTGGACGGTGTATTCGCCTGTGCCCGGTCAACTGGGATATTACCCAGACCCTGAACAATCTACCGGCCACTTCGTAGCTTAAACGGAGAACTGAAATGACAACTGACGTAAGCCAGAGATTCCTTGCCCGGGGCAACGTTTATCTGCCCCACATTGCGGTAATCGAGAAAATAATTGACGAGACCCCGGGTGTCGTGACCTTCCACTTCAATTTCAAGGATGAGAAGCTGCGGGAGGAGTTTACCTTTAAGCCGGGGCAATTCGGTGAGTACTCTGTCTTCGGTATCGGTGAAGCCACCTTCTGTATTTCATCAAGCCCAACACGGCGCGACCACCTGGAATTTGCCGCCCAACGGGTAGGCAAGGTAACCAATGCCCTGCACCGGCTTGACGTCGGTGACGAGATGGGCTTCAGGGGACCCTACGGCAATGGCTTTCCTCTCGATTCCTTTGCGGGTAAAAACCTCGTCTTTGTTGCCGGTGGCATCGGGCTGGCACCGCTGCGGTCTCTAATCTGGAATGTCATCGACGACCGTGATAAGTACGAAAAGATTGATATCGTCTACGGGGCGCGCAGCCCGGCTGACCTCTGTTTTAAGTACGACCTGGACGCATGGGGGAATGATAGCTCAATAAACATGGTAACTACCGTTGATAAGGGTAACGCAAGCTGGACAGGGAGAGAAGGCTTCGTTCCTCAGGTGCTGGAACAGGCGGCCCCTTCGGCCCGGAATGCGGTAGCCATCGTCTGCGGTCCGCCGATTATGATCAGGTTCACGTTTCCAGTGCTGGAAAAACTGGGTTTTACTCCGGAGCAAATGTTCACCACCCTGGAAAAGAGGATGAAATGCGGCATCGGTAAGTGCGGAAGATGTAATATCGGCAACCTGTATGTATGCCGCGACGGACCGGTATTCAGTTTTGCCCAGATTAAGGACTTTATCTCCAGCGAATATTGAATCCTATACCAGCAAGCCTTCCATCTGAGCTACAATTTGCTCATTGGTAAAATGTTTGAGGCTGACAGCGTCGCTGGGACAGCCGCCAACACAGGCACCACAGCCTTTACACAGGGCTTCGTTAACCCGACAGATACCCTTTTCTTCGTCAAAGGAGATAGCGCTGAAGGGACATACCCGCTCGCAGGCCTGGCAGCCGGAGCAGATTCTCTCATCAATTATAGCCGTAGCTGATTCAATCTCTACCCTTCCCCGGCTAATCATCGCCATGGCCTCAGCTGCCGCCGCTGATGCCTGAGCTACGGTATCAGGTATGTCCTTGGGGCCCTGAGCACAACCGGCGATAAATATCCCGTCAGTCATCGTAGCTACCGGGTCCAGCTTGGGATGTCTCTCCAGGAAGAAGCCATCGGCGCTGCGGCTGATATTAAATAGCCTGGCAACTGCCTCGACATCTGATTGCGGCTCAAGGGCACAGCTCAAAATGGCCATATCCACTGCCAGGCGGCGCTGCCTGCCGAGCAGGGTATCCTCAAACTGGATGATAAGCTTTCCTTCCTCCTCCGGTGTTTCAGCGACATCGGTTATTTCAGCAGGGCGTCCCCTGATAAAGGTTGTCCCTTCATTAAGCACACGGTTGTAGAATTCCTCAAATCCCTTGCCAAAGCTCCTGATATCAATGTAGAACTCATAGACCTCAGCTTCAATATGCTCCTTTATCAGATGGGCGAACTTCATGGAATACATGCAGCAAACGCGGGAGCAATACTCGTGATACTTTATATCCCGGCTGCCGACACAGTGAATGATGGCAATGCGTTCCGGGGTCGAGCCGTCCTTGAGCACAAGCTCACCCTCGGTTGGCCCGGCGGAATTAATCATTCTCTCGAACTCAAGACTGGTGATAACATTGTCCAGCCGCCCATAGCCATACTGGTAAAGAGGGGTCGGGTCAAATACCTTGAAGCCGGTGGTCACGATAATAGAGCCGACCTCAATCTCTACGAGTTCATCTTCCTGTTCAAAGTTAATAGCCTTGGCCTCGCAGAATTTCTCACAGGCACGGCACTTTCCCTTCAGAAAGTAGGCACAGTGCTCTGTATCAATGACCGGAATGTTGGGTACTGCCTGGGGGAACGGGGTGTAGATGGCCTTCCTGTTGCCGAGGCCAACTTCGAACTCATTCGGCACCTTGTACGGGCATTTCGTCTGGCACACACCGCAGCCGGTGCACCTGTCAGCATCAACATATCTTGCCTTCTTTTTGATTTTAGCCTTGAAATTACCGACGAAGCCGGAGACTTCTTCCACCTCACTATAGGTCATCAGCTCAATATAGGGATGCGAGCCTGCCATCGTCATCTTCGGGGTGAGAATACAGGCAGAACAGTCCAGTGTAGGGAAGGTCTTATCCAGTTGCGCCATATGCCCGCCAATGCTGGGGGACCTTTCCACCAGATAAACCCTGTGCTCGGAGTCAGCAATCTTCAGCGCTGCCTGAATACCGGCAATACCCCCCCCCACTACCATCACATCAGGATTAACCGGGACCTCTCTGGATTCCAGCGGCTGGTGATAATAAACGCGGCTTACCGCTGCACTTACCAGTGCCCTGGCTTTCTCCGTAGCCTGCTGTTTATCTTCGGTTACCCACGAGCACTGGTCACGAATATTGGCCATTTCGAATAGATAGGGGTTCAGCCCGGCTTCTTGACAGGCACGGCGAAAGGTGGGTTCATGCATCGTTGGCGAACATGAGGCAACCACAACACGATTAAGCCCGAAATCTCTAATATCATCCTTAATCAGGTTCTGTCCCGGCTCGGAACACATAAATTTATAGTCGCGAGCTATCACCACCGAGTTCAGACCCTGAGCAAAGCGGGTTACTGCCTCACAATCAACCGTGCCCGCAATATTACTTCCGCAATGGCATGTGTATACCCCGATTCTGGGCTTCATTTCTGACCTCCGGGAAAACTGCTCACACCAGCCAGAATATTACCACAAACCCGCCATCGCAACAAGTCAGGGCGAAGGCAGGAGCTGGAGACACAGAAGATATTTGCTGTAACTACCCCGCCATGTTAAACTGGAGACCTGGAATAGAAGCGTCTCCGATGAAAATTCTGGTAAGCAACGATGATGGAATATTTGCCCAGGGGCTGCGGGCACTTACCTCTGAGCTAAAACAGATTGGACAGGTTGTGGTTGTCGCTCCGGATAGGGAGCAAGCGGCAACAGGAACGGCGGTCAGTCTGCACCAGCCAATAAGGGTGCACCAGGTAGCGCCTGTGGTACCCGGGGTGGAAAGCTATGCCGTAAGAGGCACCCCGGGTGATTGTGTTATTGTTGCCCTGGGCAAGCTGATAACTGACCGGGTAGACCTGGTTATCTGCGGCATAAACCATGGCGCTAACCTCGGGGACGACGTGCCCATTTCCGGCACAGTGGGAGCAGCGCTACAGGCTTACCTGCATGGTCTGCCTGCCATTGCCATCTCAGTACCTGGAAGCAATAGCCCTCCGCTGGATACGGCGGCCAAACTGGCTGCATTACTGGCAAAAGAGATTGGCCTTGGGGTGTTGCCGGCGAATGTCTTTCTTAATGTCAACCTGCCCGATTTGCCTCCGGCAAAAATCGGGGGGATAAGCATTACCCATCTGGCTGACCGGAATTACACTGATGTCGTTGAGGAGCGAGATGATGGTGGATACCCGTACTACTGGTTCGTCCGCCAGAAGAAAAACCAGGCTACTGATAAGCAAACTGATACCTGGGCAGTAGAACACGGTAATATCTCTATTACCCTGCTGCATGCCAACCTTGATAAGTCTTCACCCCCGCTTCCAGATAACCTGTGCTCCGACCTCTTCCAGCAGTTACGGGCTTCCTGATGGTACCCCAGCGCGGCAAGAAGCGGGAAGGTGGTTAATGCTTGACCTGCCTGATCTGGAAGCGTAACTTACCTGCTGGTGCCGTTACCTCTACTACCTCCCCCTCACCTCGCCCGATAACGGCTTTACCCAGAGGTGAAGCGCTGGAAATCTTACCCCGGGTCGGGTCTGCTTCCCGAGGGCTGACTATCATGTAATCCTGCTCTTCACCAGCATCAAGGTCACGCAGGATAATGCTATCGCCAATATCTGCCTTAACCGTCACCTCTTGCTTTTCATCAATGATAGTCGCTGACTTTACTATCTCTTCAAGTTCCTCAATTCGTCCCTCCAGCAGCCCGCGCTGCGCCCGGGCTGCATCCAGAGGTGCATTTTCGCGAAAGTCCTTATCTGCTGCTGCCCGGTGCATTTCTTCAATCGCCCCAGGACGTTTATCCTTGAGGGCCGCCAGTTCAGCTTCCAGCTCAGCATACCCCTGCCTGGTTAAGGAAGTAGCCTCTGGCTGACCCTGCCTTAATAAAGGCTGGGGTCTGGTTTTGCCCTTTTTAGGCTTGAGGTGAATGGCTAAATTGGTCCGGCTCCACCCCTCCTTTCTGGCATAACCAAGGAAGGCCCGTATTAGCTCGAGCTTTTTGATATGATCGGTATCGGATGATGATAACCGCTCGGCGTAACTTGCTACCTCAGGAGGAGCAAGCCCGGCAAAAGGCCGTTCCCGACCGTACCAGCGAACAAAACGATAGATTTCCTGCTGGCTGGCTTCCCTTTTTTCTACCGCCAGACTGGTTAGAAAACGAGTGGCGGCTTCTCCCAGATTTGGGCTCGGGTTACTAGCATTCACTTTTAGCTACCCCGTGAAAATAATGCTGGTTCACATTGTAAACATTAACCGTATATCGGTCAATCTGTGGCTGTTTCAGGCCATTGGGCCTGGCGATAACTGGCTGAAGCGGCATTCCCCAGGAACCAGCCGATGAAGGCAAGCCACACACCATCAAACCAGGAGAGTCCAAAGGGATGCAGAAGGATTATCAGGATGCCACCCAGGATAAACAGATAGGCTACACCCCGCCCTACCCAGGTGGCGAGCAGTGTTGAGCGCTGGTAGTTACCGGTAGCACGCCACAGGATAGCGCGGAAAATACGCCCGCCATCTAGAGGAAAACCGGGTATCATATTGAAAACGGCCAGCGCTATATTTATAACTGCCAGCCAGCCGGCCATTTCGGCGACGGAAGTAGCTACGCCCCTGGTAACCAGCCAGATTAAAGCGAACAGGCCACCGATTGCCAGACTACAGGCAGGACCAGCGGCTGCCATCTTTAGCTCAGCGTTGGGACGAGTCGCCTCCCTGGTCATCAGGGCAACACCACCAAAGATAAATAAAGTGATGCTCTTTACCGGGATACCATTGGCCCTGCCGACAAGACTATGGGCCAGTTCGTGGGCCAGAACTGAAGCAAAGAATAAGAGACTGGCAGCAATAGCCATAATCCAGTAAAGCGGTGAGAGCCAGTGAGGGAATACCAGAGAGATAGTTACCAGAATAAAAATTACAAACCAAGTATAATGCAGCCTGAACTCGATACCGAAGACCTTACCAAGACTAAACGCTCTACCCATTCTTTAGCTACCATTTATAAAACATATAGCCGGTGAGTTTGTAGGCTAGTTTGGCGGCGAGATAGGCACAGGAAAGCGGCCCTTCATCAGGGGAAAGCTCAACCAGGTCAAAGCCGACGATGTGCCTTGATTGGGCTACTTGGCGCAGCAGAGCCAGTAGCTCATACCAGCCGATGCCGCCGGGCTCAGGGGTGCCCACCGCTGGCATAATTGAGGGGTCGAGAACGTCCAGGTCGATGGTGATGTAAACATCACTAGACAGCGAAGCCACTATTTGCTCGGAGGAATATTCTCCTGAGACTAACCCCGCCGCATAAAAGGGCCTTATGCCGACCTCGTTCATGAACTCGTGCTCCTCCTGGCTCAAGCTGCGAATACCCACCGGGATAACGGGACATAGCTCACAAACCCGCCGCATAACGGTGGCATGGCTAAACCCTGTCCCCATATAGCTATCCCTGAGGTCAGCATGGGCATCAAGCTGCAGGATAGACAAAGACTCATACTTCTCCCGGTACGCCCGGACTACTCCCAGGGTCAGTGAGTGTTCCCCGCCAAGCATCAGCAGTACCTTGTCTTCATCCAGCAGTTCTCTGGCTACCTGATAAACCCGCTGGGTCATATGCTCGGGACCGCTTACATCGGGGGCTAATTCAGGCAGGGTATGTATCCCCACCCGGTAGATTTCCCGGGCAAGCTCGATGTCATACAGCTCCAGATACCGGGAGGCGTCAATAATTGCCCGGGGACCATCACGCGTACCGCCTCGCCACTCGGTAGTGCTGTCATAGGGCACGGGCAGGATAATTACCTTTGAGCTCTCCCTATCAGAATAGGCGGGGGGGATGGCGGCAAAGTTACGGTGGGAGAAAAACAGCTCCTGATTCATCACTGCTTCATGGGAGTTATCCCGCCTGCTTCTGCGGGACAGCCTACATCTTCCATAGCCCGCCCCAGGAGGTGAGTTTTTATCCCGGTTAACTCAAACCGGTTGCTGATGTCCTTGATGACCTGCTCCGCATCAAAGCTCTTACAGGAAAATACGTCGATATTAACGAAACCCGGCTCGACAAATGTATGAATGCTGATATGACTCTCCGCGATGAGAACAAGGCCTGATAGTCCCCAGTCTTCAGGCTTGGCACCCACATATCTGACCACACAGGGAGAGCTAATCTTGGTCATACCAATTTCAGCCGGGTACTGGTCTAGCCAGCGGTAGATAAACTCCTCACTCTTGAGGATGTCTGGATTGTAGGAGTAGCCATCAATAATCAGGTGCATTGAAACCTCCTTGCCATAACGCGATGTTACCACATCCTACCTGCTATCAGTCAAGACGGCAGCCAGCGCTACCTCAGCCGCCCGCTTCCCTGAAAGAAGCATGCCACCGAAGATAGGGCCCATCCTGTGAGCGCCGCAAACAGCATTAGCCGCCATGCCAGCCACAATCAAGCCGGGATAGACTTCTTTGGTGTTCTCCATTATCTGCCTTTCTGCCGCCTCAGCCCACATTGACCTCTCCCCCATTATTCCGCCTCCCTCTGTCCTTAGCCTGCCACCAAGTTTATTCACCACTATGTGGCAGATTTCACTCGCATGGCCAGTGGCGTCAATTACTACCTTGGAGCGTATGGACAGGGGATCAACGTGCAGTCCAGCTAAACTAACGGCACTCCAATTCAATACCAGCCCGGTTATCCTATCATCTTCCCTAATCATAACATCTTCTATGCTCATCAAATTAAATATCTTGGCTCCCGCCTGAATTGCTTTAAGGCAAATAGCTGAGGATGCCTCCACCGAATCAGCGGTATAGTAGCCCGTCTCATACTCTCTGGTCCTGATGTCAAACTCATCCAGTATCTCCTTGGCCTCCTCCTGCACCACGATGGTATTGAACATCATCCCCCCACCGGGCATACCACCACCAGGGCGAAGACTTCTCTCAAAAATGACTGTTTTAATTCCCCTTTTTGCCAAATAGTAAGCTGCAGTCATGCCGGCTGGCCCAGCACCACCGATGGCTACCTCAACGTCCATTGCCCCCTGGAAGTCTTTCATAAAACTTTCGGTTATTGCTCTGGATATGGTTACATCATCAAGTTGCATCTATCTCTCCATTTTTATTACATTAGCACCCGGGCCCGAGATACCCAGGAACTTCTCCATTAATGCCATCGCGCAGTAGTCACCACACATACTGCATGCCGCCCCGACCGCGGCATGCTTGCTGTGAATCTGGCGCGAGTGCTCCGGGTCCAGAGAAAGCCTTGACTGCGCCTCCCAGTCAAGCTTCTTGCGTGCCACGGCCATCTCCCTGTCCCATTCTTTCGCCCCCTTCACCCCTTTAACGATGTCAGCGGCATGAGCGGCAATACGCGATGCAATTACCCCCTGTTTTACATCCTCAGGGTCAGGCAGGGAGAGGTGCTCGGCTGGTGTCACATAGCATAGAAAATCAGCCCCGGCAGCAGCGGCAATAGCTCCCCCGATAGCGCCGGTGATATGGTCATAGCCGGCGGCGACATCGGTTACCAGCGGGCCAAGCACGTAGAAAGGTGCTCCCTTGCAGATAGCTTTCTCTAATTGAACATTGGCCACAACCTGATTTAGCGGCAGGTGACCCGGCCCTTCTACCATTGCCTGAACCCCTGCTTTGTGTGCCCGTTCTACCAACTCCCCGATAACAAGCAGTTCCTCTACCTGAGCCCGGTCGGTAGCATCAGCCAGGGAGCCGGGGCGCATGCCATCACCAAGGCTCAGGGTAACATCAAACCGTCTGGCTATCTCCAGCAGGCGGTCATAATACTCATAAAGAGGGTTTTCGCGGTCGTTATGGAGCATCCAGCCGATTAGAAAAGCGCCGCCCCTGGATACCACGTCGGTCACCCTCCCCTGCTGCTTGAGTTGATTAACCGCTGACCGGGTTACCCCACAATGCACGGTTAAAAAATCAACCCCGTCCCGGGCATGTTCCTCAATCACGGAAAACAGTTCATCAACCGTCATTTTGACAATGGCACCATGTCTGTCTATCGCCTCAATTCCTGCCTGGTAAATAGGCACCGTCCCTATGGCCAGCGGGCTGGCGCTAATAATAGCCTGCCGGATGGCCGGTATATCACCACCGGTAGACAGGTCCATAACCGTATCCGCCCCGTAGCGAGCAGCTACCCGTAGCTTCTCCCGTTCCGTATCAATACTGCCAAAGTCAGATGAGGTGCCAATATTGGCATTAACCTTGGTCTTAAGCCCGCGACCGATACCGCAGGGGACAAGATGCTCATGCCTGATATTAGCCGGAACCACTATTGTTCCATCAAGCAGACCCTGCTGGACAAATCCGGCTTCTACACCCTCATGCTGTGCCACTATTTCCATTGGTGGTGAGATAATACCCTGTCCTGCCAGTTCCAGTTGAGTCATGTCTGCCTCCACAAAATAAGACCAGGGGCTTCGGCAATATAACCATCAGACCCCCGGTCCAGTCTACTGCCGCTTCCCTACGCTCGTATTACCGAGATCAGGTTCCCAGGGTTGGCTTCAAATCGCCTCTCAGCCTTTGAGCACCCCTAGCGGTTAAATCTCTTAAATTTAGTCTAAATATAACATAAAATAGCTCAAAGCGCAACGGCCTAAAACTGCCCGGCAGCTTCGCCTTCTCCTCAAGAATGAGGTATGGATAACCTGAACAATCCCTGCCTATGTTATGTAAAGTTTACTTCGCCGCTGTTTAGCTTTTCCACCCCCGGGTGATATAATTGGGACAATAATCAGGAGACGGCCGCTATTTATGGAAAAGCTTGCTCTCGGGGCTAAGAAGCTGGGTTTACAGCTTAATCCGGCGCAGCTTGAGCAGTTCCACGTCTACTATCAAGAATTGACAGACTGGAACCGGCGGGTAAACCTTACCACTATAACCTCTTATGAAGAGGTGCAGGTAAAGCATTTCCTTGACTCCCTTACGGTAACCCTGGCTTTTAGGCCACTGCTAACCGATGGCAATTTCATAGACGTTGGCGCTGGTGCCGGGATACCGGGGGTACCGCTTAAGATTGCGCTACCTGAAATAAGGCTGGTGCTGGTTGAGGCTACCGCTAAAAAGGCCGTTTTCCTCCGCCACCTTAAAGATAAACTCGGGCTGGATAACGTGGAAATAGTGGTCGGTCGGGCTGAGGAGGTTGGTCACCTTCCCCGGTACCGGGAGAAATTCGATGTGGTGCTTTCCCGGGCTGTTGCTCCCCTGCCCGCTCTTGCGGAGTTAACCCTCCCCTTCTGTGCTGTCGGCGGTAGCGTGATTGCCCAGAAAAAGGGGGACATTATCCGGGAACTACGCCGGGCGGATAAGTCAATCAGGATACTGGGCGGCAATCTACGAGAGATAAAGCACATTGGCCTGGAAGAATTTGCTGATGAGCGCTGCCTGGTAATCGTTGATAAAATATCGCCTACGCCCGAGCGTTACCCCCGCCGCTCTGGCATACCAGCGAAAAGACCGCTCATGTAACATGTGCTAAGGAAGTTGATAAACAATATAGACAATAGTAAAATACACTTACAGTAGCGATACGCCTGGGGGAGTAAGGAGAAAAGTATGGAAACCGGTACCTGGAAGGTTAAGGCGGGGCTGGCTCAGATGCTTAAGGGCGGCGTCATCATGGACGTGATTAACGCTGAGCAAGCCAGGATTGCTGAGGAAGCTGGTGCCTGCGCGGTAATGGCACTGGAGAGAGTCCCGGCTGATATCAGGGCTACCGGCGGTGTGGCTCGCATGGCTGACCCGACGGTAATCGAATCTATTATGAAGGCGGTCTCTGTTCCGGTAATGGCTAAATGCCGAATAGGACACTTCGTCGAGGCACAGACGCTTGAGGCTCTGGGGGTGGACTTCATAGACGAGTCTGAGGTGCTTACCCCGGCTGACGAGAGCCACCATATCTGGAAAAGCGATTTCAAAATCCCCTTTGTCTGTGGTTGCCGTGACCTGGGTGAGGCACTGCGCCGTATTGGCGAAGGGGCCGCCATGATCAGGACCAAGGGTGAAGCCGGCACCGGTAATATTGTAGAAGCCGTAAGGCACATGCGGGCAGTAATGGACGGCATTCGCAAACTGGCAAACATGCCCCAGGGTGAACTGATGGCGGCTGCCAAGGAAATGGGGGCTCCCTTCGAACTGGTCACCGAGGTGCATAACACAGGGAAGCTCCCGGTAGTTAACTTCGCTGCCGGCGGGGTAGCTACCCCCGCCGATGCGGCACTGATGATGCAATTGGGCGCCGATGGTGTCTTTGTCGGCTCAGGTATCTTCAAGTCATCTAACCCCGAGGCCAGGGCCAGGGCTATTGTCAAGGCAACTACCCACTTCCAGGACGCCAGTATTATCGCGGATGTCTCCAAAAACCTGGGAGAAGCCATGCCCGGGCTGGATATAAAGCAAATCCCCGCTGAGGAACTGCTGGCATCTAGAGGATGGTAGATTAGCCTCCCTGGAGGACATTTTTGCAGAAGGTAATTGCTGACGACCTGGACACCATGCTTAATATCCTGCCACCTCACGTTCGCCACCCGCTGCAGCAGCAAAAGGACATAAGTGAACTACTAGAGGTGGTCCTTGACCTGGGCCGTCCTCCCGAAGCACGTTTTCCCCGGCAGGAAGTAACCCTCGGTCCTGAAGAAGTCAGTGAGCTGGACATTGATTATGTAATCTCCCGCATCAGCAACTTCGGAGATGACAACCGGGCGGGAATTGAACGAACCCTACATCGCATTTCAGCCATTCGCAACCGTCAAGGACGTATCGTGGGGCTGACCTGTCGTGTCGGCAGAGCTATCTATGGCACGATGGAGGTTATCGCAGACATGGTCAAGTCAGGCAAAAGCATCCTGCTTCTGGGCCGCCCCGGTGTAGGCAAAACAACCATGCTCCGTGAGGTAGCCAGGGTGCTGGCTGATGACTTTAAAAGGCGGGTTATCGTTGTTGATACCTCAAATGAGATTGCCGGTGACGGTGATATTCCTCATCCCGCTATTGGACATGCGCGGCGAATGCAGGTAACCACTCCCACCAGACAGCATGCGGTAATGATCGAAGCAGTGGAAAACCACATGCCTGAGGTAATCGTTATCGATGAAATTGGCACTGAGCTTGAAGCCCAGGCGGCACGAACCATCGCCGAACGTGGTGTTCAACTGGTAGGCACCGCCCACGGTAACATCCTGGAAAACCTGATGATGAACCCTACCCTATCCGACCTTATTGGTGGCATCCAGACGGTAACCCTGGGGGATGAAGAGGCAAAACGAAGGGGTACTCAGAAGTCAATTCTGGAGCGTATGTCGCTGCCCACCTTTGACATTGTGGTTGAAATCCAGGACTGGGACAGGGTGGCTATCCACCCCGATGTCAGTGAAGCGGTTGATGCTATTCTGCGTGGCCAGCCTGTCTCCACCGAGATTCGCTGGCTGGATGAGACGGGAAAGGTAAGAGTAGAGAGGCAGTTGCCAGCCACCACTGAGAAGGCGGCCAAACCCGGGGCACCGGCAAAGGAAGCCAGGACATACAAGCTTTACCTCTTTGGTGTGAACCGGGGTCGGGTGGAACAGATAGCAAAGGAAGAAGAGCTTAGTCTGGAAATAGTGGACAATCTGAGTGATGCCAGCCTGTTTGTAATCTCCAAAAGTTACTATCGGCGAAGACCGCTAAAGGTCAGGGAAGCTGAAACATCAGGCGTCCCCATTTATGTTCTCAAGAGTAATACCCCTCCTCAAATCAGGCAGATGCTGAACACTATTTACCCCCCTGCCAGCGCCAGTAACACCACCAGGGCTGACAGGTTCAGGCTTGCCTTGAGCGAGGCACAAGCCGCTATTCAGTTGATAAAGGATGGTGAAGTGGCAGTGGAACTCAGTCCGCAGAGTGCCTACATCCGGCGCCTGCAGCACCTGATAGCTCAAAGGAGTAATCTGGCCTCCCACAGTCTGGGCAAAGACCCGGAGAGACGGGTAAGAATTTATAAAGAAGAGGCCAGAGAATAGAATTATGTCCTTGTTCATCACTTTCGAGGGGGGGGAGGGCTCGGGTAAGAGCACCCAGGCAAGGGCCTTATATAAAAGGCTGGTAAAACTGGCTATTCCCGCCGCCCTGACCCGTGAGCCTGGAGGTACTCCCCTGGGTAACAGGCTGGCTCGCTGGCTAAAGAGGACTCAGGATGAGGATATATCACCCCTGACCGAGTTACTGCTGTTCAATGCCTCCCGCCGTCAACTGGTGGAAGGAGTAATCGAACCCGGGATGAAAGAAGGGGAAACCGTTATCTGCGACCGTTATACTGACTCCACCACTGCCTATCAAGGCTATGGGCGAGGACTGGATTTAAACATGGTCAGGACAATTAACGACGCTGCCACCCGGGGATTAAAGCCTGACCTGGTGGTCCTTCTGGATATACCGGCAGAAAAAGGGCTTGCCCGCAAAGAGGCAAAGAAGCATGACCGCTTCGAGCAGGAAGATGCCGCCTTCCATCAGCGGGTAAGGGAGGGCTACCTTGAGCTGGCAGCCAGTGAACCGCAGCGATGGCTGGTAGTAGATGCCACCCTGCCGCGGGTCAAGATAGGTAAAATTATCTGGGAAAGAGTTAGACGCTTACTTCCCAGCAGGGCTTAAATCGTGGGTAGGAAACGAGTAATGGTGGCAATGAGTGGTGGGGTGGACTCGTCAGTGGCAGCTGCCCTGCTAAAAGAAGCCGGGTATGAGGTCGGCGGCGTTTATCTCCGGCTGTGGCCAGACCAGAGCCGGGAAGAGATTGTCAGGAACCTGGAGCGTACCTGCCAGCTTTTGGACATACCATTACATAAGCTTAACCTTGAGGCTGATTTTCAACGGCTGGTTATCGATTACTTCTGCCAGGAGTATCACCTGGGACATACCCCAAACCCATGTATTGCCTGCAACCAGCACCTTAAATTCGGCCTCCTGCTTAAGTGGGTGTTGGAGATAGGGGCAGATTATCTGGCTACCGGGCATTACGCTCGAGTCAAGCGCTCACCAAACGGTCACCAACTGCTAAAAGCAATTGACCCGAATAAAGACCAGTCCTACTTCCTTTATACTCTGGGGCAGGGTCAGCTTAAACACCTGCTGCTGCCCCTGGGCAATCTACACAAGGCAGAGGTAAGAAGGCTGGCTGAAGGACTTGGCCTGCCTGCCAGTTCAACGCATGACAGCCAGGATGTCTGCTTTATCCCTGACAACGACTACCGCTCGTTTATAGCCAGGCACATTTCTCTGGCACCCGGGGACATTGTCGATACTTATGGTAAGGTTCTGGGAAGACACGGTGGCTTAGCCCGCTATACGGTGGGGCAGAGACAGGGGTTAAGGCTTAATAAGCGTCTGTATGTAATAAGGCTTGATGCCAATAGCAACCGGCTGGTAGTGGGCACCAGGGACCAGCTCCTGAGTAGTTCCCTCTCAGCCGGCAGGCTGAGCTGGGTATCAGGGAAAGCCCCGGAATCCCCCGGCAATATAACCGCCAGAGTCCGCTACAGGTCCCCCCGGGTGGCAGCCGGGCTTCACCCCCGTTACAGCAGGGTCGAAGTTCAGTTTTCCACACCCCAGCTGGCGATTGCTCCCGGGCAGGCCATCGTATTCTATAAAGGTGACACTGTTCTGGGCGGCGGGGTAATAGAAGACAGGATAAATTAGAGGAGATAGGCTTATCAGTAATCTCCAGAGGCCAACCTTCGCTGAGGAAAGAAGACTTTTAGCCCGGGGCTACCGGCTTATCGCTGGTATTGACGAGGCCGGTCGTGGGGCCCTGGCAGGGCCGGTAGTGGCTGGCGCCGTCATTTTGCCCCACCCCATCAATACCCCATGGCAGGATGAGGTGAAAGACAGTAAGCAGTTAAGGCCCGCCAGACGCGAATTCCTATCTCACCACATCCGTGAAATAGCCATCTCGACCGGCATTGGCATAGTTTCACACCAGATAGTAGACACCCAGGGTATTGTAAAAGCCACACGCCTGGCGATGAAACTGGCCATAGAACAGCTCTCCCTGCTACCTCAGTCTCTCCTTATAGACTATATGAGCCTTCCCGAAGTCGAGCTTCCCCAGAGGGGAATAATCAGGGGTGATGAGCAGTGCTTTTCTATTGCCTGCGCCTCAATCCTGGCTAAAGTGGCCCGAGACCAGCTGATGATAGCGTTTGATAGGACCTATCCCGGCTACGGTCTGGCCAGACACAAAGGCTACGGGACAGCGCTGCATATTAGCTGCCTGCACCGACTCGGCCCATCACCCATCCATCGCCGCTCATTCAAGCCGGTAAGGGACATGATTTAAGTGAAGCGTAGAGATACCGGCATCCTGGGAGAAAAACTGGCGGGGGAGTTCCTCAAGAAGCGGGGCTATCATATCCGGGAAACCAACTATCGCTGCCCCAGGGGTGAAATTGACATCATAGCGACCCATAGAGGTTACCTTGTCTTTGTTGAGGTAAGAACTAAAAAGAGCCTTGAGTTCGGCAGCCCGGAGGAGTCAATCACACCCACTAAACAGCGAAGATTACGGACTGTTGCCGCTTACTACCGGCAGACCCACCATAATTTACCGGAGCTATGGCGCATTGATGTTGTTGCCATAGAGATGGACCAGGGTGGGAAACCGTCGCGGATTGAACTCATTGAGAACGCGGTGAGTGACGGCTAGAAACGCTTCAGTTTTACTCCCCTCTCCGGCTGTGCTAAAATTAATTACCCGGGAGTTATAGACATGACCCCATCAGAACCAAGAGAGAGACTGCGTATTATTGATGCTAACCTGAACCGTACCGGTGAGGGGCTCCGTTTTCTTGAAGACATTGCCCGCCTGGAGCTTGATGATGCTGCCTTGACCCTGAAGCTGAAAACAATGCGCCACCAGCTTCTGGAAAGCGACTGGACATTTCAGCGCCGGCTCCTCGGAGCCCGAAATTCGGAGGGTGATGTCGGTGCCAGCACAAAAACCCCCGGGGAGGAAAAGCAGCGGGAGATGCCGATAGCAGTAGTGGCTAACACCAGGAGGGTCCAGGAATCGTTAAGGGTCCTGGAAGAGATAGCAAAGGTTCCCGGTACTGACCCTGGACTTGAGCCCCAGCGGTTCAAGCAGGCCCGATTTGACCTCTACACTATTGAGCAAACCCTGCTCTCCAGACTAATGCGTCAGGATAAAATAAAACGCCTGACTGGGCTTTATGTCATTCTGGACATCCAGGCCTTAAATGAGCGCAGCCCGATTGAGATGGCGGGGCAGGTAATCCGCGGCGGAGCCAGGGTAATCCAGTTGCGGGACAAGCTCCACAGTAAAAAGGAGTTGCTACCTTTGGCCCGAGAGCTCAGGGAACTATGTGCTGAGTGCGATGTACTTTTCATAGTAAACGATTTCCTTGATTTAGCCCTGGCCGCCGATGCCGACGGACTCCACCTGGGACAGGATGACCTGCCAGTCAAGGTAGCCCGCGGACTCCTGCCAATAGATAAAATCCTGGGCTGCTCAACAAGGACAGTGGCGCAGGCTGCGGCTGCTGAAGCCGGGGGGGCGGATTATATTGCGGTGGGCTCAATATATCCCACCACCTCCAAAGAAACAGCCGGGGTGGTTGGTCTGGGAAGGCTGCGCCAGATAAGAAAAGCGGTAACCCTGCCCCTGGTTGCCATCGGCGGTATCACCAGGGATAACGCCGATGAAGCCGCGGCTGCCGGGGCTGAAGCAGTGGCCGTAATCAGCGCCGTGTTTCAAGCCAGAAGCCCGGAAGAAGCCGCCCGGCAGCTAACAGCAACCCTTGAGGCGCGGGAATGAGCAGGTCAACTGACAACCTGGACTTGATTGCCGACCGGATCAGGCTGAGCTTCTCAGCCAGGGATGCAGCCAGGGAAAAGATATTACCGCTATGCCGGGAAGCTATTCGCTACTGCAGCAACGCTATCCGCGCCGTGCACCGTCAAGAGCTTGACGAGGGCAGGGAGCTGCTCAAATCAGCGTGTAATCTACTTGATGAGGTTAAACAAACTGCCGCTACCCATAGTGAGCTTACCAGTTCTGGCTTTGTCCGGGATGCCCAGAAAGAGTTTGCCGAGGGGAGTATCACTCTTGCCCTGGTGACCGGAAACCGGCTTCCTGACCCTGACGAGCTGGGTGTCGATGCCGCTGCCTATCTCAACGGGCTGGGGGAGGCCGCCGGCGAGTTAAGGCGCTACCTGCTGGACAGTTTAAGAAAGGGGGACCTCTCCCAGGGTGAGGAATTACTGGAAGCTATGGACGATATCTATAGCACTCTGGTTACGATAGATTTTCCCGATGCTATAACCGGCGGCCTGCGCCGCACTACCGATATGGTCCGCGGCGTCCTGGAAAGGACACGGAGTGACCTGACGTTAGCGATGAGGCAAAAGGGACTGGAGCACAGGCTGGGGGAATTTGAGGAAAAACTTGGCTAACTATTCTTGACCTCCACTGACAGATGCGCTATACTTCATAAATTGGTGAACAGGTCAGTTTTTGGGTTTACGCGTATAACTATGAGGAAACAAAGGGGGTTGAGAAATCAACCTTTCTTTTTATGATAAGACTGAGAATTTAAAAGGAGGTTAAGTCTATGGACTTGTGGATTTTAAAAGTACTTGTTTTGGCAGCCGGGGTTCTGGCTCTGGTCTTCGTTGGCTACCTGATATTCATCGTCCTGCGGGAGAGTGAAGGCAACCAGAGAATGCGGGAGATTTCTCTCGCCATCCGGCAGGGAGCCAACGCTTTCTTACGCCGCGAGTTTATGACCCTCGGCATCTTTACAGTGATAATCTTTATCGCCCTGGCTTTCTTCATAGAACCCAAACCTCTGGTAGCCATCGCCTATCTCATTGGTACCCTCACCTCAGCCCTGGCTGGCTTTCTGGGGATGAACGTTGCCACCAGGGCCAATGTCAGAACCGCCAACGCTGCTATAGCCAGTTGGGCAAAAGCACTGAAGATTGCCTTCTCCAGCGGCGCCGTAATGGGCTTCTGTGTCGTTGGGTTAGGCCTGCTCGGACTATCCATCATTTCCTTTATCTGGGAAGACCCACACGTGTGGCTGGGTTTTGCCTTCGGGGCTTCTTCGGTAGCCCTGTTCCTGAGAGCCGGCGGTGGCATCTTTACCAAGAGTGCTGATGTTGGTGCCGACCTGGTGGGCAAGGTGGAAGCCGGCATCCCGGAGGATGACCCCAGAAACCCGGCCGTAATCGCCGACAACGTTGGTGATAATGTGGGCGATATCGCCGGCATGGGCTCCGACCTATACGAATCGTATGTCTCCGCCATCGCCGCATCAATGGTTTTAGGGGTTATTACCATTGGTGCTGTAACCGGAATGATGCTCCCTCTCATTCTCGGTGGTGCGGGGATAGTGGTCTCCATCATCGGTGCCCTCTGCGTAAGGCCAAAAGAGTTTAAGGGCAGCTTTGGGGAACAGGTGACTAAAGCCCATACCACCATGAATACCGGGGTATATGTTTCCAACATCCTGATGATAATCGCCAGCTTCTTTATCATCAGAAGTTTTGTGGGTGACCTGGGACTCTTCTGGGCTCTGATATCAGGCCTACTCTGTGGTTTCTTTATCGGCATGGTAACCGAATACTATACCTCGGCAGAACGTGGTCCGGCCAAGAAAATAGCGGCAGCAGCTCAAACCGGTGCCGCAGTTACTATTATCGAGGGATTGGCCACCGGCATGATCAGCACCGCCCTACCGGTAATACTGGTTGCCATCGCCACTGTCTTGGCTTACGTTTTTGGCGGACTGCTGGGTATAGGTATCGCTGCAATGGGCATGCTGATTAACTTAGGGATGCTGTTATCAATGGACTGCTACGGGCCAATTGCCGATAATGCGGCCGGCATTACCGAAATGGCGGGGCTAGGTAAAGAAGTCAGGGAGCGCTGCGAAGCCCTCGATGCGGTGGGTAATACTACAGCGGCAACAGGTAAAGGTTTTGCTATCGGTTCAGCCGCCCTAGCATCCTTAGCCTGGTTGGCTACCTACTTCGGAGTAGCCAATGTTGACCCAGCTAAATTAGGTCTGGACAATGTCGCGGTGATTGCCGGTTTGCTCATTGGTGGCGTGCTCACCTTCGTCTTCTGTTCCCTGGCGATGAGAGGCGTTGGTGATGGCGCTTTTGAAATTGTCAATGAGGTCAGAAGGCAGTTCCGGGAAATTAAAGGGTTGATGGAAGGCACAGCCAAGCCCGACTATGTAAGCTGTGTCGATATTGCCACCAAGAAGGCAATAAGCTCAATGCTTGTTCCTGGGGCACTGGTCCTTATCGTTCCCCTCATCATTGGCTTTACTCTCGGCCCTGAAGCAGTAGCCGGACTGCTGGTCGGAGCGTTACTAACCGGGTTCATGATGGCGATAATGATGGCCAACGCCGGTGGTGCCTGGGACAACGCTAAAAAGTACATTGAAGCGGGTAATCTCGGGGGCAAAGGAAGCGAGACTCACAAAGCAGCCGTTATCGGTGACACCGTAGGCGACCCGTTTAAGGATACGGCGGGACCTTCCCTGAATATCCTGATTAAGCTGGTCGGTAAGGTAGCTGTGATTTTCGGGCCGCTGTTCGTTGCCATCGTTGTGCTGTAGCCCAGACACAGGCTGACGACCTTAAAAGGGCAAAGATAATTATCTTTGCCCTTTTCTATTTATGAAGCTTCCTTACAGCACGGATTTACATTTTACCATTGACTCAAGGACAGCAACAATAATGGCATTCATTATGTAAATGAGCATGAAGAGTTGCCTTTGGCCGCACCTGATGATAAAATGCCCTTGGTCGGAAGAACAGACTTCCGGGACGATAGCTAAGGGGCGCATTCGTCTAGGGGTTTAGGACACCTCCCTCTCAAGGAGGAGATCACCGGTTCGAATCCGGTATGCGCTACCAACGAGATACAGAAGGCGGGAAGCCGACTTCCCGCCTTTTCACTTGCGCCGCGTGTTTCCTCAAGGTCCAACAAACCACCAAATTGCGCATGTAGTGCCGCGAGGTTCATTCCCCGGTGCCGGGCCTCTGTCCAGGCATGTACAACACCCTAGTCAGTGTAAAAGGAGACACCAAGGACACCGGGGCCAGCATGAACCCCCATACCAGGGGTAAACTCGGTAAGATAGAGTTCCGCACAGTTAAATCTTGAATTAATAATGGCTTTAAGTTTTTCCGCCTCCCTCAACTCATCAGCATGCTGCACCATAACATGGGCCGTGGAATTCCCAACTCTGTCTGCCATTATTTCCAGCATGCGCTCTACAGCCCGGCTATCAATTACCTTAATCACGGTACCGGGAATAACATCTTTAGCCATCTCCCGGGCCGATGAGGCCATGTTGAATATACCGCTCTGGAGACCGGTAACTGTGATGCAGAGGATGCTTTCCGTTTGCTGACTTAACTCACGATACGCGTTCAAAAAATCCTCCGGGGATGGAGCCGAGGTCGTGGGGAGATTCTTCCTTCTCCGCATAATTTTGTATACTTCAGCCGGGGTGATATCAATTTTGTCGCGGTAACCCTTACCCTCGTAGATTATCAGGAGGGGCACCAGGTGAATGTCGTACCTTTCTATTAGCTCCTGGGGAATGCAACAGGTGCTGTCGGTAACGATGGCGACCTTTTTCACTGCCGAGCACTCCTTTTGTTGCTTCTGGCTGAGCTAGACCTTATCATTGACACTACGGTCTTTCTCTTCGCCTTTGGTAAAGTCGATGAGTATTATATAGTAAATTGTCCCCGACGTCATTATGCCACAGGGCATAATACACCGACCCGGGTTCGCAATAGTTGCTATCCAGCCAGCTAAACCTTGACTTTCATATCATTGATTTCCTATAATATTCACGCTAATTAGACTTGTAGTAAGAACAATTTTAATGGCGCCCGAGTGGCGCAATGGAAGCGCAACCGACTTGTAATCGGTAGGTTAGTGGGTTCGAATCCCCTCTCGGGCTGGGATATACAGCCTTAACAACTCCTGAGGGAGGGGTGCCGGAGTGGTTAATCGGAGCAGACTGTAAATCTGCCGCCCTAAGGGCTACGCAGGTTCGAATCCTGCCCCCTCCACCATATCGGTATAATTTTGCACTATCCCATAAGAATCTGTATAATAGGCTATATATAACACAGGGCAAGCGCCCACATAGCTCAGCAGGTAGAGCACGTTCTTGGTAAGAACGGGGTCACCAGTTCGAATCTGGTTGTGGGCTCTTAAGTAAGGGGGGATTAAAATGGCCAAAAAGAAATTCGAGCGCACCAAGCCTCACTGCAATGTAGGCACAATCGGTCATGTCGACCATGGCAAAACGACCCTGACTTCGGCAATGACCATGGTGATGTCTAAAGCGGGGGGCACCGATTTTCGCGAGTTTGACAGTATTGATAACGCTCCTGAAGAAAAGGCACGGGGCCTGACCATTGCCATTGCTCATATTGAATACGAGACAGAAAAACGTCATTATGCCCATATCGATTGCCCCGGGCACGCTGATTATATCAAGAATATGATAACCGGTGCTGCGCAAATGGACGGGACAATTCTTGTAGTGAGCGCTCCTGATGGCCCTATGCCACAGACCAGAGAGCATGTGTTGCTTGCCCGCCAGGTAGAGGTCCCCTATATCGTGGTTGCCCTCAATAAAGTAGACATGATGGAAGACGAAGAGCTTCTGGAGCTGGTGGAGATGGAGGTAAGGGAGCTGCTCAATAAGTATAATTTCCCCGGGGACGAGATACCGGTAGTAAGGGTGAGTGCCCTGAAAGCTCTGGAGTGTGGCTGTGGCAAGAGAGAGTGCCCGTGGTGTGGCCCTATCTGGAAGCTAATTGATGCCATCGATGAGTATATTCCCACCCCGGTAAGAGCCAAAGACCAGCCGTTCTTGATGCCTGTAGAGGATGTCTTCAGTATTAAAGGACGGGGCACCGTGCCCACGGGAAGGGTGGAACGGGGTGTGATTAAACCCGGGGATACCGTAGAGCTAGTAGGCTTACACCACGAGCCCCGCCAGATAGTAGCCACCAGCCTGGAGATGTTTCACAAGACCCTGGACTATGCCGAGCCCGGAGATGCGGTTGGCATTCTGCTTCGAGGCATAGACAGGGAGGAGATAGAACGTGGCCAGGTAATAGCTGCTCCCGGTTCTATTAAACCGCATACCTATGCCGAGGCCGAGGTCTATGTTTTGAGTAAAGACGAAGGGGGCAGGCATACCCCATTCTTTAACGGGTACAAGCCCCAGTTCTATATCAGGACCACGGATGTCACGGGGATCGCTGAGCTGCCAGAAGGGGTAGAAATGGTTATGCCCGGTGACAATGTAAAAATGAAGATAAAGCTCATCTACCCGGTAGCCCTGGAGACGGGGCTGCGCTTTGCTATCCGGGAAGGGGGTAGGACCGTAGGTGCTGGTACCTTTACCCGCATCATAGAATAGGACCATGGCTAAAAAAGGGGAAGCAAGGGTTATTATTCACTTTGCCTGCACTGTGTGTAAAGAGAGAATCTATACCAGTACCAAGAACAAGAGGAATGACCCCCAGCGTTTAGAGTTGAGGAAATATTGCCCCCGATGTCGTGCTTATACACTTCAAAAGGAAGTGAAATAATCTGTGCGGCCAGGAGATAATTGAGATTCCTTCCATGATACATCGTGCAAGTGCTGCCAAGCGGCCAAGATTTAGATTCTTTGGTGACATTATTGCTGAACTAAAGAAGGTAGTCTGGCTCACCAGGCGGGAGGCAGCGTATTTAACATTTCTGGTACTCATTGTTGCCGTTATCGCGGGTCTGGTGCTGGGAGCACTTGACTATGGTTTCACTCGCCTTGTTGATGAGGTCTTTCTGGGCGGATAGCCGCTTAAGTGATTTTTATGGTTAAGCCAAAACAGCGCATTCAAAAGGGCGATAGTTTATACCCTGCTCAGAACCTTCCCCGGAGCGAGGTTACTGTGGAGGAAAATGAAAAGCACTGGTTTGTAATTCATACCTACTCAGGGTATGAAGAGCGGGTCAGGAAGAATTTGGAGCAGCGCATCAAGCTCATGGATAGCCAGGACAGCATCTTCCAGGTAGTTATTCCTACCGAGGAGGAGATTGAAGTCAAAAACGGCCAGCGGCGTAGTGTGACCAAGAAAATACTGCCCAGTTATGTCCTGGTCCAGATGGAAATGAACGACCATAGCTGGAATGTGGTGCGTAATACCCCCGGTGTTACCGGCTTTGTTGGCAGCGGAGGCAAACCCAGCCCCCTGCAGGAAGAAGAAATTGGTCAGATTTTGAAACAGATGACAGCCGAAGCCCCAAAGGTTAAGGTCGGTTTTCGCAAGGGACAGAGTATCCGGGTGACTGACGGCCCATTTATCGATTTTGTCGGGGTGGTAGACGAGATAAAGGCGGAAAAGGGGAAAGTGAAGGTGCTTCTGTCCCTCTTTGGACGGGAAACACCGGTGGAACTCGACTTCCTGCAGGTGGAAAAACTCTGACTTATAGGGAGATAAGGTGGCAAAAAAGGTTAAAACGATAATCAAACTGCAGATTCAAGCCGGCAAGGCGAACCCGGCACCGCCGGTGGGCTCCGCTCTGGGTCAACATGGGGTCAATATTATGGCATTCTGCAAGGAATATAATGAGCGCACCTCGAGCCAGGAGGGGGCTATTATTCCTGTTGAGATAACCGTCTATGAGGACAGATCATTTACCTTCGTTATCAAAACACCACCAACTACTGATTTGCTCAGGAAAGCATTGGGTCTGGAAAAGGGAGCTGGCTCATCGGGCCACGAAGAAGTCGGCAGGTTATCCCGGGATAAGCTACGTGAGATAGCTCAGGTTAAGGCCAAAGACTTAAATGCGACTACGATTGAAGCCGCCGAGAGAATTATCGAGGGCACTGCCCGTAGTATGGGGATTAAGGTAGAGTAAAACAATGGCAACGCACGGTAAGAAATACCAGGAAGCAGTTAAGCAGTTAGACAGAACACAAGCCTATCACCCGAAGGAGGCCATCGAACTGGCCAAGAAGATGGCTCTTAGCCGGTTTGACGAGACAGTTGAGCTCCACCTGCGGATGGGTCTCGACCCCAGAAATGCCAGCCAGCAGGTGCGTGGCGTTACCCTCCTGCCTCACGGGCTCGGGAAGCAGGTTCGTGTTCTTGTGTTTGCCCAGGGTGAAGCAGAACGGATTGCAGGGCAGGCCGGCGCAGACTTTGTCGGCAGCGACGACCTGGTCAAAAAGATAGAGGATGGCTGGCTGGAGTTCGACACTGCCATCGCTATCCCTGACATGATGAGTAAGGTCAGTAAACTGGGAAAGATACTGGGTAGAAAAGGACTCATGCCCAATCCTAAATCAGGGACGGTAGTCGCTGCTGCCGATTTGCCCCGGGTGATTAGTGATGCCAGAAAAGGTCGAGTGGAATTCAGGTTAGACAGGACAGCCATTATCCATGTCCCGATAGGTAAAGCTAGCTTTGATGATGATAAGCTGATGGAAAACCTGACGGCAGTAGTAGAAGCAGTGCTTAAGGCCAAACCCAGCGGTGCCAAGGGCCAGTATGTTAAAACCGCTTCGCTAACTACCAGCATGGGACCGGGTATAAAGCTTGACCTCAAACCAACCCTCGCTTTAACTGCTGGCTAACACGAGAGTCATTTTGAGGATGGCTCCAAAAAAGACAAGGCGCCGTCATGCAGTTTAAATAGAAAGGGGGATACTTTATGGATGAAGATGTTGCCATCATCGGAGTAGGTCAAAGTGTTTTTGCCCGCAAGTGCGGGGTATCGGTCAGGGAGCTGTGTTTTCAAGCCTACAAGGAGGCAATGGAGGGACTGGACATCACCAAGGATGATATCGACGCCTCCATAACCTGTTCGGCACCAGAATATGATAAACAGCGCACACCATCAGGCTTAATCTCGGAGTACCTGGAATTGACCCCCAAGCCAGCCTTTTATGTTGAGAGTGTGTGTTCTTCCAGCAGTACGGGGGTAAGAATAGCCTGGTCATTAATAAAATCCGGACTCCATAAGGTGATTGCCGTAATAGGCTTTCAGAAAATGTCAGAGCTTACTTCCCGTGAAGCCGCCGAGAGGATGGGGCGGGGAGGTGATATAATCTGGGAGTCACCCTTTGGGGTAACCATGCCTGCCGGTTATGCCATGTACGCCCGGGCTCACATGGCCAAGTACGGCACCACCGAGGAACAGCTGGCAAGGGTGAGAGTCAAGAACTCAAGCTATGGAGTCAGGAACCCCAAGGCCAACTATCGCAAAGAGCTATCTCTGGATGATGTCATGAATTCTAACGTCATTACCAGCCCCTTGAAGATGTTTGATTGCTGTGCCAACTGTGATGGCTCTTCAACCGTGATAGTAGCCAGGGGAGACATCGCTAAAAGGGTGAGTAAAACCCCCATCTGGATTATCGGCCTGGGGGCAGCTACCGATACCATGACGATGTCGGGAAGAAAGTCTCTTACCGGACTCGAGTGCTCCCAGGAAGCGGGCAAGCAGGCTTACGAGATGGCCGGGCTCAAACCGGAAGATATCGATGTCGCCGAGGTCCATGACTGCTTCACCGTCTCCGAGATTCTGGCTTATGAAGACCTGGGGTTTGCCAAACCCGGCGAGGGGCCAGGACTAATCGATGATAAGGAGACCTATGTGGACGGCAGGATACCGGTAAATGTCGACGGCGGGCTGCTGTCCAAGGGGCACCCTATTGGCGCCACCGGGGGCTCGCAGATACGAACTATCGTCCGGCAACTCCGCGGGGAAGCGACTGAGGCTCAGGTAAAAGGAGCCGAGGTAGGTCTGGTTCACAATGTGGGCGGCGTGGGGCAATACGGCAATGTAACCATTCTGAGGAGGTAATCAAGTGGGTTTTGAAAATTTTGGCACAGTTAGCTTCACTGCTGAAGCCAAGGTAGCCGATTTCGTAACTTACCTGGAGCAGGGAAAGGTAATGACAACCCGGTGCAAAAATTGCGGGGCTGAATACTTCCCACCACAGATGGACTGTCCAAGATGCCTCGGCACTGAGGCGGAGTGGTTTGAGCTCAAAGGAGGCGCTAAGCTCATTACCTATACTACCGTGCAGTATGGGCCGAGCGGGTTTGAAGATGACGCCCCGTATACTTTAGTTATCGTTGACTTCGCCGATGGACTGAGAACCTTTGGCCGCCTGAGCCGGGACATTAAAGAAAGCGATATCAAGATAGGGATGGAGCTAAAAGTAGCCCCGGTAAAGCAGGCTAACGACAGAATAAGCTACGAGTTCCAAAAGGCATAAAGATAACCGGCACCGCGTGATAAAAAAGGAGGACGAAATATGGTTGGTATTACTGCTTATGGCGCTTATGTACCCCTGTTCAGACTCAGCCGTGAGGCAATAGCCAAAGGTGCCAAGGGTGAGAAGTCTATCTGCAATTTCGATGAAGACAGCATCACCATGGCGGCAGCGGCAGCGATAGACTGTCTGAACGGAATAGACCGCGACACGGTAGATGGTCTTTATTTCGCGTCAACAACCCACCCCTATAAGGAAAAACTGGGGGCAAGTACCATCGCGATGGCAACTGACCTCAAGACTGACATCCTTACGACTGACTTCAGCCACTCGCTAAGGGCAGGCACAAGTGCTCTTAAGTCGGCCCTTGATGCGGTTAAGGCTGGCTCAGCTAAAAAGGTACTGGTAACCGCGGCTGACTGCCGTCTGGCGTTTCCACTCTCAGCTTTCGAACCAAATTTTGGCGATGGCGCCGGCGCCCTGCTGATTGGCGATACCGATGTCGCCGTCACTGTGGAAGCCAGCTACTCAGTCTATAATGAAATTATGGACGTGTGGCGGCACGAGAATGACAGTTTTGTCCGTACCTGGGAGGACAGGTTCACCCTGGCACACGGCTACCTGGAGGGGGTCAAAGAGGCCGTATCGGGACTGATGAAGAAGTTCGGCTATAGTCCTGGTGACTTCAGCAAGGTCGTACTTTACTCCCCTGATGGCAGAAGGCATACTGAACTGGCAAAAAGCCTGGGATTCGATCCCAAGACCCAGGTGCAGGACCCGCTTTTTGCGGTTATGGGTAACACCGGTGCCGCCGCACCCTTAATGCTGCTGGTAGCAGCGTTAGAAGAAGCTAAGGCTGGCGACCGTATCCTGCTGGCCAGCTACGGTGATGGCAGCGACGCCTTTGTTCTCCAGGTAACCGAGCAAATAGAAAAGATAAGGGACCGGCGGGGAATGAAGAAGCACCTGGCCTCCAGGAAGGTAGTCACTGACTACAAGGACTATCTGGCCTGGCGGGGAATCCTGCCCGCAGAACCACGTAAAGAAACGGTGGTATTTCTGTCAGCACCCGCCCTCTGGAGGGAGCGCGACGCTAACCTCCGCTTGCACGGGGTTAAGTGCAAGGCCTGTGGTACCGTCCAGTTCCCACCGCAGCGGGTATGCACCCACTGCCACACTAAAGACCAGTTCGAGCCGTATCGACTATCGGATAAGAGGGCCAGGGTATTCACCTTTGCCATGGACCGCATAACCTCACCCGTTCTGGAGTTACCGATAGTTACCACCACCATTGATTTTGACGGTGGGGGCAGGATGCAATGCTTTATGACTGACCGCGACCCCGAACGGGTTGAGTGTGGTTTGCCCGTGGAGATGACTTTCAGAAAACTGCAGTTGAAGGGTGGAATCCAAAACTATTTCTGGAAGTCTATGCCAATAAGGACTTAAGTGATAAAATATGCCAGGAGGGGTTAATTATGAAAGGCATTAAAGATAAAGTAGCCGTCATTGGTATGGGATGCACCCAGTTTGGAGAGCTCTGGGATAAGAACCACCGTGATTTGCTGGTGGATGCTGCTTATGAAGCCTTTGAGGACGCCGGGCTTGAGCCCAAGGATATTCAGATGGCATGGTACGGCAGCCGCGAAAGCGGCTTTACCGGAGCCCAGCTGGCTTCAGCACTGAAACTGGAGTACATTCCAATTAGCCGGGTGGAGAATTTCTGCGCTGGCGGTACCGATACCTTCAGGAATGCTTGCTATGGAGTAGCTTCCGGGGCCTGCGATATCGCCCTGGCCATTGGTGCTGAAAAGTGCAAAGACCACTTTGGCGGCTTCAACATGGATATCCTGGAGCCCTTTGACCGCAGCATGACAGAGTGGGACGGGCCGCCGGTAAACCAGTTCGCCCAGCTAGCTACCAGGTATATGTACCACTACGGGTGGAAATATGAGGACCTCAAGCGTATCTTCGCCATGATTGACGTTAAAAACCACCATAACGGCACTATGTCTCCCAAGGCCCAGTTCCACCGGGAGATAACCATCGAGCAGGCAATAAATGCGCCGATCATTTCCTATCCTCTTGGTTTATTCGATGCCTGTGGCGTCAGTGATGGCAGTGCCGCTGCCATTGTAACCACCCCGGAGATAGCCAGGAGCCTGAAAAAGGACTATATCCTGGTAAAGGCGCTGGCACTGACTAACGGCGGTGGGCAGGCAGTGCTGCAACCCGAGTATGATTTCATTCACTTTCCCGAGGCAGTAGCGGCGGCCAAGCTTGCCTATAAAGAAGCGGAAATAACCAATCCCCGCCAGGAGATAGACTGCGCTGAGGTCCACGATTGTTTTGCCATTACCGAGCTTATCACCTACGAGGATTTGGGCTTCAGTCCCCGGGGCAAGGCACCGGAGGATGTTGAAGCGGGTAGCTTCACCCTCGAAGGGGACCTGCCGGTCAATACCGATGGCGGGCTGAAATGCTTCGGGCACCCTCTCTCTGCCAGTGGACTGAGGATGATTTATGAAATCTACCATCAGTTACAGGGTAAGGCTGGCCCCAGGCAACTAAAAAAGGTAGATATGGGCCTGGTCCATAACATCGGCGGTATCTGCGGCTTCTTTAATTGCGCAATAGCTATATTGGGTAAGCCAGAGTAGAAGATTGATAGTTTCCTGAGACAGTAGGTGCCTTTTTAAGGCTTAATATAAAGTGCCTGCCGAGGAGAGTAGAACCTGAATTTTCAGGGAGTCCTCGTGCTGCAGGCATAGGGACTCCTTTTTAATACCCTGCCACAGTGGTAGTCAGGAGGTAACAGGGAATGCGTAAGAAAGAAAAAGCGCAGCTTATCGACCGGTTGCAACAGGTCTTCTCCACATGCAGCACCAGCATTCTAACCGATTATCGGGGCCTGTCAACCCATGAAATGAACAGTCTGCGGCGTCGACTGGATGAGCTAAACATTGAGTACAGGGTGGTAAAAAATACCCTGGCCCGGTTCGCTGCAGAGAGAGCCGGCAAAAATGAACTGGTCGGCCTCTTTGAGGGTCCGGTAGCTATCGCCTCCGGCTATGGTGATGTAACCGAGCCGGCCAAACTCCTTGTCGACTACATCAATACCTCAAAATCAAGTTTGAGCATCAAGGGGGGCTTCCTGAGTGACAGAGTGCTTACCTCGGGAGAGGTCATGATTCTAGCGACATTACCTCCCAGAGAAGTATTGCTGGCCAGAGTCGTGGGGGGAATACAAAGCCCTCTGTCAGCCCTCGTCAACCACCTTGCCACCCCTATAAGAGGGATTTTAACTGTCCTGCAAGCCAGAGTTCAACAAATGGAGGGAGGATAATATGACAGAAGAAAAAACAAAAGCGCCAGGCACTACTAAGGAAAAGGCATCTAAACCAGCCGTAAAAAAAGCCGCGACACCTAAAGCGGAAAAACCAGGGAAACAAACAGCGGTTGATGACATCATGGCTACCATAAAAGGTATAAGTGTGCTTGAACTATCAGAGCTGGTAAAGGCTCTGGAGACTGAGTTTGGAGTTAGCGCGGCGGCTCCGGTAGCCATAACCACCGCGGCAGCGTCAGCTGAGGCCGCACCAGCTACGGCGGCTGAAGAGCAAACCGAGTTCAGCGTAATTCTCAAGGACATAGGAGCTAACAAGATCAACGTGATTAAGGCGGTACGGGAGTTGACTACTCTGGGGCTAAAAGAGTCTAAAGACCTGGTGGAAAGTGCTCCCAAAGCGGTAAAGGAAGGAGTAACTAAAGAGGAAGCTTTAGCTACAAAACAGAAACTGGAGGCAGCTGGAGCTACCGCTGAGATTAAATAATAAGCTACTCAATGACCCTATCCCTTGAAAACAGCCTTTAAAAAGCATATAGTTGTTGCTAAAGGGAATTCTCCAGGGGAGAAGCTTAAATATGCCTTGTCAGGACTGTTTCATATTGATGGGCATAGGCGGTGTGTTCTTTCTTCTTGGACTAGGGTTGATTTTATGGGGCAAGAGGGAAGAAAGAGGTTATTATGGTTCCATTGCCGCCCGTCCTGATGTAAGGGAATTTTTGGAGCACTCGCCAGAAAATCCCGGGCCAGAGGGGTCAAAGGTAGGAGGCTGGATAGCAAGTGCCATCGGGCTGCTTACCCTTGCCATGGGTATCGGCTTCTGGCTCTGGGGTTGAGGTTCTATGACCGACAAAACGCTACTGCTGCCCTTAGATGAGGCAAAACAAGCTGGCCTACGGTTCATCCGGGCCAAGTTTTATCAGGGACAGGTTACCATCGATGAGCCAAGGTTAGTTACTGAAGGGGAGCTTCAGGTATACCATCTGACAGGGACCATCAAAACACCAGTCCGCGGTGGAGTATCAAGGATATTCCTGCCGGCAGCAGAATATATCCTTAAGATGCAGCTAAATGCCCGTGACGGGAGCATCCTGAGCTACGAGTTAAGCTGAGTAGATACCTGTTTATACCATCTGCCGTGGTCGATACTGGATGGCTTCGGCCAGGTGGTAGGCTTTAATTACATCAGCGTTTTCCAGGTCGGCGATGGTACGACCCAGCTTGAGGATGCGGTGAAAGGCTCGAGCAGAAAGGTGAAATTGCTTCATCGCTGCCTTCAAGAGACTCTGGGCTGATTTCTCCACCTCACAAAACTTCCTGACCTCGGCTGGTGTCATTTCAGCATTACAGGTTAACCTTGTTCCTGCGAAACGCTTCTGTTGCAGGGAACGAGCGGTCGCAACTCTCCCCCGCACCGTCTCTGATTTTTCCCCCAGCCGGTTGTCAACCAGTTTCTCATAATCAACGTGAGGCACCTCGACAAATATATCAACCCGGTCAATGAATGGCCCGCTGATACGCCTCTGATATCGGGCAACCAATCCTGGGGAGCAGGTGCACTGCCGGAGCGAGTCGCCATAATAACCGCAGGGACATGGGTTCATGGCACCAACCAGCATAAAGTTTGCCGGAAAGGTTACACTGCCCTGGGCCCGGCTGATAGTGAGTACCCTGTCCTCCAGGGGCTGCCGCAGTACCTCAAGCACAGCATGCCCAAACTCCGGAAGCTCATCAAGAAATAGGACTCCGCGATGGCTGAGGCTCACTTCCCCCGGTTTTGGCCAGTGACCGCCACCGACAAGGCCAGCATTCGAGATGGTATAGTGAGGAGAGCGAAAGGGGCGTTGCCGGATTAATGAGGTATCTGACGAGAGCAAGCCGCTGACACTGTATATCTTGGTAACCTCCAGGGCTTCCTCGGTGGTCATCGGCGGCAGGATAGAGGGTAACGCCCGCGCCAGCAGCGTTTTCCCACTTCCCGGAGGCCCAATCATTATTATGTTATGTCCCGCCGCCGCCGCTACCTCCAGGGCTCGCTTGACATGCTCCTGGCCTTTAATATCGGCCAGGTCAGTAGCCGAGGAGGTCGGCGGTGAGTAATCGCCAGTCTCCTCAACCTGACACTCAGGAGCCGGTATTTCCCCCCGCAGATAGCTAACCAGCTGAGATAATGAAGTGAAAGGAATAACTTCAGTCCCCTGGATTAAGGATGCCTCCTTGGCATCAGCGTCAGGAACAATAACGGTAGAAAACCCCTCCTGCTGCGCCAGAGCCACCATGGGCAATACCCCATTGGTATGGCGCAGGCCACCATCCAGGGAAAGCTCTCCAAGGAAGATAATTCGGGAGACATCGACTGATATCTGCTCCGAACTGAGAAGAATACCAGCCGCAATGGGCAGGTCATAAGCCGGCCCGGCTTTCTTAAGGTCGGCGGGGGCAAGATTGACCACAATGCGCTTCATCGGGAAGGTGCAGCCCGAGTTTCTGATGGCAGCGCGGACTCGTTCCCTCGCTTCCTGGACGGCAACATCAGGTAATCCTACAATCGTAAATGAGGGTAACCCCGGGGAAATATCCACCTCGACCTGAACAATAGCCCCTTGCAGACCGACTACAGCGCAGCTTACAACTTTAGCCAGCATGATTCTCCTGCTCGACTGCTACCCTCAGGCTTTCCTGATATCAACAGGCCCCCGGGGGAACATAAAAAAAGAAACTGGCTGGCCAGGTAGAACAGCTCCCGAACTTTTCTTCGAGAAAAAGCAACTTATCCCAGCTTTACAGCAGCTGCTTGTATCCTATACTAGACCTATATCACAGCATTAGCTTAATATACTAAGGACTATTTGTCAAAGAATGAATGGTACTTGACATCTAGCTAAATTAGTAATATAGTAATTTCAGAATATATGAGAGAGCCGTAATGAGAATTGCTCGAACTGCTAGATTCAAGAAAGCCTGGAAACAGTTAAATGAAGATGAAAAGGTATTAGCTCGTAAGGCAATTAAGAATTTGGCAGAGAATGTTCGATATCCTGCTCTAAGGGTGAAAAAGATAAAGGGAGTTGAACAGCTTTGGGAAGCTAGAGCAAGTCGTTCTCTGAGGATGACTTTCCAAATTGAGAATGATAATATCCTCTTGCGAAACATTGGACGTCATGATGAAACGCTAGAGCGACCCTAGGAGGTGATAGTCATGCCAGCATATAGCAAAGTTACGAGGCACGGACAAGTTACCCTTCCTGCTTCTGTGCGTAGAGAACTTGGGGTTGAGGAAGGTGATCTGGTAGAGATTGAAGTAATAGAGGACAGGGCAGTGCTCATGCCCAAGAAATTAGTAGATAAGAGCCAGGCATATTTCTGGACAAAGAGGTGGCAGGAAGGTGAGAGGGAGTCCGAAGAAGACATCAAGGCTGGGCGTGTGAAGGTTTTTGATTCAGTTGATGAGCTAGTCAAGGATTTGGGCTGAGTAGGGATGCAGTTTGGTGACCGGAAAAGAGCTAAGCCAACAGCCTTACACTTTCGCTGTTAGCCTCTTTGCTGGACAGTGCTGTGTGGTATCGGAACTTTTGAGTTGATTTTTAATCTGACATTCTAGTTCACGCTTAGTTCGAATGCCCTTTGCTGGGCCTTGGGCGACAGTTCCCGAACTTTTCTTCGAGAAGAAGCAACTTATTCCGGCCCTGCAGCAACTCATCACAGCCAATCTATAACTATATGGATTCTCTAATGCCCAAACTGAGAGAGAGTAGGCTGGGGAAAATCAACGTCCTTTTGGAATATTATGGTGTGGAATAAAGCGTGCCAATTGTACCATCCGTGCCGCGACCATTTAGCTCTGGAGCACCCGTTGGACGCACCGCCGACAAATTGAGCCATTCGCCGCTCAGAAATTGAGCCACTCCTTGAAATCCGGTAACCTGCTGGGAAACCAGTGGATACCGGAGGAAAGGAATGTTGCGAATGGAAAAGGTCTATGTTATACGCCACAAGGTACTCGTGGAGCGCCGAAGCGGTCGCTCTGTTGCCCGTGAACTGGGCGTAAGCCGTAATACGATATCAAAATATCTTCAGACGTCCGAGCCTGTCCGTAAGCCAGGTGCCGCACCACGACCACGGCCGGTGACGGACAAAATCGCACCACGCATCGATGAGATTTTGAGCGAGTGGGCCGGGCGTGTTACGCCGAAGCAGCGAATCACCGGCAGCCTCATACATCGCCAGCTTCTCAAGGACAATTACCAGGTCGGCATCACCGTTGTCCGGGACTACATCAGGGAGAAACGCCGCCGGGCGGCGGAGGTATTCATCCCCCTGGTTCATCACCCCGGCGAAGAAGGGCAGTTTGACTTCTTCGATGTAGACGTGGAGGAAGACGGCGTCTTCCGCAAGGCCTGGAAGCTGGTGTTGCGTCTGCCCTATTCGGGACGCGACTTCGTCAGGCTTTATGACTCCTGCGACCAGCTATCTTTCCTGGACGGCCACGTGCGGGCGGCGGCGCATTTCAATGGACTGCCGCAGCGGATCGTCCTAGATTATGTTCCACGCCACATAATCGTACTTATGTGCCCTGTTTGATTATGTTGCCAATAGCTTGGTCCGGAGTCTGGCTACTGACTCAGCGAGGCGAAAATGGCAACATAATATATTCCTGTAGTTCTGCCGTCACTGTTTTGACTTACTCGGTTCCAGCAGGATAATCTCATGACATCTAAATAATAGGAGGTGGTTCCATGCTGGAACAATACTATGTCCGCCCGGATTCTGTGGATCGCGTTCGGTCCTCATGGGTCGGAGAGACCATCGAAAGGTATGTAAAATGGCTTACCCAACACGGGTATGCCTCCCGAACAGTGCTAAGGCGCATCCCCCTTCTGATGGAGTTTGGGGAATTTGCCCGGCACTGCGGGGCGACGAAGTTCGAGGAGCTGCCCAGCCACGTTGAGGCGTTTACGGTGCATTGGCTCAAAAAACACGGCCAAGGCTGTAAGAGCGACGGGGCTCGTAAGAAGGTGGAGGACGAGGCCCGGAACCCCGTAGAGCAAATGCTGGCTTTGGTAATCCCCGATTTCGCAGATAATGGTCGGGTGAGGGCACCCGAGCCATTTCAAGATCCAGCTCCATACTTCTTCGATTATCTGCGAGACGAGAGAGGTTTGAGAGAAACAAGCATAAGTCATTACAGGTTTGATCTTCGCGCATTCGAGAATTATCTTCGAGATATCGGCCTTCACGAGCTCCAGGGCCTGTCGCCAGTCGTCCTAAGTGGCTTTGTAACAGACAGAAGCGCTGGATTGTCAAAAACAGGCGTCAAGAACCGATGCGGCGTGTTGCGGGTATTTCTGCGATATCTTTACCGCGAACGAGTCGTAACAAGAGATCTGAGCAGCAACGTAGAATCTCCTCGCGTGTATCGTCTATCAAGCATACCGCGCTCAATCACATGGGATGAAGTTCGCCGTATGTTGGAAGCAGTTGACCGTCGGACGCCAGTTGGCAGACGCGACTACGCCATCCTCCTCATGTTAATAACCTACGGACTACGAGGAAGAGAAATCGCCGCTTTAACTTTGGACGACATCGACTGGCGAAGAGAGCGTCTTCGTGTCCCTGAACGGAAGGCCGGCCATTCGACGGCATACCCTCTGTCGCCCATAGTGGGAGAGGCGATTCTGGATTATCTGCAACATGGTAGGTCCCAAACCTCTGACCGCCACATCTTCCTCCGAGTCATCCCTCCCCGCGAATCCATGACTTTCAGCGGTGTATCCGGCCGGGCATCTCACTACCTTCATAAGGCCGGAATCCCTGTTAGTAGGCCGGGGTCTCATACCCTTCGTCACACCTGCGTGCAACGACTTGTGGATGCTTCCTTTTCGCTAAAGGTCATCGGAGACTACGTAGGACACGAAAGTGCAGCATCAACGCAGATATACGCCAAGATTGCGGTGGACGCCCTCCGAGAGATCGGCTCTGGCGTAGGGGAGGAAGTTCTATGAGATCGGCATGGAACGGCTTCCGAAGCCCGCTGGCGGAGGGGATCCAACATTTCCTCGCTTACAAGCGTGCCCTTGGCCAGAGCTTCTGGACTGAAGAAAAGGCCCTCCGCTTGTTAGATACCTTTCTGGTCCAGCAGAAAGTACAAAGCATGGAGGACATCACGCCAGAGGTTATAGAGGCTTTCCTGGCCTCCCGGCCCCGAACCAGACCTCGAAGCTACAACCATCTGATCAGCGTCCTGCGGCGGCTTTTCAACTGGTTGATAAAGAATTCCTATTTAACTTGCTTCCCCTTGCAGCTACAAATTCGGCGAGAGACTTCCCCGAGGACTCCTTTTCTATTCACGCCTGACATGGTACGGAGATTACTCATCTGTGCAGGAAGTTTGAAAGACCGGTCGCACGCTCCTCTACGAGGTCCTACCTATCAGGTAATATTCGCCCTGCTCTACGGCCTTGGTCTCAGGGTTGGCGAGGTTTCCCGACTTTGTATAAAAGATCTGGACTTTGAGCGGTCGCTGCTGGTTATCCGGCAGACCAAGTTCGGCAAGAGTCGCCTTGTTCCTTTTGGGCCTCGCTTGGGAAAGCTCCTCAGGGAATACCTTGAAGCACGCTCAAAAAGACTTGGAGCGCCTTTGTTAGAGGATCCCGTGTTTACCTTTGGCCAAAATCGTCCTATACACCCTGGCACCATCAGCGTAACATTTCACTTTCTGGTTCCTCACCTTGGAATACAGTTGCCAGGAGGAGTCTCGCCTCCTCGCGCCCACGATTTACGACACTCTTTCGCGGTGGGCACGTTGCTCCGTTGGTACCGGGTAGGCATAGACCCTGGAACGCGCCTACTCCACCTGTCAACTTTTTTAGGCCATGTCAGTCCCGATTCAACGGCAGTCTACCTGACTATTACCCCAGAGCTGCTTCAGGAGGCTAATAATCGCTTTGAGCGGTTTGCTGCGTTCGCCATTCAGGAGGTAACACAACCATGAACACTGAGAACCTGGGACGTATCACGTACTCTTTTTTCATAGACTACCTCACCGCTCAAAAAGGATTGCGTCCGGCATCCATAAAGAGCTATCGAGATACTCTTCGACTCTTCTTGAGATTTGTGTCATCAGAGGCACGGCGTAAGATTACGCGCCTCTCCCTTCAAGATCTGACTTTTGAGAGGGTCAAAGAATTCCTCCAGCATCTTGAAAAAGACCGCGAAAACCACGTTCGAACTCGCAACCAGCGCCTGGCCGCCCTGCATACCTTCTTCGAGTATGTCGCTGGAAGACTCCCTGAGATGCTTTCAGTCTCACAACAGGTAGCGGCCATCCCCATGAAACGAGCGGCTCCAGCAGAAACAACCTTCTTGGAGCGTGACGAGATTTCCTCACTTCTTACACATTTGCCCACCGAAGGGCGCTACGCCCTGCGAGAACGTGCGCTTTTTATGTTTCTCTACAATACGGGGGCACGTGTTCAAGAGGTTGCGGACCTGCGCGTGGAAGACCTTGATCTTGATGCCTCCCCCCGCGTCAGACTGCACGGCAAAGGAGATAAGTGGCGAACCTGTCCCTTATGGCAGCAGACGGCAAACCTGCTGAGAACTCTAATCTGTCGTACAGCTACTAAAAACGAGGCAGTGAACACAGTATTCGTTTCCCAGAACGGAAGGCCTTTGACCCGATTCGGTATTTACAAGATCGTTCGACGCCATACAGACTCACTTCGGCAGGATAATAAAGCAAAGAAACAGCGCCATATAAGTCCTCACGTATTCCGTCATACGGCAGCTATGCATCTATTGGAGTCAGGCATAGAGGTCAATGTCATTCGCAATTGGCTTGGACACGTAAGCCTGGAAACGACCAATCGCTATGCAGAGATCACTACCCGAATGAAGGAAGAAGCTCTACGAGCATGCGAACCAAAGGATGATTCTTCTGAGGGATACCCTCGGAAACCTGTTTGGCGGGACGACCAAAATCTATTGTCCTGGATCGAATCTCTTTAATAAATTATGTTCCCAATAAAGTGAGGTGAGTGGTAGAACTCGCTTCCCATTCGCCTCACCTACCTCTGTTTGGCAACATAATCAAACAGGGCACATAAGTACGATAACCTTTCGGCGGCGGTGAAACGCCGGGTGGGGATTCTCCCGGAGCTCACCGAGCGTTTCAAAGCCCTGGCCAGCCACTACCTGTTCGAGCCATGCTTTGCCAGACCCGGCGAGGGACACGATAAGGGAAGCGTGGAAGCCCGCGGCAAGGGGCTGAGACTCCAGCACCTGACTCCCGTCCCCCGCGGCAAGAGCCTGGCGGAGATGTCCTCGGCGCTGCTTGACGAGGTCGAGGCAGCCTGGCGAAAGAGAATACAGCGGGACGGTCGCCGGTGCTATGATCTGTGGCAGGAGGAGCAAGAGAGATTATTACCTTTGCCGGAGAGGCCGTTCGAAGCGCGGAAGACGCTGCTGGTGCCGGTATCCAGCAAGTCGACAGTACAGATAGGAGCAGCCACCTATTCGGTATCATCCGGCTGGGCACGGCTGGAAGCCACGGCGTACGTGGGTGTTGAGGATATCAGACTCGTGTGCCGTGGTGAGACGGAAGTAGTCCCCAAGCAGAGGCGAGGCGGCAAGCGCATCAGTTACCTCCATTACCTCCCGGAACTGGCGAGGAAGCCCCAGGCGGTGCGCCAGGTGGCGCCGGAACTGGTGGCGGAACTGGGTGAGCCCTACGGTCGGCTTTGGTCTCTCCTGATAGGCCGCTATGGCGCCAAGGAGGCAGCACGGGTGCTTTCCCGCGTACTCGGAGCGGTGGTAGACCATGGCTCGGAAACGGTCGCCGAAGCCCTTGAGGCTGCTCTGGATGCCGGTCGCTGCGATCTCCTGGCCATGGCCGGGAGGCTCCAGAAGGCCAATACCGTAGTCGAGGTGCCGATGGCGCTGCGGAGCTATGAAATCGAGGCGGGCTCACCGGCCGACTACGATGTCCTGCTCCGGGGAGGTGTACGATGAGCGAGACCGCCATCCGTGAAGCTGTACTCAGCGAGCACCTACGCGGCTTGAAGATGCCGGGGGCGGCAAAGGAATACCAGGGGCTGGCCCGCCAGGCCCGTGACGGCGGCTGGGCTTACGAGGAATTCCTCCGGCAGGTGCTGGAAGCCGAGATGCGCTCCCGCCAGGAACGCACCACCGCCCGCCGGCTGCAGGAAGCCCACTTCCCCGATATCAAGACCCTCGACCAACTGGACTGGGATGCGCTCAAGGGGATATCCCGCACTAAACTGCTGGAGCTGGCCAGTTGCGCCTACCTCAACCGAGCGGAAGACATCATCTTGGCCGGTCCCATCGGTACCGGGAAAACGCACATCGCCATCGGACTCGGCGTGGAAGCCGCCCGTCGGCGTTTCCGCGTCAGCTTCACCCGGGCAGCGGAACTGGTGCGCATGCTGCTTGAGGCCCGTGACGAGCGCCTGCTGGGACGATTGCACCGCCGCCTGGAGAGGGATGACCTCCTTGTAATAGACGAGCTAGGATTTGTGCCTTTCGATCGTGCCGGCGGTGAACTGCTCTTCAACCTGCTATCCGAGCGATATGAACGCCGGTCGACCCTCATCACGACCAATTTGGCCTTCGGCGAATGGGTGCAGGTCTTCGGCGATGCCAAGCTCACCACCGCTCTGCTGGACCGACTGGGGCATCACTCCCATATCCTGACCACGCGCGGCTCCTCTTTCCGGAGCCGTAACCGGGAACGTGAAGAAATCTTGAATACAACGCCAAAAGAAAGGGAGGACAAACCGATGAACGATTGATATTAAATGGCAGTGGCTCAAAAACCGGGCGTTGGTATGCGCCATGCCATGGCTCATTTTTAGAGCGTTGCCGCTACAAGCGGGATTAACAAATAACAGGAGGAAATAGCGATGCTGCTGACAAAGAAAATGTTAAAGAAAATCTTACAGGACTGGAGGGTAGCCATCCCAGCAGAGCTGGAAAAGGAAATATTGGACGACTATGGCAATCTGGTCACTGATGATCAGGGACATGTTTTTGAACACACCGAACAGGACATCTGCGAGCAGTTGAGGAAGAAACTCCTTCCGTATGCAAAGCATCTATAAGCGAGGGCAAAGCTATGATTGATTAATAGCCGGAGAGCCATTATACTAAATGCCGGAGTGGCTCTATATTAAAACGGCGTTTGGCTCACTTTCAGAGCGTTGCCCCCACCCGTTGCACATCTTTGCACTCACCTTTGCACCGCCAGCTTTGCACCCCGACGGATTACCCCTATGTATCAGGGGGAGGGGGGGTGACCATCTGGTCTCCGTTTTCCTTCAATTATGCCTGCCCTGGGGCATCCCCGAAGGGTGATATTGTGCAAGGCAAAAATAACCTGTATTCCGGGGCTGCGTTATTCTTGTTCGAGCGTATTGGTTGAGATAGATAGTCGGGGCTTATCAGCCGTGGGGGAAGTGAATCAATCTTCAAGGCAATCAGCAGAAGGTAGTTTATGCTTCAATGCTTGGGATATTGCGGATGTGATTTATCCTGCTTCTTTACAACTCTGGGGTAATTGGCTCGAGTCACTCTTTTAGTTACGCTAATCAGCTCAACCTCAAGCTGCAAGCAGTATATTAACCACAGCATCAAAAATTATGGAATGTTCTCTCCGGGACTTACCGCCACAACTTTATCTCGCACGGTGACAATCATTCCTCTCCACTCTGCCTCAGGAAAGTGATCCAGTGCCCACATTACCCGCTCATGGATTTGCGGCTATTCGGTTGGTGAAGACGAATAATCAACACACCACAGTGGTCAACACCGCGGTATTTTGCAAAGCCCTTGTCGGTTGTTATTAACAGGCAATGCTCTCGTTGTGCTCTTGCCCAAAGTTCTGTATCAAGTACACCCTTCTGTCCTGCTCTATGGACATCTTGCACATCATGCCCTTGTTGCCGCAATTCATTGATCGTGGTGAGGGGAACATTTTCATCGGCTAGAATTCTCACACCTTAATCTCGTCAATGGGAGACACGTATTCTTCTACCAATGAAGCCGAGTAATCCAGGCAGGCCAGAATATCCTCCCGTTCAAGTGAAGGATATTCCTTGAGAAGCGCATCTATCGTGTCTCCGTTAGCCAGCATCCGAACAATTTGATAAATAGGGATGCGGGCCCCCTTAATACAAGCTTGCCCATGACAGATGCCAGGGTCTATAGAAATTCGCTCATGCACAACTATCCCTCCTTGCAAATCCGCCCACCCCTTCTCCCTCTCCCAACCACAGCTGGTTTGCTCCCTTTTTCGTTAATAGCATTATTATACCACAAATCTATCGTGCCAAACTCTAGCCTATCAATCGCTTCAGCCTGCTCCTTATTCTCAATCTTAATATATCTCATGGTGGTATTAAGGCTTTTGTGCCCAGGTGTTGTTGTCAAGGGAAAATGTCAGGGTTTAGTGTTCAGCGATTTTGTCAGTCCGACTCCTTTTAGACAACTAAGGCGACTCGTTCCTCGTCTGCGATAAGTGTTCGCCGTGTGGCTGCCAG
>Ga0210003_1000292_pt1 | contig 44383 bp, 79 predicted proteins | sample LantaG_FD_182804 | JGI IMG/M metagenome (GOLD analysis project Ga0210003, IMG submission 182804) | Deep subsurface microbial communities from Baltic Sea to uncover new lineages of life (NeLLi) - Landsort_02402 metaG (SPAdes) (version 2) | ecosystem: Environmental > Aquatic > Marine > Oceanic >...
TATTACTAAGAGAGATGAAATAAAGAATATAGAAAATAAAATTTCTGATTTTATGGTTAAGATTCAAGAAAATAGGAACACAATTAATATAACCGAAAACGAAAATATTAAAAGAAGAACTGAATTAAATGATATACTTGATAAAATTAAATTATATGAAAACGGTAAGTGTCCATATTGTTTAAGTGATTTAAGTGATTCCACTCATAAAAATATGTTAGGAGAACTTAAAATTAAGAGAGATAATTATAAAGAAATTATATTAACCAATGATGGTAAAACAAATTATTATAAAGAAGAAAATAATGGATTGATTAGACAACAAAGAGTAATACAAGATTCAAGAGAATCATTGACAGAAGAATTCACTAATATGAAAGCAGAACTTTTAATGTTAAAAGATAAACACGATAACTTTAATGAAGATGAAATTGATGTTATTAAAGAATTAAAAGAAAAAGGTAATAGATTAGTAAAAGAAAGAAAAGAAAAATTAATTAGAATATCTGAATTGAGAACTGATATTTCTACCCTTGATGAATTAAAAGATATTCTCAGTGAAAAGGGAGTAAGAAAAGAATTAATTTCTTCTTTAGTACCACCAATTAATGCAAGTTTATCATCATTACTTGAAGAAACTAATTATCCATATAGGGTTGAATTAGATAATAATTTTGATGCAATTATATATGATAGAGGGGATATAGTTTATCCGGAAATAATATCAAACGGTGAGGCAAGAATATTAAATGTTTGTATTGCTGTTTCATATATTGAAATGGTAAGAAAAATGAATGATATAAATATTCTTTTTATGGATGAAGTATTTCAATCTATTCATAAGGATAATATTAATTTAATTCTTGGATTACTTAAAGTGTTTTCAAAGAAAAATAAATTGAATTTAATATTAGTTCATCACGGATTAGAAGAAGTTGATTCAAAAATATTTGACAGAATAATATCAGTAGAAAAAGATTTATTTTCTGATATAAAAGAAACAATAATATAATGGGAGCGCGTGTATCTATATCTAAAGATGTAACAACATCATATAATGAAGCTAAAGTAAAACACATATTACATCAATTGATGAATACAACTGGATTAATGGATGAATTTAATGTACAATTAAGAAAATATAAATTAGATAAAATAAATAAAAAATAATATTACAGAATAATGAAAGAACGATATAAGATTTTGATTATTGGACACAACCGACACGGTAAAGATACTGTTGCAGAGTTTATTGAAGAATTTACGGGAATGTCTTTTAAAAGTTCTTCTGAAATGGCAGCAGAAATTTTTATTTATGATGAATTAAAAGATAAATATGGTTACACTTCATTCGTGGAATGTTTCGAAGATAGAATGAATCATCGTGAAGAATGGTATAAAATGATTAAAGATTATAATTTCTTTGATAAATCATGTTTAGCTAAAGATATTCTTAAACATCATAATATGTATGTGGGGATGCGAAGTAAAGAAGAATTTGATAAATGTGTTGAAGATGGGGTTTTTGATATGATTATTGGTGTTTATGATCCTAATAAATCATTAGAACCTAAAGAATCGTTTGATATTGATTTATTTTCTTCAAGCGATTTTATCATCCCTACTGGTGATTTGACAAAAACGAAAAGAAAAGTGAGAAGATTTTGTGAAATTATTTTAAATACACAGACAGAAGATATAAAAATAACAAACCCTGATTTTTAATATGACACCATTACCACATTTCGGAGGTAAACCATCAATATCTAATAAACGATTAGAAAGAATGTTATCTGGTGGTTGGGATGGTACAGGAACAGTTAGATTTAAATATTATGGTGAATGGGATGTTCTGAAAAGAATTCACGGTGATTGTAAAGATGATTTATGTTATGTAGGAAATTCCAAATTAGATGGTGCTCCTGTATTTGTGTATTATTATGATAATATAGAAAAAAATACATTAAGAGATTTTAAATCATTGAATCTTTTATTAAGAACGATTAAACTTAAACATTATTCTAATAAAGAATTAACGCAAAAAGAAAGGTCATTATTGACCTTCTTTAAATTTTTTATGATTGGATATGATAATTATGAATTAAAAGGTTTACCGATTAGTGAATTAAATGAAGTTAGTTATAATACAGTTTAAAATATTTCATCTTCAACATCACCTTCTGGTTTTTTTGGTTCGATTTTTTCATCTTCTTTAGAACCTGATGTTATTATAATATCTTCTTCTTTAACAGGTGTGGATGAAACATCAGCGGCAGCAATATTTTTATCAACCATTGCTTGTGATTTACCATCAAATATAGGTAAGTCGTGTCCTTTAGATGTTTTGTATATAATATAAGAAGATACAAATGGTGTTAAAGCTGCAAAATATACTGTTAATTGATTTATATCAGCACCAAATAAAATACCACACACACCCAATATTGTCCATAACAACACTGTTATATGAATGACTATTTCTCTGGAAGAACTTTGTCCTTTTTTTAAGAAATTGGTGGATGTTGATGTTCTTTTCCATTCACCCCATAAATAAGTTCCAATGAATACAGTAAGTGATGCATAATAACCTGCAATTTGTGCTAAGTTGGATTTTGTGTATATACCCAATGCACCAAAAACCACCCATAAAAATATTATGATATAAATGAGTTTTTCACTCTTTGACATTCTTTTTACTTTTGGTTTCCTTATTCTCATAATTAGTAGATGAATTTCTTTGGTTCTAATGATGGTGTATGCCCCATTAATTTTTTAAATTCTTTTAAGTTATCAGTATATATAAAATCCCCATCTACGCATCTTTTTAAAGCTTCTGACTTATTATAACCGTGTGACATACTATTAAAACTACCTTGGGGAATTCTAAACATGTATTTTTTATTATTATGTCTTTCTTGAAATGTTATAAACATTGCATCTGATTTATTGGTGTATCGTATTTCTTGTTCAAGACTAGTACCCCACCCAAAACCATTTTTAAAAGCAATTTTTTGTGCTTCTATTGAATCTTCAGAATTAAATGGTTCAAATACTATTTTTTTTTCTTTAAAATCAAAAGATTCATATATGAATTTTTTGGGACTTAAATTTGGTCCTTTTTTAATATAAATCTTTTTATATATTAATGTCTTTTCTATTGAATCAATATCCTTAATAGTAAATGGTTTATTATAGACACCATGTAAAACATCACAATTTTCAATATCATTATTCATTACGTAATTAAAATCTTCTAAATGTGGATAACTCCAACACGCATCTGGTCGATTTATTGTCAAATATAAAACACACGGAAATCCTTTAACAAAATCAGTATTAACATTATAATTTATTTTAGATAATAGTTCTTTTAATATATTAAATTCAGTTTCAGTTTTAATTATTATTGCTATTTCCTCTGCATTTTCTTTATCATTTAAGTTTTCATATATGAATTTTTTAGGATATAAATTTGGTCCATTTGATACTATTGTAACTTGTCCATTACTTATTGATGCTAAAATTGATTTTTTATCTTCAGGTGTAAATATTCCTCGGTAAACACCATCAACACCATCACATTTTTCCATCTGATTATTTGATAAATGGAATATTTCTTCTGAATCTGTTGCGTTGTAATGAGTTACTACCTCTGCAAAATTACTTTCTCTCCACCTATTATCTAATCTAATAAAATAAAAATAAGGACAATTTCTTTCAATGAAACCATTATCAGCATAATTTTTAATATATCTTTCTTCTTCTATTGTTTCTAATATATCTCCTAATTTATGATAATCTTCGTTATTATTTACACGGATACATATTTCACTGGCTGATTCTTTATCATTTCTCATTTCTTCGTAAATAAAAGTCTTTGGCTTTAAATCTGGTGTCATATAACTCTTAATATATTTAATAAATTTATTCATTGTCATAATAGGGGAAATGGTTGCATCTGGATATCTTCTTTGAAAATTACCATCAATCATATGTTCACCACTATCAGAAGTATATACTTCAAATGGATTAAAATCGGTTTTCGATGAATCAGTAAATATTGTAAAACAACGACCTTCACTAGAATTGGAATAAATATTATCAACATGTGCAACACCAATATTTGATAAAAATTTCTTCATATTTGTTTTTTCATCTTCATTATATATTACAAAATTTAAAGTATCATATTTACCATATTTTAATCTTTTTTTTAAATTATCAATCTTATTAATTTCTAATGGTTCTGATATTTTGTTATCTTCGTAAATAAATGTCTTTGGCTTTAAGGATGGACCTTTGTATAATAAATTAGTTAAGTGTTTAATATCTCTTGCAACAACATCATTTGGTCCTTCCATAAAGCTACCATCAGAATTTTTTCTTATTTTCATTTCAGGTTTATTAAAAATTAATATTTTAGCATCATATAAACTTACAAAAATTGGTTTAACCGCACCACTTGCCCATTTCCAACCATATTTAAAACTTATCTCTTGTGATTCTATTAATTCTTTGTCACTTTTCGGATAAAAGATTATTTTTTCAATATTACTTCCAATTGCTTCATAAACAAACGTTTTTGGTTTTAATGATGGTTTAATTGATTTTTTACCTGTGTCTAATATTGTATTTAATATATCAATATCTTTAATAGTTAATACTTCTTTATCATATCTATTAGGACTAGAACCATCAAATAATTTTATTAATTCTTCTTCTGTTCCAGTGGTAGATAATATTGATATAGAATAATTAGTATAATTAGTATCTATTCTTAATGCTAATACTGGAATAAATATATAATTTGGGAAATGAACATCTGTTTCAGTAAATCTATGATCGAAATTATATTGTGGATATTTTTCTTTTAAAAAATCAATTATTTTAATACCATCATCTACACTTTCTATTTTAATGACAATTTTCTGAAAAGGATATTCATCTTTTTCTTCAAGTAATATACTTTCTTCAACAGAATCATCATCAGATGTTTTTGCACTATATGTATATTTTTTATTAATATGAACTTTTAATCCAAATGATAAAAATGCTTGATAAACATCTTCTAAACATTCACCATCCGCACCACCTGCTAATATAACTTTTTTATCTTTTAATTTGGAAATTAAATCAACAATTTCTGGATTAACATAAAACCAATCGTGGTTGTTTTTAACTCTTACTACATAACCTTCTTCACCAGATAATTTGAAAGTTCTACCATTATCCGATGATGCCTCAATTTTTTCAATATATTCTTTTACTTCATCACTAAAATGTTTATTACCAAATTTCTTAGGAATGGAATCAACTTGACCAGGAAATGAATGTGTAGGTGCTACTGTATTATTGTGAGTATCCCATATTTGATATACTGTATCAAATGTTTCTGCATATTTTGATAAAGCATCAACTAAATCGTGCTGTATAAATTCATCGAACTCTCTTTGTACATCAACAATAACCAATACTTTACTCATTATTTTCGTTTATAAAATTTTTAAAATATTTTACAGTTTTAACTGATTCTCTCATATATGATGATATTTCTTTTGCTTTATCAAAATCCTTACTATCGATGGCATTGTTTAAATGATTATTTAATTCTGCTTGATTCATATCTGAATATGTTTTATCATTTTTTTGTTTATCTAAATCATTTATAGCTTGCCCCATCATTTCTTTTTGGTTATTCTTTAAAGCATCAACAACTTCTCTTGGTAAATCCTTGTATTCTATTTTTTTGTGTTTTTCACCACCTTCAATTAAAACCACATATGTATGAGATGGTAATAATTTACCATATGCGTCAAAAATATCAGTAAATCCATCAGACCTTCTAACACCATAATAAAACATATTATCTACTTCAAATTTCCAAAATCTATTATCGTCATTGTTTTCGTTCAATTTTTTAACTATCATGATTTTAAATTATTTTAATATAGAACTTGTACCAATTCTATCAACATATTGGTAAAACTTATTAGCATCTTCTAATGATCTTATTCCACCAGCTGCTTTGATTTTTATATAGTCTGGTAATAACCTTCTCATTTCTTTCACTTTTTCTAATTCGGCTCCAACTTCCTTTAACCCTGTCGATGTTTGTACAAAATCAGCATTACCATTAACTACAATTTTACATATATCTGTTAATTCTTCTAATGATAAAATACCACTTTCTATAACTACTTTTAATAAAACTCCGTTTTTATGACACTCATTTGCAATATCTTTTATTTCATCTTCAAGTGATATATAAGAAGAATCTTTTAATTCTTCATCTTCTTGTGCATATGCTTTCTTAAAATAATCTAAATCAATAACCATATCAATTTCATCCGCACCATCAGATATAATTTTAATTGTTTCATTCAATTTCTCACTTGATTTCATACTACCATCAGGAAAGTCTAATGTTGATATAACTTTTAATCCACTATCTTCTACTTCATATGCAGCAAAATCAACTAATTCCGGTGCAACAACTATTCCATAATATCCGTTTGCAATAGCTTCGTCAATACACTCTTTAACCTTGTCTTTAATAGTTCCAGGTCTTATTACAGTATAATCAATGATTTTATTAACTTTGTTTTTAAGAATATCATCTTGATTTAACTTAGGTTGAGCAACTTGTACGTTCTCATTAATAAATTTCTCGTAGTTGTTTAATATTTTCATTTTTTTCATATTTTATTTGTATTTGTATATATTAATTATTACCTTTGTAAAATATGTTAGAAGAAGAAAAAAAATATAAAGTAGTCAATCTAATGACTTGGAACGATGAAGAACAAGATGACGATGTAGAATGTACATCATTATCTGATGAATATACTAAAATATTATGTGAAGATGAAGAATTAGAAATATATCCTGATTCTAATATGTATATTGGGAAACCAAGATATTTCTATATGACACTTGAAAAAATACAAAAACACGTTTTTGATAAAGAAAACATTGATTTGTTTTGTAAAAATAATACCGAATGTTATGGTGAAGAATTTAATATTTGGAATCCCGATTACATTTGGAATCCAGATAATATAGTTAGTGAAAACGGTATGGTAATTAAATATAAACCTAATAAATAAGAATCATGAAAATAATTGAAACACATTTAGTATTGGAAACAGAAGATGGTATGGGTGGACCACCTATAGAAACCATTCGTAAAGTATATCTTTTAAATACAGGTGGTGGTGGATATCATTATATTATGGAAAAAGTAAATGGTAGAGGTGCTATTATAAATACACCCATTACATCTAATGAATTTTTTGCAATGGAATTAGCACTTGAAAATAAACTTAAAAACTAATAATTATGAAAAAACTTATGAAATTATTTAATACAGATAAAGGTGGTATTGTAGTAGGTGTATTTTTTACACTTTTAGCATTGACCTGTATTACTCTTGGTGTGTTGGATACAATAAACAGAACTTATGTGTATCAAGGGGAAACCCAAATCATAACACAAGATGCTGTTAAACTTACAATTCCTTGGAAAATAGAATATACATGGTATTATTTTGTACCAAAAGATTACAAAGCAATTGCTGAAAAAGAACTTGATGATTATTGTGATTATATGTTAAAGGAAAAATATCAAACTAAATATCCTTTGGTTGATTTTATAAATGGTAGTGGTGACATTAATGAATTACCACAAAGAACTAAATCAATTCTACAACCTATGTTGAAAATTGATACATTATATAGAAATGGATTGATTGAAATTAATGAAAAAGATAATAAACACATCCAAGGATATATAAATGAATATATAGATGAAAAATTAGGAGTATTGGAAGCTGATGATAATCTTCGAATGATACAACAAATAAAAGCAGATAATATTCGGGAACAAATAAGATTACAATTAGAACACAAATTTTTAAACCAATTAGAAAACGGAACATATAACTAATATGAAAAGAAAATTAGGTGTTGTATTTGCAAATACTTTTAATGAATTAAATTTAAAATCAATGGGATATAATCATGACCATTGTTACCACTTATTTCGTGGAAAGACCGAAGATATTTGTGATGAATATAAATATAAACACTTAATGACAGAAGAAAAAGAATATTGTTTTATTTACGAAGAAGATATACCATATAATCCTAATGAAAATTAGTATTTTCGTTTATAGTTTCTTTTATATTTTCATTAAATTTAATTCTTAATAGTTTAATATTATTTTCTTTACAATATTTGTCTTTTATTTTATCTCTTTTTTGACGCAAAATCAATCCTTTTTCCCCACCAAAATGTTCTTTTGATACGAAATGTTGTTCCCCATCATATTCAATGCATAAATTATATTCAGGTAAATAAAAATCGAATTTTAATTTTTGTTTATATTTACATCCATTAAATGTTTTTTGTGTAATATAATTAATTTGTTTTGTTTCTAATATGTTTCTGATTTCTTTTTCGCCTTTACTTTCATTACATTTAGGACAACCTTGACCCGATTTGTGTTTTACAGGTTTTTGTTTAAATATTCCATGATTATGACATAATATTTTTATTTCATTTTGGGAACTTATATATTTTACTAAAGAATAATCATATTTATTTTTATGAATATTTTGGAATTCCTGTATAATATTACTATTGTTTTGTTGTTTACCAACACATTTAGGACACCCATTACCTCGTTTATGACTATTAGGTGTTTGTTTAAACTCACCGTGATATTTACATATTATTTTTATTTTCGAATGTGCGTTTATATAATTAACTAAAGAATAATCATATTTATTTTTATGTATTTTTTTGAAACTTTCAATAATTTCAGTTTTGGATAATTTAATACCACCGTTACATTTATTACATCCATAACCTCGTAAATGTTGATCAGGTGTTTGCTCAAAAATACCATGTTCTTTACATATTATCTTTACTTTTATTTTAGATGTAATATATACAACTAGTGTGTAATCATATTCATCATTGTGTGTAATTTTAGATTGTTTTATAAATTCTGATGTTGTTTTCTTTTTAGACATTATAAAACTTTTATTTATTTTATATATAAAAATAGTGTAATTTATTATTATTTTATTATATTTGTATTAATAAACCAGGAAATTATGAAAAAGAAAAAACAACCATTAGTATTTAGAAATAAGAGAGCATATTTTGATTATGAAATATCCGAAAAATATGAAGCGGGTATAATACTAGTTGGAACCGAAACTAAAAGTATTCGCAATTCCAAAATATCTCTTGTTGGATCATTCTGTTATTTTAATAGTGATGGAGAATTATTCATTAAGGATATGGATATTGCTATTTACGAAGATGGAAGCTATAATAATCACGAACCAAAGAGGGATAGAAAACTTCTAATGCATAAAAAAGAATTAATTAAGTTAAAGGCTAAGTATGATGAAAAAGGATTTTCCGTCATTCCTTTAAGACTTTATCCTAATGAAAGGAATATATTCAAAGTAGAAATTGGTCTTGCTAAAGGGAGAAAGAAAGGTGATAAAAGGTCTTATATCCAAGAGAGGGAAATCAATCGAGAAATGAAAGATGTGATGGGGAGATAATTAATCTTCCCCTAATTTTTTCACTTTATTTTCATATATAAATCTTTTGCCTCTTTCTTCTGCTGATAACATATAGTTAGGTATATCTCCTATTAATTTTTTAAGTCTCATAATAGAATTTGTAATTTCAAATCCACTATCCTTATATTCTTTGAATTCCTTTTCTTCCCAATGTCGTTCTGATTTAAGCATATATTGATTGTTTTTGAAAAACATTATTTTACATTCATCTAAAGAATGAAATAAAATTTTTTTACCTGAACTCCACTCATATCCATTTTTAAATGCAAATTTTTGTGCTTCTATAACATCTTCATCTGTTTGTGGTAAAAATATAACTTTATTCTTATATGATTTAGTTTCATATATGAATTTCCTCGGATTAAGATTTGGTTTATTTGGTTTATTGTCAGTTAACATAGATTTATCAATCGACCACGTACTACCGTTAGCTGAAAATCTAGGATAACTACGTTTTAATTGTTCTTCTGTGAATGGATATACTTTACCCAATAATGAATTCATATCCGGATTCCAACCATGATCATTGAAACTTGAATTTCCCCAATCTTCCCCAAAATCTTTTTCCATTTCTTTTTCAGTTTTAAATCTATATGGATACCATTGATCTGATTCATAAACAAATTTTCTTGGACTATAGATAGGAGTCGGTGGTTTATTTTCAGTTATCATCGGTCTTGTTATATACCAAAAACCACTATCTCCCACTCTAGGAATTGTTATATAATCTTTAGAATTATTAAAATCATAAATCAAATCAGTTCCTAATAAATAATTCATTGAAGAAACCCAACAATAACCACAACCACCTATATCCTCACTTGATATATTATTTTGCCAACTTATTCCATATTCATTTATAAATTCTTCTTCGGTTTTAAATCTATATGGGTGATGTTTTTTTGATTCATAAACAAAAGTTTTTGGGTGTAGATTTGGCATTCGTTTTTCATTTTTTGTTAACATTTCCCAACAAATTTCCCAATCATTTCCATCATTATAAAATCTATCTGTTCTTGGTAATCTACTGTCTTTATTTAATTGATTTTCTTGATATGGGTATGGTTCACCTAATAAACTATTCATATCAGAATTCCAACCCGATTCACCAAAACCGTAACTTTGCCATCCGTCTCCATAATTTGAAATCATTTCTTCTTCGGTTTTAAATCTATATGGATACCATATATTTGATTCATATATGAATTTCCTCGGATTAAGATTTGGTCTGGTAATTAGTATTTTCGTTTTTATAAAATCAATAGCTTCTTCTAAATTTAATAGTTCTGTGCATTTTAATGATGGATATTCTCTACCTAAACCACCACTTGTAATATATTCATTACCTGAGGTATATACCATGTTTTTACCCAAGGAAGAAGTATCACAATTATTTAATGTTATTAAAAAACAATGTTCTGGCATTGAATAATTCCAATTTAAAATGTTTTGAGAACTATCTTCAACACCCATCTTATCTAAATAGTCAAGGAGTTTATATTTATATTCTTCATTATAATGTTCTCTATCAATAAGTATTGTATTTACATTTAATTTCTCTATTTTATCAAAATATTTATTTGAGTTTTCGTATATAAATTTTTTCGGATTAAGATTTGGTCGGCTTCTATATATTCCGGTTGTTAATATTTGATTAAATAAACCTCTTTTAACATCTTCAAATTTAAATAATTTTTCAAAATTATAACCTTCTCTCAAATGACTATCTCTACTTAGATAATCAACATAACACCACCCATCAAATGATATAATATTATCATTGATTTCATATCCATAATAAATTGATTGTCCTCTATTAAAATAAGGGTAACTATTACTAAGTAAATCATCAGATATTTTATGATATGGTTCCGAATAATTATCTTTAAATTCTATTAATTCTTCAACATTATCAAATACTACAACAATAAATCTATAAGGGTATTTGTTTGAATTTTCATATATAAATTGTTTTGGTTTTAGTAATGATGAAAAATTTTTAGTTATTCTGTTTATAAAATCAATAGATTCTTTTAATGAAAGTGGTGGAGTAGGACGAGCTGTTGGGTAATTAACTGTTATATTTTGCTGTGTCCAGTTTGTAGCAGATGAATAAACCCAATTCTTATCTAACAGATTTATTGTATTATCATCACCATAATTATCAAATATTACTAAAAAACATTGATTGTGATCATTCCATTTCCAAGGGTTTAATATTTTTGTATTTCCTATTCCAAGTGAGTTTAATAATATTATTAATTCTAATTTCTTTTCTAAATCATAATCATCTTTACTTACAACTAACATATTAAATTCCTGTTTTCGAATATTTTCTTCAAAAATAGAAATCAGTTTTTCGTTTTTATTTTCGTAAAGATTGTTATAGTATTCTAAAAAATCTTCTATATTTTCTTCTACATTATCACAATCTTTTTCGAATTCAACAATAGCTTCACCAACTAACATATCTAAATGTAATTTTTCTATATTAGTTTCATAAATAAAAGTTTTAGGATTTAAATTTGGTGTTATTTTTAATAAATTATTTTCTTTTATCATATCCATTGATATATTATATGCTCCAGTTTGAAATACAATTCGATCATCAGAATCAAAATCAATATTATGATCTACATTTGTTCCAAATAAATAATCCATTTCGTCTACCCACTTTAAATGAACTACATCCATCCAAAATCTTCCATATTCCTCTACAAATTCTTCCCTCGTTTTAAATCTGTATTTCCATTTAGTAGGAGATTCTTTAACATCATTAAAATACATGAGTTCTTTAGCTTCTTCATATATGAATGTTTTTGGTTTCAAATTCGGTGTTTTTATAGGATTTTCAAAAAATAAATCAGGTATATATGTTATAGTATTATTATCGTCATACGGGTTATAATCATTATTAACAATTGACCACCAAGGATATGATTCATCTATATCACCTTTAAACTTACCAATAACTTTTAATTCAATATTTTCTTGGACACAATATTTTAAAAAATCTAATGTATCTTCCTCATAACCAATATTATTTACATCCATCCAAATTTCATCTTCATAAAAATCTATTGCATCTTTTCTAATACGAGCTTCATCTCCAATCATAAATAATGGATATGGTCTTAAATCGAATTCATTTATTTTTGATAATACATCATCATTTCTTTTCATGTGATATATTTCATTAATCTTTTCAATCATGAGTTACATTAAGCTTCTTTTTATCTATTAGACTTTGCAATTCTTTTTTATCTAACGTTCCTTTCATTTCATCATCTTCCATTTGAACATTCTTCATTGACCAGTTATTTCCACCGTTTGATGTTTGATATACATAAGTATCATCTCCTTTAGATAATTCTACGGTAGCATCTGTTAATTTTTCATAAAATGAATTAATATTATCACTATTTGTAAATCCTAATATATCACTTCTATCTTTTGTTTCAGTATTATAATATTGTAAAATAATAAATTTTGGTTCTTCTAATTCCATTGATCCTTTATCATATACAAAGAAAAATTTAAGTACGTATTTTTCATCTAAAAGTGTTTCACTATATTGTGTATTTTGAAGTTTACCGTGTTTTAATCCGTTCTTCTTCATATTCCTATTAAATCCATTATTTGTATAAAATTGTTCAATATCACCCCTAACACCGACTTCATCTTTATTTACTAAAAATTCTCTAAACACATCAGCTTTATTTTTATCAAGCACAGATAATAAATTTTCAATACCAATAGTTATTTTAGGTATTTTCTTCTCGTTTAAAAAATCATCATATTTTTTTACTGTTTTCATATTTTCGTATATAAATTTTTTCGGTTGATATAAACTTGTTGCAATTACACCAAATATACTTACTAAATATTTTGTTAACCAAATATCAAATTCACTATTTTCTATTGTTTGTTCACAAACATCATCTTGATAATACATACTTTCAAATTTTCCACTACTGATAAAATCAGATGCAGCTGCATATATTTTATATCCAGGTAATGGATCTCTATTATTTGTCCTTTTTATTTCTCTCGGTGAATAGATAATTAATCCATTACTTTCACTAGTAGATGTATTATTACCAGCGAATAGTTTATATTTACTTAATTGTATAATATAATAACTCTTTTGAGCATTACCTTCATATTTAAAACTATAAGTACCATACTCAGATTTATCCTGAACCATTTTCCTTATATCAACCATACTCATTGAATTTAATTTACCAATAAGTGGAATATTGTCTTTCATTATAAACATTTATCGTTTTTTACTATACATTATATATAAATCTTATAAAATTAAAAACAAATTGAATTTAATGATATATAAGAATTAAAAATATTAGAGAGGTAAAGGATATGCTTATAATTAAAAATGAAAGAGGTGAAAACATTGAAAGAATGTTAAAGCGTTATAAACGCAAATTTGACAGGACTAAAGTGTTAAGACAACTTAGAGACAATCAACAGTTCACTAAGCCATCTGTAAAAAGAAGAAAAGAAAAACAGAAGGCTATATATGTTGAACAAAAGTTCGGAACTAATAACGACAACTAAAATGGAATGTCGTGTCTTTAAGTTAGATGTAGGATGGGGTTATGCTCTATTCCATTTTCCTTTAGAAATAGAGGGAATAATGGTTAGGCAAGATCTACGTACTAAATATATAAAAAAAGAAGATTTTGTTGGAACATTTGAATTTGATATGGATTATTTAAACACAATGGAATCAGATACAATGTTTAATGACTTAACAGGTGAAGTTAAATATTATTTTTTATATTACATGACAGTAACAGACTAATGAATACATATTATCAACATATAACAACAAAAGTAAAAGGGATGATTTCATCTGCTTTTATGGATTTATTTGAATTGAAAATTGATTTTGATTCATTTATCGAATATTTAGTGTTAAAATATGGTGGTATATCAGAATCCAGTTTTGATTATCATGTGTTTTATGAAAATGAAAATAAATCAATTAAAGATTATTCTCATTATTTAACATTAGATAATAGTATATATGTGGAAGTAAAAACTTGTTCTGAAACAGAAATCGAAACGGATGTTATAGATATGACTGATACAGAAGTACAAAGTGTAATTGCTTATACAAGTCAATCAAATAACAAAAAATTAATAAAATTTATGAATGATGTAAATTCATTCGTTATAAAAAATAAAAAAGAAAAAGACGATGTTTGATAATATTAATAAGTCTAAGATGTCCTTTGAGAAGTACAAAGAACTCAAAGAAAAGACAGTTGTACAAAATTATACGGAACGTTTTAAATGGGTAGATAAATTTCTTTACGCATTTTCGTGGTTTGGAAATGGTGTATCCATATTCTTGGCGTTTTTCTTTTTGCAGTCATTATTTTTCGCATCATTTATTAGTGTCGGAAAAAGTATATGGATTACATTAGGAATTATTTTCTTTTTGACAATGTTTGAATTGTTAAAAAGATACGTATTTGGTATGTTTAGTATGGAATCCATTAAACAAAAATTTAATATATTCCGAGGGAATATGATTACATTTATATTAGGAACATCAATTTTAATTGTGGGTTCATTTTATTTTAGTTTAAATGGTGCTAAAGAGTTTGTGGATAATCAAAAATTCTTTGAAACACAAACACAACAAATAATGACATCAAAAGTTGATAGTTTAGAAAATGTATATGATAGTCAGAAGTCAATATATGTTAATGAAAACGCTAGTCTTAGAACAGTTAATGATACATTAAGAACCAGACTTGCTACAACACCTGCTAATTACAGAACAGTTAGAAAAGAATACCAAGACAATATAAATAATAATATAAATATTATTAATTCAAATCAATTAAGAATTGATGGTATTGATGAAGAAAAGTTGTCAGCTATACAACAATTAAGAGAAGTTGAAAAAACTACCCTTTCATCTAATTTAAGTGAAAATAAGAAAAATAAAGTAACATTTATAATTATATCATCAATTATAGAATTGATAATTATGTTAGGTGTTTATTATGATAAATTTTATGGTTGGAAATCTATTAAAGAATATGAAGAAAGTGTTATTAATACATCAGAATTCAAACAATGGTATAAATATAATTACTTATTAGAACTAATTTTAAATTCAACTAAGGAAGTGGGTGGAAAAATACCATCAACAGGTAATATTTTAGAGTTGGCAAGAATAGGTAAAAATCAAATGACCACTGGTGAGTTTGATAAATTTATTAAACTACTGTATTATTTAGATATTCTTACAAGAGAAGGAAATAAAAGAATACTCAATTCTACAGCAGAAGAAGCTAAATTATCATTAAGACATTATTTCAATATATCATAAAAATTTCCCGTTCGGCAGACTAGTGTTAAGGGTAAGTGAAAAATTCATTTACCCTTTTTTATATATAATAAAAAATAAAAATATAGCATGAAATATATTAAATCATTTGGACAAGTAAATGAAGGTTCAGAATCAATGGACAAATACACAAAGAAAACTAAACAAATAGCAAATCAGGCTATCACATTAGAATCCATTCTTCAATCTTTCTTTGCGTTATTCATAGATGTTAATGCTATTAAACAAATTTGGTCAGCAAGAAAAGAAGAGAAAAAATTAATGGAGTTATCTATTGATATTTATAATCATCTTGTTGATGTTGGAGATATTATTGATTTACCACAAACACAACAAATTAAATATGCTGAGAATTTAGGAATCGAAATTAAAGAAGATACAAATATATTATCAGAAATTGCAAAACAATTATACATAGAACACTATAAGAGAGATTTAGACGAAGATTTAGAAGAAACAATAAAATATCTTGAAAAAGAATCTAATTTTGATGCATTCAAAGAAGTACAAAAAATGTTCTTAGAAAAAATTAAGGAAATTAAAAAAGTTCTTTAATTACCTTGTAAGATAAACAAAGTCTATTTCATCAGTTGATTCTAATTGAAAATTAGCTACACCACCATTCCAATATAACTTATCACCTTGTGCTACATTAGTAAATGTTCTTGCTGTTGTACCATTATCGCCTGAAAAATAACAATCCGCAGTTTTACTACCATTACCAACATTTACTTCAAGTGAATTAACTGTTACTTTAATATTAGTTACGGGTATATTTTGAACTGTTGTATTAGTTGCTAAATATATTCCTGATGTTCCTGATAATGCAACTAAATTAATATCAGTTGCAGAATAGGTTAATGAATCGACAGTATCATCAACATATTTCTTATTAGCTGCATCTGTATCACCTGTTGGTGTTGCTACACCAATTATTCTATTACCAGAAAATGAAATAAATCCCGATGTGAGTCCACTAATTGTATCTATTTTTAGTACATCCCCTGTTCTACCATCAAGTAAAGCATATTGAAAGTGTGTATCTACACTTAAATCTGTTAAAGAACTATGTGAACTTGGTGATACTCCCGGAGATATTTTTGTTCCTCTCCAATCAACAAAATCTGCTCCTTCATCAGTTGATCTTATTCTACCATGTACAGCATTATCATATCCATTATTAGTTTGATATATTATTGTTGCAATTGGTGTAAATTCTTCAAATGGCATCCCTGATGTAACTAAATTATTTACTTCGGTATTAGCACCTGTTCTTGCATCTCCCGTATTTAAGTATGTTGCTTGACCTTGTATAGCAATAATCGGGTTATAAATATCATTTGTTGCAAATATATGACAATTTACTAAATCTGATTGTGCTACTTCCGTTTGTACCCAAACACCACCAGTAAATTGATTATAAGCTAATCTACCTGTACCACCTGTAATTACAGGGAAAGCATTAGCAATTTGTTTTTCCCATAAATTTACATCCGACCTATAATAAACAGGTGCATATAATATTGGTCTTAAATTTTGTGGATCATCATCTATAATTATTGTTGGTAAATCTTCATCATATATTTTACCATCTTCTATTCTTATTTGTGCATCACCATCTACATCTCCTGTACCATCCACAGGATTAATTGTACTTATACCTAAACCACTCCCATATTGTGTTCCAAAAGTAGAATGTAAGTATTGGTGTGTTACGGAATCCATAATGAATCCGTGTCGTTCATTACCAACATATAATGCTTTTGCACCACTTACATCCCAATATACAGCAGAAACATATGCATGTTCAAAAATTAAAGAATCATTAAATGCTAAATATTCATGAAATTCACCATCTAAATTAAAATAATAAAATTTTACCCCTTCTGTATTTGTTATAGTGTGTGTTGCACCAGTCGATTCGTATCTTTGTCCTTTTATATAATAATAAAATGTACTTCCAGTTGGCATAATTGATATTTGATTTCCAGTCACACTAATAACAGAATCATCACCTGGATTAGATGGAAACCCTGTTGGTTCACCTGTTATACTAAATATATCATTAAAAACATTATCTACATAATACTTATTAGCAGCATCTTGTTCTAATTCCGGTAGTGCAACGTTTATAAGTCGTTGAGAGTTAATATCAAAATCTGATATTATTTGTAATTGTTTATTTTTAATTCTTTGTGACATTTATAAACATATTTATTTTTTATTATATATTAATTTTGTTTATTTGAATATTTAATTATATCTTTGTAATTCAATAAATAAAATATGATTACTAAATTAAAATTACAAGTAGATTTATCTAATATAATGGATGTGAATATTACAGGTAAATTAATAGAAGAATACCGTGTATATATTACTGTCTTAGAAAAAGATTCAAGATTTGAAGCTAGTAATATAGGTGAATCTTTTAATCATATGGGTACAGGTGATTTTTCTATAAAATCACGATGGGATGAAAAAATAGGATCAATATTATATAATGGTCTTTTACTTCCCTCAGTAGATAAATTAGGAACTAAGTATGAAAAATTATTTAAAGATGATATGGAAAGATATTATTTTCTTAAAAAATTATATGTTGCAATTGAAGAATGGGGGCTTTATTGGTGGTCATTTAAATATGATGAAGGAACAAAACTCATTATAAAAGATAATATATGGGAAGTTGTGTGTGATAGTATTTATATGGGTTCTATTGGTAACGAAGAGGAAGATGAAATTGAGGATTATGGAGATATTGATGACTATGAAGAAGGCGAATGGATAATATTATAAAAATATTTTTAAACTTTTTTTTAAACTTTTTTAAATTAAAGTTATATACGATAACACGGTGGAGACTCCATCGGTTTTTATGTTTAATTAAAACCTTATAAATTATGTTAACAGTATTAGGAGTATTATTAATGATTGCAGCACTTGTTATGCTGATTATTTATCCGGGTCTTTCAAAAGAAACGGTATTTGTAACAAAAACTGATCGTTTGGGTAACGAGAAGAAAGTGGTTAAATCCATGAAAGCCCCAGCGATTCTATTAGCTCTCAACAGGAGAGTATCCCTTCTTGTATTAGTCGGTGGGTTTTTACTCGCACTTTTACCAACTTTATTTTGGATAGCTGAACCAGGTGTATTATATGCTGTTCAGTACCCTTGGGGACAAGATAAACTTGTATCCACACAAGGTATCCACACTAAAGTACCATTCACGAAATTTATTGCTATTCAAATGGAAATTCCTATTAAGGATGTTCTACCTGATTCAGAACAAATTGAGCAAAATGAATTTGCTTATATTCTTCAAGCAAAAGAACGTGAATTTAATGATGCTGTAAAAGGTACAGTTGCTAATTCAATTGTTATTACAGTTGCATATCAAGATGAAGTAACATTTCTTGATGTTGCAAAAACTAATCGTTCACAAGAAAACCTCGTATTCTCTCGTATTGTACCGTTTAGGGATGCTGTTCTAAAGAACACTGCTAAACTTATGTCAGCACAGGAATTTATTTCAGGTGGATCATCCGAATTTGATAGAGCATATAAAGACCAACTTCAAAATGGTATGTATGTACTCGAAGAAGTAGATTTAGGATCAAAAGGTGATACAATTGGTAATAATAGAGTTAGACTTGTTGGTGGAACTGCTGATGATACACAAAAGAAAGTTTATAAAATCAGATATAATAATGGAGAACCACTTCGTAACGAAGGTTCACTTTCTGATTATGGATTAACTGTTCGTCAAGCTGTAGTTGATAAAGTAGACTGGGAAGAAAAATTTGATAGTCGTCTTGATAAACTAAAGGAAATTGTTGCTGAAACACAAACTCAAAAGATTACTGCTGAAAAGGAAATGTACCGTAAACAAGCAGTTATTGAAAAGGGTGAAGCTGATAAGGCAGAAGAACAAGCTAAACTCGAAAAAGAACAGATTACAAAAACTATTGACGCTGAAACAACCGTTAAAACTGAAAAATTAGCATTAGAAGCTGCTAAGATTCAATTGGAAAAGGCTCGAATTGAAAAACAAACTCGTACCACATTAGCAGATGCTAAAAAATACGAAATTGATAGAGCTGATGGTCTTTCAGAACGTGCTAAGTATGTAATTGATATGAACAAAGAAACTGCTATTGGTGTTGCAACACAACTTAAAGGTACAACATTCCCACAATTTATGTATTTCGGTGGAAATAGTGGAGATGGTACAACCGCATCAACTCAATCCCCTCTAATATATGACCTATTAGGTGCTAAACTTGCAGAAACAATGTTTAAGCCTGTTGATAAGAAATAATTAATTAAACATAGGTTAGTTTAAAATGGAAACCTCATTATCTTCGGATAGTGAGGTTTTTTATTTATATTCTGTTGAAAGTTTTTTATATATACTAAAAAATAAACGGATTTATAATGCTTTCTAAATTGTATTCATTTGATGATTTTTTATTTGAAAGTATAGATGAAGTATCATTTATATTATCAAATGACTTAATAGAAGTTTTAAATAAAATTGAAAACAAAATATCTATATCATTAATAAAAGATCATTCACAAACAAATAAAAAGAAAATAACATATGTAGATATTATAAATGGTGAATATGATAAATGGTCTTTTGTAAACTCTTCTAAAGTAGCTCAATATTTAGAAGAAATTGAAAAATCTCCAACATCTTATATAAATTTAAATAATTATAAAAGTGTTATAATAGGAAAATTCCAATCGAAAGCAAAAATTGGTAGACTTATCAATAAAATTTATCCTGATACTTATTCTGCATCTGAAATTGAAATATTTGTGAATCTTTATAAAAAATATTTCGCTACTCAATTCGAATTGATTGATATTGTAAATGGACATGATATTAATAAATGGTATGATTGTAAAAATTATAATAAAGATGATGTGAGTAGTAGTGAATTACAAAATTCTTGTATGAGTTATTCAGACCGTAATGAATTTATGGATTTTTATGCTATTAATGATGATAAGATTCAAATGGTTATTCTTTATTCTGATGAAAATAAAAATAAAATAGACGCAAGAGCTATTTTGTGGACACCTGATACCATTGATGGTAAAAAGAATATCGAAGGAATAAAATTTATGGATAGAGTATATTATAACAGACAAGAACATTTTAATATATTATCCAAATATGCTGAAATGAATGGTTGGTTACAAAAATATAGAAATAGTGGTTCTATTGGTGGTGGTATTATTAATCCTGTAACTAAAGAAAATAAGCAAATAATATTAGCATTAGAAGATGTAGAGATTCCAGTTCACCATAAAATGCCGTATGCTGATACATTAGCAGTATTTGATCCAGAAACAAATACATTATCAAACGATGAACAAGAGGGTTCTGATAAAAAACTCGGTTATTTAAGTTCAACTGGTGGTCAAATAGATGGTTTACGTTGGTTAGAATCTAAAGATAGATTTTATCATTCAACAGATATAGCAATGGCAATTGGAAATGATAAAGGAATGGAAGTACCAACATTAAAATCAGAAGCAATTCAAGTACCGGCTTATAGAAAATATTATACAAAAGAATATTTAGATACTAAAAAATTAGTACCAGTTATTGGTTTAGATGGTGAAACTAAAGAAGTTTTCGAAGATGATGTAGTTGAAAATGATGATGGTAAAAAATATTTCAAAAATGATGTTATGTATTCTAATTTTTTAGATGAATATATACCTAAAGGTAAAGCACAATATGTACCAAGTATGGATTCTTATATGCCATTAGATGAATTAGTATTAGTGATTACTGAAGTAGATAGATTTGGAGATGATATAGATGTAGAATATTTTCATATAGATGATCCAAGAGAACCATATTTTAAACATACAGATGGTAAGTATTATATTAATGAATTAAAAGATAAAATAACAAATTTAGAAAATGAAAAAAACTAAAACCTTTAATGATTTTTTAATGGATTTGATGTTAGAAAATGAAAAACCTAAATTTCATGGCGTAACAGAATTACCATTTGTATTAAGTGAAAGATTGAAAAAATTATTGAAAACAATTAGACATCCTATTGCAAAAAATTTACTTAAAATGGATAAATTAAGAGAAGATAAAAAAGTAACTTTTGTTGATTTATCAAATGATGATAATAGCAAATTCTCTTTAGTAAATTCTAATAAAGCATATGATAATATGGTTAGTGCTTATAAAGATTTAGGATCAGAATTAACTACAATAGAAGTTAAAAGTAAATTAGATGGTATGCCTAACTTTGATCATGAACACAATTCACCATTATGGACAAAAAATAGAGCAGAAGTAAAAATCGGTTCTTTTGTCGGTAAAGTATTTCCAAATGAATATAAAAGCGGTGGAGATGCCGGTAATGATATAGAATCATTTGTACAATCAGTTATTGCAAAAAGAATTTCAAATGATGAAAGATTTAAAATAGTAAAAGGAGAAGATATAATAAAATATTATCATGAAAATAATTATGATGTTAAACACGAAACGGAAGATTCATATGTAGATAATTCTAGTTTAGCTCGTTCTTGTATGAGACATGGTTCATGTGGTTCTTATGTTAATTTTTATGCACAGAATAAAGATGCTAGTATGTTAATATTATTTTCTGATGTTGATGGTAGAGAAGATAAGATTGTGGGTAGAGCAATTTTATGGGAACTTTCACAACCATCAGGTAGAACATTTATGGATAGAATATATTATCGTTTTGAATCAGATATGGCAATGTTCAAACAATACGCCGAAAAACAAGGATGGTTGTATAAGAAAGATCAAAATATGACAAATTATTCTGAAATAGTAGATACTAAAGATTCATCGTCTAAGAGAATGGATTTAAGAACTACTACAACATTTAAACAAACAAGTTATTATCCTTATATGGATACAATGAAATGGTTTGATATTGATGCTGGGTTTTTAACAAATGATGAAGATGTTATTCGAGATGAAGAGGGTGATTCAATTATTTTCTTAGAAAGTACTGGTGGTGGATATGATGATGCAACCGAAAATGAAGATGAAGATGAAGATCGTATATATGTTGAATTTTATGGTGAATCATTTGATGAAGAGGATTTAACATACTGTGAATATGGTGATGAACACAGAACCCACGATGATGCAATTTGGTTAGAAATGTATCAAGGATATGCTACAGAAAGATATGTGAATAACAATATGGTTTATTCTAGTTATAATGAAGATTATATAATGGATGACGACGCAACTCATTCTGAATATCATGATACTTATATAGAATCTGAGCAAGCTATAGATATGAATGATGGAGCAGATGGTGATTTAAAAGATGTTGATACTACTGGTGATTGTCGTCATGAAAATGAAATTGATAATTCTGTAATATATTATCAATCTAAAGATGGTGATCATTATTATTTTGATAAAGATGAATATGAAGATAATTTTGTAGCTGTTTCAACAGGTCAAAATAAATGGAATATTGTTTATAAACATAAAGAGTGGGATAAAGATAAATTATATAAACATGATGGCGTGTGGTATTATGATAATGATAGTGGACAAACTAAGGACAAAATAACAGGTCAAAAAAGATTATGGGAGCAATAAGAAAATTATTTTTAATGTTCATATTGCTTATTTTTACGGGAGGGTGTACACCAACATATAGAATATTGACAGTAGATTATCAATATGATTATAAACTAACACAATCCCATAAATATGATATAGTAAATATTAAAAATGGTAAAACACTTATTGTATATGATTATCCTTTTTTCTTACCAGGTAGTTATGTTCTTGTTAAAAAAGATACCACAATAGACGGTAAAATTAAATTATTTTATGATTTTTAATTGTTTTTCAATATTTTTTCGTATATTTGTATAATTATTGCATATATTTTTAATATATAGAAAGTTGCAAATTTAAAAAATAAACAGAAAATGGAAAATTTATTAAATATAAAAGTCGGTATTAAGAAAGATGGTAATCTTATCTTCACAGGAATGTTGAAGCAAAGTTTATCTGCTGAATATTATGTTGTTATTGATGATGAAGATAATAACAATAGACTTGTTATACCAAAAGAAGATACAACCTTTATTATAGAACCTTTTAAAAAATAAGGAATGATTACTCAACAAAGATTAGATAACTTATTATCATATTATATATTGTTTTGGCAAGATATGTCAGATAATACTGATAGGATATTAGAATCTCACCATTCTTATATTGTTGAAAAATATGATAAATTCTTTACTAATTCACCTGATAAAATAATAGATATGGATAAAGAACGTAAGGAAAACGTTCACATATTTGAATTAGCTGAACTTGGTTTAGATAGATGGGGTATAAAGATAAATGATTTTATGAAAGACCCCGATTTTATGAAATGGTATTTTACATTCTATCTTGTTCATTCCGAAAAAGAAAAATCAAAAGATAAAGCACACGGTGTATTTTCTAAAATAATACCTAGATATAATAAATTCTTTACCGATTACGATAGTATCAGTAATGAAAATGAAATTTATACATTACACGAATTAATGAAAAGATTTCACTCAAAAATAAAATCAGAATATAAACAATTATACAGAACAGTATTAATAAAAAACCTAATCAAGTAAAAGATTGGGTTTTTTGCATTAATTGACCCTTTTATTTTAATATATACTAAAAAATAAGTATATAAAATTATGAAAATTGTATTAATCGTGTTGTTATTGTTAGTTATTGTTATGATATCTGGTGGGATTTGGTTCTATTATAATGTATTCAAAAAAATGGCAAAAGAATTCAAAGAATTCGTTCAAGTTACATTTGAAGCATTAAAAGACAAAAAACTTACTGTTGTAGAAAAAGAAAAAATGTTAAAAGAATGGGCGGATTTAAAACCATTAACCAAAGACCTTAAAACTAAATTTGTTGACGATGTTAAAGATTTAGGTGAAGATATTAAAGAACTTTATCAAAGCATCAAAGACAAGGTAAAGAGAAAATAATCATAACTGATTAAAAATAAAAGGTATTAGGTTTAAAACTTAATACCTTTTTTTATATAAAATAATATATGGAAGCAGTAGAATCAGCAGGATTATTAATAATCCAAGATAATAAGATGTTATTAGCCCACCCAACTAAAGCACCTTGGTATGGAACTTATACTATCCCTAAAGGGAAAGTAGAGGAAGGGGAATCCTATATTGATACTGCAATTAGAGAAACCAAAGAAGAAGTTGGAATCGAAATAGATAAATCTGATATAGAAGATACCTACAATATTATAGATTATATAGACGAAAAAGGTAAAATTTATAAAAAAGTATATTATTTTTTAGTTTATCCAAAAGAGAAAATAAAAATAGATAAATCTAAATTAGATAAACACGAAGTTAATTGGGCTGGTTTTGTAGATAAAGACGATGCTATGGATAGAATCTTTTGGAGATTTGGTGATATGTTAAATTATTTGGATTAGAAGTTTTTTATTTGTATATTTGTATCTAATAAATAAAAATATACAATTATGTCAAAAATAGATAAAATAAGAGAAATGGTATTAAATCTACCAATTACTTATAAACCTATTAATAAATGGGAAGGGACTCAATATAAACCATACACAGAAAGATTGGTTAGTTTAGATAAAATATTAGAAATATTAGAACCTATGAATAAAAATTTACATACAAATAAGGAATTGTTAGATAACTTTACTGATTTTACTAACAGAAAACCAAGTCAAGAATTATTTCTTTTTGATTTACTTGATGGTGATTTTGATAAATTAGTAGAACTTGAAGATAAAATATCTGCTAATTTTCTTTGTTATTGTCCTGGAGATAAAGAAGAGTGTGAAAAGGTTCTTGCAATGGAAAATAAATTTAATAATTATAGAGATTTTGAACCATTTAAAAATTTGTAATGAAAATCAGAGATATAGATATAAAATTAAAATTTTTAAAGTCAGCATTGCATGGTGGAAGTATATTGAGAGGTGTCTATCAAGCAAAGGGTGAAATAGATGAATTAAATAAAGCTATTGATTATGATAAAAAAATAATACAAGAGATAAAAGATTTAGAAAGTAGAAAGATAATGATAATGAGGTCTGATAAGATTAAAAAAATATTAAATGGATAAAATAGATAATGAAATAATACGATTAATGTCATTAAGATCATTTTTGAAAATACAATTAAATTCAACTTATGGTACTTCAACACAAAATAATTTTCAAAATTTGTTTGATAGAAGGAATGAAGTAACAGAAGAATTAAATAGGTTATATAAAATTAGAAGTAGAAAAGACAAGATTAACCATATAATAAATAGAAATGAACAACGAAGAAATCAAAATATTAATCAGTCTTGAATCATTACATCGTTATGTGTTTGATAAAATATATGTGCAAGGGTATGACATTACTAAAGAAGATAGAATTACATTAGATAGACATACTATCTTATGTGAACAATATCCTACATTTAGACAAGATTTAGCTGATATATTCATTGGGTTGTATGATATTGATAGTGGATTAAGAAGATTGGGACGAACTTTAAGTGAAGAAGAAACAGAAATTTATAATACATTAAAAAATATAAATTTTAGTCGTTATAGTATAACAGGAGATTCTAAGAATAGAATCAGAGAAATTAAAAAAGATAAAAGAAATGAAACAAGTTTGGAAGTGTGACCATTGTTATCACACAAACATAAATAAGGATAAAGTGGAAATACATGAAGATAAGTGTACTTTTAATCCAATAAATAAAAGATGTTCTACATGTGATAATCAAGTACCAATGGATTATAGTTCAGATTATGAATGTAAAATTCATAATTTTGGCCATTATATGAATGTAGATGACGGTGATATAATATGTAAGGATTGGGTAAATTTTGAAGAAAGATCTAGAAAATTAAAAAAAATTAAAAATAAAATAAAATAAAATGAAAATAAGGACAGGATTTGTAAGTAATAGTAGTTCAAGTAGCTTTATTATCGGTATTGCTAAAATTAATGATATTGATAAATTAAGAGAATACATTAAAGATAATGGTATTGGTGATGATTATAATTTTTCAATTATATCTAAATATGATTTGGTTAATAATCCCACTTGGAATTTAAATAGTAAAGATAATATTGTAGAAGTTGAATCATTTTCATATAATTCAGTTAGATTGGATATAAGTGAGTTATCACCATTTGACACTATTGCTGTACTTGATTATACTGGTGGGGATGGTCTTCTTTTCTGGAATGGTGATTATTATGATTATGATATTGATTTGTCATTCTTTGATGAAAAAGAAATGAAATATTTTAATATGTTTAAGGATGAAAATTCAGGACTTGATATAAAAACTTCTGAAACCAGTTATGGTGCAGGTAGAAATGGATAAACTAATAGTAAATTTAATATGAAAATAAGAAACGGATTTGTAAGTAATAGTAGTTCAAGTAGCTTTATCTTGAAATTTGATAAAGTACCAGAAACTAAAGAAGAAATGAGAGTATTGTTGTTTGGTGAAAACCCACCAATTTTTACAACACATTGGGATGATGATGCCATTTCAACAGAACAAGTTGCATCTATTATTTTTAATGATGTTAGTAATAGTGTATCATTTAAGTTTGATTCTCTTTTCGATAAAATTAAAGAAGAAATAGGACATTTTTCAGAATATACATATGATGAAGGATATAATTTTGTTCAAGGAACTATATATGAAGAAGAATTTAATTTACATTATGAAAAAATTCTTGCGGTAGAAAATTCAAGTGATAAATATAATAGAGAAGTTAAAATGGATTGGACAAAATATTATGAACAATTGACAGAACTTTCTCAACCAATGTTTGATCTTATTGAAAAGGTAATAAAGGAAAATTTTACAGAACAAGAAGAATTTTTTGAAGTTGAATATAGTGATAATGATGGTAATATATTATCTTATATTGAACATAGTGGTGTTCTTGAACCAATTGCGGTACAAAGATTCAGTCACCATTAAAATATATAATAAGATGGAATTGAATAAAAATAAAGGAAGGTGGCATAATGAAGATGATTGGGAATTAAAAATTGTTGATACACCTACACCATTAGATGATATAGCATATCATTTTTATTGTAAGAATAGAAAAAATGAAGTATGTGTTCCACAGATAACATTTATGTGGAATGTAAAAAAGTTTAATCATCTAAAAATGGTTAAATATTATAATAAAGCTGAAAAGGTTTTAAAATTAGAAAAATTAATAAGTAAGTGTAATGAAAATTAGAAGTGGTTTTGTAAGTAATAGTAGTTCAAGTAGTTTTATCATTCTCAAATCAAATTTGAATGATAAACAAAGAGAATTATTGTTTGATCATATTCATATTGCCGAAGAAGTAGATAATAAGTTGAAAGAAGAAGGAAAACAAACAATTTATGAATATTATGAAGATTGGAATATAGAACAAGATGATACTTGTTATTGGCTTCATACTTCTATGGATAATTTTGATATGGAAACATTTCTTGTAAGAGAAGTTAATATGTCATCAGAAGATATAATCCAAATGGGTGATGGTTGGTATGATAAACCTATATTTGAAGAAGATTATTATCAAAAATTTTTACTTAAAATAAGGAATGATAAATTAAATAAATTAAAAGGTAAGATAGATGAAAGTAGGTGATAAAGTTGTGTGTGTTAAAAGTGGTAAATTTAAAACTAAAGATGGTGGACATAAACTTGGTTGTAAACTATTAGTTGATTATAATGTATATACAATTGATGGAACTGGTGCATCTAATGATTTTACATTAAAGGGAATACCAGGTAATTATTATCACAGAGAAAGATTTATTACCTTAGAAGAATATAGAAAAATGAAATTAAATAAAATAAATGAAAGAATTAATTAAAATAGGAAGAAAGATATCATATCTTTTAAGACATAACCCAGAAGATTTGTCTATGGATAAAAATGGTTGGGTGAAAGTGTCTGATTTACTCCATAAACTCCGTATAACGAAGTCTGTGTTGGATTCTATTGTAGATACCAATGATAAGAAAAGATACTCTTATAACGAAGATATGACACTTATAAGAGCTAATCAAGGACATTCAGTTAATGTTGATGTAGAACTTAAAAAAACCGTTCCACCTGTGGTATTATTTCACGGTACATCACCAGATTATATCAAATCAATACTTAAAACTGGTTTGAGTAAAATGAATAGACAACATGTTCATTTATCTTCTGATTATGAAACAGCAATAAATGTAGGTCAAAGACATTCTAAAAGAAAAGACCCTGAAATATTAGTCGTTGATTGTAAATCAATGGTAAAAGATGGGTATGATTTTTATTTATCGGATAATGGTGTATGGTTAACTGACCACGTACCACCTAAATACTTAAAGATATGGCAATAAAATTAGGAGGATTTGTTTGTGATAATTGTAGAACTTTCCGACAATTTGAAGGTGTCATGTCTCATGATGTAGATGAAATATTTTTTAATGATACATTATCGAACAATTTATTATTTGTTAAAATAAAAGATTGGGGTTTTTATAATACAATAGAAAAAAGTACAACAGAAAATGATTGGATTAAATGGACATCAAAATCAAAATGTTATTGTCCAAAATGTGATAGAATATTAAAACTTAAAAAGTTAATCTCTAAATTAAAAAGCCATGATTAAAGAATATGAGGACGTAAAGAGGTTTTTAGACCAACGAGTAAGTTCTAAATACTTAGATGCTGCTGTTATCGTTGATGATATTTTTACCGATGAATATAATGCATTAGATATTACTATTATAGGAGAGAGAAAAATTTCAAATGATTTTTATTTTAATCTCCAAAGTGAAACCAAGAAAAAATATGGTCACATTGTTAATGGATTTGAAATGATAAGTCCAACATACAAAAACCACACATCAATTATAGTATATTTAATAAAACCAATCGAATTAAGACATAGTAAACTCAGAAAAATTAAATCTAAAATAACAGTATAATTGTTTGGATTATTCAGATATTATTCATACATTTGTATAAAATAACAAATAATTATGAATAATCGGTACAGAATAAAATTAGAAATTAAATTAAAAGACCTTAACAAAGGTCAAAATAGTTCTAACTATGAACTGATTATCAAGGTGTTAAAGAAAGACAATAGATTTGATATTAAAGCAGATTATGATAAATCCGGTGATTTTACTAGTTATTCACATCTTGCATCAAATGGGTTTAAAATTACAACCAGTTCACATATTTATAAAGGATTCATCGGTTTTTTCAGTTTTATTATTCCAAGTAAAAAATATATGAATCGTAAAATAATTAGTACTTTCCGTACTGATGAATTAAGAAAAACATATTTAAAGGGTTTACACGATGGTTTGATGGATTGGGCTAATAATTATGGTGCATTTAAAAAAGAACCTGATGTTAAGTTTAAATCAATAGGAAGTAAATGGTATTTTTATATAACTAAATAATATGACAAAAACAGCGAAAGATATTAAAATGTTATCACCTTTCGATAAGTACGAAGGTGAAAGAAGAACTGACATCAAAGCTTTTGATAGGAATCATTCTTATCGTGGGTTTGAAATCAAAAGGAATGGTTATATTCCTAATGGTGCTGATGGTAGATGGGAAGTTCCTTCTTTAAAATATATTGCACCAGGTGGAATCGTAGAAGGATTCCTTACTGTATCTCTTACTCAATCCAAAGAAGCGATTGATAAATGGTTTATGTTAAATGAAGAACTTAAAAACTTATAATTATGAAAACAAAAAAATTAGATTTCATAGAACAACATTTGGACATAAAACCTACAGAAAATTATTGGAGGGGTATTACTGTTCTTTGTAACGGTATTAGAATTTTTGATATTGAATTTGACCCAAAAGAAAGTAAATTCGATGATGAAGATCATTTTTATATAAGAAATAAATTTTTTCCTGAACCTATATTTGATGGTAAGTTAAACCCCATTAATATAAAGGGAATTTATAATGAAGATGGGAGAAGGATAATATACTATGATAAAGAAGAAGCAAAAAAAGGTGCTCAGATAGCATTTGAAACAATATTAAATCTTTTTATATAATAATTAAAAAATAAAAATATGAGCTACGAAAATTCATACAGTTTAAAAGTAAAAAACGCAGAACTTAACCAAGATGTTAAATATTGCAGTAATTGTAATATTAATATACCTTCAACTGAACCTAAATTTTGTTCTGCATGTGGAACAGAATTAATTGAGTCTAAATTAGAATATGATGGTACTGATCAAATCATAAGTGAATTTAGAAATAGGAGTGAAGATGCTAATTATTTAATAAAAAATAACGGCGAAACACATTGTACAGGTAGTGGTCATAGTATTGAAAAGGATTTGGTGAAATTTTCCGAGGTTTACCCAACAGTATTATTTGAATTGAATATTAAATGGGATTCGGGTTTTGGTGATCCACCTTCAAGATATTATGTAAAGGATGGTAAAATTCAAACTGCAAAAGTACAAGTCATTTTTGAGGATTTCGATGAAACTAAATTAAAATAAAAATCATGACAGAAGAACAAATAGTACAAAAAGTGTGTGAGTTAATGGGAGTAAACTATTCTCATTATGATAATCACAAAATGACCAAAGATTATTTTCAACATTATACTTTGGATTCAATACCAAAGATTGTTGCATATAGTTCTAAATATGGTCCTTGGGAATTTGCAATTCTTGAAGATATGTCAGTAATTACTCCTATGAGCCATTTTAATAACACTCTTATAGAATCTTGTGAAATGATAATCAGACTCGAAGATTCTCTAAAAACAACTAGAAAAAAGGATGTTTCTGATACGTTGGTAAGAGTAAATAAAGAAATGGAATGTATAAAAGAAGCAGAAACTTTTTTGAAAGAAAATAAATGTTCCAAAGTTATTAATTATCCGAAGAAAAAAATAAATTGGGTATAATGGCAAAATGTGATATTTGTAACGGTAGAAGGGAAATTGAAGTTATTGTTATGGGAACAGATACCGATTGGGTAGAATGTCCATACTGTAAACCAAGTGAAGAAGTAATAGAAAGAGCCAAAAAGATTCAACAAATAAAAAGAAAAATTAAAAGAAAACGAATCAGAGGAACAAATATAAGTATTATAGAAAGGTGTGTTAAGATCTTAATGAAGTAATATATAACGTAGATTATCTAAAAAACAATTAAATTAGTATGAATTTAAAGATATATAAAAAAATTTGTGAAAGAGTAAGAATTGTCGAAATAAAAGATGAAGATGGTTATCCAATTAATTATTTAGTTCAAGGAAAAAGAACAAAAAAACAAGAATGGCACACATTATCTGAAACTATATCATTAAAGAGAGCAATTCAAAAGAAACATTTTCAAGTTCTTGTTTCAATTAGGGATTTGGGATATGGATATGAATTTCTTAGAAGAAGAAAGAAAAGAAAGGGGTATTAATAAGTTAAAAATTAAAAATATGACATTTTACGAGAGACTTACATTGAAACGGGGTAAAAATCCAAACAGTGATAAATTATTAAAATTAGTAGGAGAAAAACCTATAGTAAAAGGTCTTACTAAAGCATCAATAATATATTCTGATATGTTTAAGATAGAATATTCTGGATCAGATTCTCATACATTTGAAGAAATTGATAAAGATTTAAAAGAATTAAATTTACCTGTACTTTCTAAACTAAAAGAATGTTTTGATATACTTCAAGAAAGAGGTCATCCCGATTATTATTATTTTATAACATTTCAAATATAAATCAAAAAAATTAAAAATTAAAAACTTATGTCAATTAAAATTTTTTCTGGAAGAGCATCACAATATTTATCTGAAAAAGTAATTAAAAAATACTATGATGATGAAAACGCTAAACTTAATAGTGTAGTTATTTCTCAACATAGAGATAGAGAAATAGGAATACATTTTGAGGAATCAATTAGACAAGATAAAGTTTTTATTATACAATCTACCGCCTTTGGTGGAGATAATATAATGGAACTTTTTTTAATGCTTGATTCAGCTAAAAGAGCATCAGCACAACAAATTACTGTTATTATTCCTTATTTTGGATATGCTAGACAAGACAGAAAAGATAAACCAAGAGTTCCCATATCAGCTAAACTAATGGCTGACTTACTTACAACTGCTGGTGCAACAAGAGTGGTTTCTATTGATTTACACGCTGACCAAATACAAGGATTTTTTAATATCCCTGTTGACCACCTAAGTTCAAGTCATATTTTTATTCCCTATATTAGAAATAATTTTAATATTGAAAATGTTGTTATGGCATCACCTGATGCTGGTGGTGGTAAAAGAGCAAGTAGATACGCAAATGCATTAAATACAGATTTGGTTATCGCACATAAAGAAAGAAGTAAACCAGGTGTTATATCTAAAATGAAACTTATAGGTGATGTGAAAGATATGGATGTTTTTATTGTTGATGATATAATTGATACTGCTGGTTCTATTACTAAAGCTGCTGAATTAATTATGGAAAATGGTGCTAATTCAGTAAGAGTTATGTGTACCCATCCTATTCTTTCAGCAGGATCTTATAATAGAATTAATAAATCACCAATTTCAGAAGTGGTGGTCACTGATACTATTCCTATTGAAGAAGGATTATCCGATAAGATTACAGTATTATCAGTAGATAGTATGATAGCCAAAGCAATAGACCATATTGCTAACGGTATGTCATTGAGTGATGATTTATTTGGAACACTTTAAATATAAATATTATGGATTATACATTAGACGATTTTTATTATTACAATGAGGAAGAAGAGGGGGATTGGGGATTAGATAATAACCCAAGTCCAGAAAAAAATAAAATGGATATCGCTAAAGATATAATGGATTTACTGGAAAGTGATGATGAAGTTATGTCTAATTTTAATTTTTTATTAAGACAGAAAAAATTAAAACAATTAAAAAATGGGTAAAGTAAGATATGGTGGGAAAACATATGATATGTCTATGCATGATTTTTTGATACATAAAAAAGCAAAAGAAATGGTAGATGAATTAATGAGAAAACCAGAACTTTTAGATGAATTTAATAAACAAATGCGTAAATTAAAACTAAAAAAGATTAATGATGAACTTAAAAACATTAATAATTAAAATAATTCAAAATGGAAGATAAAAAAGAACCTCCGGATGCTGTTTGGGAAAATGGTGATTATTCACAATCGGATAAAAAAAGTAAAAAAGATATATTAAAAGAAAAATCTCAAAAAATTTATCATCAACTTATTAATGATGATTCGTTGATGCATGAGGTAAATGTACTATTAAGACAACATAAAATTGAACAATTAAAAAACAAATAATATGGCAGATACAACAGATGGATTTAGTGGTGGATTTTCTGGTTGGGATGATGGTTGGGACGAAGATCCATACACAACAGCTCCCGAAACTAAATCAGAAAAAGCACAACGACTTTTTGATGAATTAGAAAGTGATGAAGAACTTTTACGAGAATTTAATTTACTACTTAGAAAGAAAAAATTGGAACAATTAAATAAATAATGATATGAAGTTATCTTCCGATGATTATATGAAATACTTATTTGAAAATATTGAATCTATTAAGCATGTAAAACCACCTACACCTAAAGAAGAAGCTATTGAAATTCTTAAAAAATTAGATGATAATCCAGAAATATTTAAAGAATTTAATTTATTATTAAGATTACGTAAAATTAATAAAATCAAAAATGGAAGAAAAATATAGTAAGAAAAGTATTCTCGAAAGATATAGAAAGGGTCGTTATGAAGATTATAGTCATAATATTATAAATAATGATTGGTATGAAAAACCTATCAAAAAAACCGAACCTTCATTATCGGAAGTAATTGATATAATAGAAAAAACAATTGAAAAACACCCACGAAATATAATTAAAATTCTCGAATCTTTACCAGAAGATGAAATACAAAATTTTTTACGTGCAAAAAAATTATCAAAAATTAAAGATAAATCACAATGAGAGAAGATAGTTGCATAGGGTGTTTATTTGCAGAAGATGATGATATGACCATGTTATTTAAAGATTTACCGGGGTTAAAATCTGAAACAATGCGTTGTGTACATCCTAGTAGTCCATATTATGAAGAATTAGTATTTGAAGATACTTCTTGTCGTCAGTTTGTAGATGCTAAAGAGTATTTTAAAATGAAGGATAGACAAGAAAATATAGCAGAATTAAAAGAGAAAATAAGAAGAAAGAAATTATGACCAAAAAAGATTTTGAAATGTATATTAATAATCTTCAAACGGAATTTCCTAAAGATAAAAAACTTGAAGCTAGACTTATTGTTATAAGACTTATAAATGATATAGAATTGTTGAAAGAATTTAATTCACAAATGCGAAAAATAAAAATAGAACAATTAAAAAATAAATAATTATGAAATTAACAAAACAACAAGGAGATTATTTAGATTCTATTACTAAAATGACTAATGATGAATTATTTGATTTAGTTCTTGATGTCAATCAACCAGATGATTATGATGGATATTTCACCGATTATGGTGATATGTTAAAAGATTTTGTTAATGATGAAATGGTTAAAAGACTAAAAGAAACTAATTTTTTATCTGAAGATTATATAGAATCTTATAAATAATAATTTGTATTATTAAATAATAATTATTACCTTTGTAATATAACTAATAAATAATATTATGAAACCAACACATGGATTTGATGTAACTGTAATTTTTCCGGATAAAAAGGACATTATGAGAGCTGAGGGTTTAATGATTATGCGTAATCAAATGAAAGGAGATGGAAAACCTTTTTATTCTAATGCATCTAAAATGTCTAAATTAATCACAGACCCATTTAAAATGGTAAGACGAGCGAAAGCTGTTTCAATGATGTATGGTTTTGGTGATTATTTTCCACTACCACCAGGACGAACTATCGACCAAGGTAGTAATGTTTTTGCGCCTTTTGTGGAAGGACTTAAAAATATGGGTTTTTCTAAAGAGGAAATAACCGAAATAGCTACTTGGAAACTTGACCCACTTGTTAAACAACGTCAAGCTAAAATGGCTAGTATAATGGAAAAAATAAGAGAACAACAAACCGCTTAATAATAAATATTATGGAAAGAGAATATGATTATATCAAAGTGTATAAAAAAACCCTTTTTGGGTGGATATATATAACTAATGTAAACCGCAACCGTGATGGTGGGTTACATATATTACATAGAACTAGGGATCATTACAGAAACCAATGGGGTTATAAAAATGTTAAACTTGTTCTTTGTTGGAATGATGAAGAATTAAAATTTTAAAAAATAATCAACAATAAAATGATAATGTTATCACCTCAAATTGAAAAGACACAAAGGGTTCTAAGAAAAATAACCCAACAAAGTCAAAGTTCATTGATTTTAGAAAATCAATTAGCTATTATGGAAAAATTGAAAGAACTTTATAATATGTTAGACGCATTAAAAAAATAAATATCATGCCAAAAGTAAGACAATTTAATAAATATAATGATAGAACCAAGGTATTAATCTTAATGGGTTGTTTGATGAACGCTTTCAGGGAACACCCTGAGTTTTATGATGTAACAAAACATAGAACAGATTTGTTAGGAATTGCTACTCAATATAGTAAATTTGTTCGTAGGGAAGATTTTGATTTAATTAAAGATATGAAAATCGAAGATATTATTAATATGTTTAATGATGGATATTAAAACATTAATTAAAAAAATTAAAAAAAGTCGTTCTTCTTTAGATTGGTGGAATAATTTACCAATACAAAATTTAGAAGAACCATTAGAAAGTTGGGCTGGTTATACTATGAAATATTTTCCTAATAGGGGTTCTTGTTATGGTTTCACTAAAGAAGAAATATTATATGTATGGGAAAGAGAAAGAATTAATTTAAAACCAATAAATGAAAAAAGTATTTAAAATAAAAATGGCTGATAATTCAGCAGGACTTCTTGTTCAAGATGATAAGAAAATAACTCTTAGGAATGAAAATTATAATTTTGTATTTCATAAGAAAGATGGGTTCTTTGCTCGTTGGGGTAAGACAACCGAAGATGATGGTCTTTTAGAACTTGGACTTCCTGAAATTGCTGACATTGAAATAGCAGAGGTTTGTGAGGGTGTTCCAGGAGTTGGTCCTTGTGCTTTCTGTTATAAGAGTAATACTGGGTTCAAAGGAACTAATATGTCCTTAGAAACCTTTAAAACCATCTTTAGTAAGCTTCCACCAACTATTACACAGATTGCTTTCGGTTGTGGTACACTCCGTAGACATCCTGAGATGTGGGATATTTTTAAATATTCTAAAGATAATGGTGTTACACCTAACCTCACTATTAATGGTGATGTAGATGATCACGAATTTGATAAGATTGCTGATATGTGTGGTGCTTGTGCAGTATCTATTTATGATAAGGATTTGTCATACGATGCTATCAAAAAACTTACTGATAGAGGAATGACACAAGTTAATATTCACTATATGATTTCAGAAGAAACTTATGGTAAAGCATTTGAAATCATGGATGATATTAAAACTGATACAAGATTGGAAAAACTTAATGCACTTGTATTCCTTTCACTTAAACCAAAAGGTAGAAGTGAAGGTAGATTCCATCAACTTAATCAAGATAAATTTAACAATTTAATAGATTATGCACATAAAACCAATATCCCTTATGGACTAGATTCTTGTAGTGCTCAAAAGGTAATGAAGTATATTGATAAACAAGATGGGATATTAGATAATCTTAAAGACCACGTAGAACCTTGTGAATCTACACTATATAGTCTTTATATTGATGTTAATGGTGATTTCTTTCCTTGTTCTTTTACTCCGGAAACTAAAGGATGGGAAGAAGGATTGTCAGTATTAGAATGTAATAATTTTCTCGAAGATATTTGGTTTAATGAAAAAACTAAACAATTCAGGGATAATGTAATACAATGTAGAGGATGCGGTCAATCATGTTCAATTTATGAAATATAATTATTAATTTAAAAACAATATTATGGGAACAACTGGGATTTATATAATGAGTGGAATAATGGTTCTTTTTGCTATATTAATGCTTTTAAAACTTGTATTTAATATTCAAGAACAAGGAAAAAAAGACTTATTAAAAGACATGTATAAAAATAATGACATTGATAAAGATGTCTACTTTAAATATTTAAATAAAATTGATTAACTGACACAATGACACATAAAATAAATTGGAACAATGTTTGAAGTAGGTAATATAGTAGTATGGACTGATGAAAAAAGAAAAACTTTATCACCAGCTTATCAGGATTTTAGATATGAGATAATGGGTTTTGATAAAGAAAAAATATCCATCAAAGCAATATCAGATAAATATTTAATAAGATTCACAACCAGTGAGAATTGTATTGTACGTGATATTGATTTTGAAAGAAGTTTAAAACTATCAAAATTCACAAAGAAAAAGAAATGGTGGCATATATTTAAAAAGAGGTGAATGAAAGAGAATATATAAGAGTATTGAAATTATTATATGATGGTGCTAATGATTATACTATTAAAGTGTGGTCAAGGGAGCCGTCATATAGTAATTTACAACGCACAATAAGATTAATTAAATCTTATGGTTATAATGAAATTTATTATACATGTATGTTTACCGATAAAAACTTTTTAAGAAAAATGGAGATTAATTGTGATATTAAAATTTATGACCAAGAAGATGCAATAAATAAATGTATCGAGAAAAATAGATTAGATATTTTAAAGATAATAGAAAAAGGGATATAATGAAATATATGGGTTCTAAAAATAGATTAGCTAAAGATATAGTTCCGATTTTAAATTCGTTTAATGATAGAGAATTATATATAGAGCCTTTTGTGGGTGGTGCTAATATAATAGATAAGGTTGATTTCAGTAAAAAAAGAGGATTAGATAAAAACCCATATTTAATTGCATTGTTAGATTATTTAACAACTGATAATGTTTTACCAACAACTATAAGTGAAGAAGAATATTATAATGTTAGAGATAATAAAGAAGATTACGATGATTGGTATGTGGGGTTAGTTGGATTTTGTGCATCATATGGTGGTAGGTTTTTTGAAGGATACCCAAGAGGTGAAAATAAAGATGGAACACCAAGAGATTATACAAACGAAGCTATAAGAAATATTGAGAAACAAAGAAATAATTTAAAAGATATAAAATTTAAAACAACGGATTATTTAAATTTAGATTTGTCTAAATACAAATGTCTTATTTATTGTGATCCTCCATATAAAGGCACAAAACCCTATAAAATTAATTTATTAGGTAAATTCGATAGTGATGTGTTTTTTGAATGGTGTAGGGAACAAAGTAAATATAATCCTGTATTAATATCTGAATATTCTGCACCCGATGATTTTGTATGTATATGGGAGAAAGAAATGACAGTTAATATCAAAAAAGAAAAAACAAAGACTTCAACCGAAAGATTATTTATACATAATAAATGGGTAAAATAAAAAGAAAAAAGAAAATAAATGGCAAAAGATTATTATAATGTATTAGGAGTTGATAAATCAGCGTCCACAGATGAAGTTAAAAAAGCTTATCGTAAGATGGCTATGAAATATCATCCTGATAGAAATCCAGATAATGCTGAAGCAGAAGAAAAATTTAAAGATATTTCCGAAGCATATTCTGTATTATCGGATGATACCAAGAAAGCAAACTATGACCAATTTGGTGATCCTGATGGAAGAATGCATCAAGGGTTTGATATGCATGATTTTATGAGAAACTTCAATATGGGTGGGAATCCATTTAGTGGGTTTGGTGGAAGTCCATTTGGTGATATGTTTGGTGGGGGTAGACAACAACCACAACCAATGAAAAGAGGTTCTGATTTAAGAGTTAAAATTAAAATTGATATTCATGATGTTAATACAGGATATGAAAAGAATATTAAATATAATAGAAAAATAAAATGCGAAGCCTGTGATGGTTTTGGTGGCGAACAACAAAAATGTAGTAAATGTCATGGAACAGGTAGAATCCAAGTAAATAAAAATATGGGATTTGCTACTATATCAACCACAACCAATTGTGATTTATGTAACGGTCACGGTCATATAATCAAAACTAATTGTGAAATTTGTCACGGACAAGGTGTAGTAAATCAAGAAACAGAATTAAATGTTAAATTACCAAAGGGTGTTGATAATTCAGATAGATTTCAAGCTAATGGTAAAGGTAATATGGCAGACAGACCAGGAAAAAATGGAATATATGGTGATTTAATTATTGATGTACAAGTTGAAAATAATACATTACTTGAAAGACAAGGTAGTAATCTTTTATATAATTTAGAAATACCATTTACAATGATGATGTTAGGTGGTGAAGTACAAGTTCCGACATTAGAAGGAGAAGTAAAAATAAAAATACCACAATATACAAAACCAAATGAAATAAAAAGATTAAGAGATAAGGGTCTTGCTAATCAAAGAGGACAACGTGGAGATTTAATGATTGTGATTCATCTTAATATACCAAAGAATTTAAGCAAAGAAGAAAAAGAATTACTAAAACAATTATCTGAACAGAAAAATTTCAAAAAATGAAATTAATAAAACAAATCATAGGAGAACATGGGTTAGAAGTAACTTACGCAAATAATAAAAATATATGGGTAAAATGTAAGAATACTATAATATGCCTTAATATTTTTGATTTGTTTGGTCTTGAAGAAGATGATCTTATGCTTCATATAAAACAGCATTTTTATCGTTATAATATTAAAATAGATTTATTTGTTCCTGAAAATAATAAAAGTAACACTAAAACAAACGTAAAAGTAATTCTTAAAGGTGTTGATGATAGTGTTTCAGAAAAGAAAAAGAACATTCGTAATTTACTTACAACTAAATATAAACTTCTTACATAATATGCAATATATTAAAATAAATATTTAATAGCATTATGAAAGAAACAAGATATTTAATATACATAGAAGAAAAAGACTTTTTTCACAAAGTTAGTAAAGAAGGAGAATGGATTTTTACTTCAAAAAAATCTGAAGCTAAAAAATATGATACAGTTTTAGGAGCTTTTATCCGATTAACTGATTCGAGAGAACTTGATGAATTGAAAAAATTAAAAGCATCAATTCTTATTGAAGAAACAATTACAGAAGAAGATGGAACTACATCATCAAGAATATCAGGTGGGTTAGTTTATAAAACAATGAAAGGTAGAGGTAGACCACGTAAGGAAGCTGATGATGAAGAAGAAAAAACAGAATCTAAAATAATATTACCAGAAGTTGATCCAAATAAGGTTAGAAAACTTAACGAAGGAACAGAACCTAAGAGAAAAGGTAGACCACGTAAGGAAACACCAACAACAACAGTAAAAACTAATAATGTAATTACAAATGGTGAACCATTAGCGAAAAAGGCAACACAAAAAACAGAAGAATTAAAAACTGAAATAGTTGATACAGATCTTAATGTAGTAGTACAAAAGGTTTCAGAAAGTGATTCATTTTGGGATTAATATAAATATAAACTTAAAACAACAAATTATGAACAGAGACTTTGACAAATTTAGAAAAGAGCATGGTATTAGTGGAACAGTGTTACACGATTATCAAAAATTAACAAATATTCATGCGGGTTATATTAATCCAACGATTATTGAAGAAAGACAAATGAATGTTGCACAAATGGATGTATTTTCCCGTCTTATGATGGATAGAATTATATTCCTTGGTACAGCTATTGACGACACGGTTGCTAATGTGATAACAGGACAGTTATTATATCTTCAATCAGTTGATTCAACAATGCCTATTGATATATATATTAATAGTGGTGGAGGAAGTATTCATGCAGGATACAGTATTCTTGATACAATGGAATTGATTAAACCTGATGTTAATACCGTTGTAACTGGTATGGCTGCAAGTATGGCTTTTATTTTATCTATATCTGGAAAAAAAAGAACAGCATTAAAACATTCACGTTTAATGGAACATCAACCTTTAGCTGGTGTAAGTGGACAAGCATCAGATATATTAATTACCGCTAATCAAGTTTCTTTATTAAGAGACGAATTATATCAAATTATATCTGATAAAACAGGACAACCTATTGATAAAGTTAAACAAGATTGTGATAGAGATTATTGGATGACATCAAAAGAAGCAAAAGAATATGGTGCTATAGATATTATTGTTGGTGAAAAGTAAATATTATTAATTATATGTTTTCAACCCCTAATTATTATTTTTAATTAGGGGTTTTTATTTTTATATATAACCACGAAAAACAAACCCAAAATTAATGATTTATATTTATGGATTATACACAGATGAAGATATTAGATATGTAGGAAAAACAAATAATTTAGAGAAAAGATTAAACGAACATATAAGAGATGCTAAATGTAACAAAAACACCCATAAACACAATTGGATTAGAAAAGAATTAAAAAACAATAAAGAAATAAAAATAAAGATATTAGAAGAGTGTAATATTAAAAATTGGGAAGAAAAAGAAAAATTATGGATAAAAAAATATAACAATTTAACAAATTGTACAGAAGGTGGGGAAGGTGGTCATGGAGATTTATATTTTATTTCATATACTGATGCTAAAAATATCATACACCAATTAAATATTAATAGTAAAACAAAATGGTATGAATATATTAAAAATAACAAAATAGAAAATATACCAAGTGATCCTAATAAGTTTTTTAAAAACAATGGTTGGATTAGTTGGGGTGATTTTTTAGGTACTAATCGGGTTCAAGATAATAAAATAATAAAAGTATATTTAACATACGAAGAAGCTAAAAGATGGGTATCAGATAATTTAAATAATATAACAACACAGAAAAAATGGAAAGAAATTACAAAAGAAAATAAAATTCCAATTTTCATACCAAATAGACCAGAACGATATTTTAGTAAAAATAAGAGTTGGATTAGTTGGGGTGATTTTTTAGGTACTAAAAGAATAGCAAATCAAAATAAAATATTTATCAGTTATAATGACGCTAAAAAAATAATACAAAAATTAAATATTAAAAGCCAACGACATTGGATAAAAATATATCATAAAGAAATAAAAAAATACAATATCCCATCATCACCAAATTATACCTATAAAGATTGGGTTAGTTGGGGTGATTTTTTAGGAACAGGTAGAATTCAAGATAATAAAATATCTTTAAATTATTTAACATATACTGAATCTAAAAAATGGATTAATGATAATATATCTATAAAATCACAAAAAGAATGGATATTAAATGTAAAAGAAAATAAAATACCAATTTTTATACCAAATCACCCCGAATTATATTATTATAAAAAAAATAGAGGATGGGGTGGTTGGAAAGATTTTTTATTTAAAAATTCTTAGAATTAAATCTATTTCATCTTTTATATCATCTCTTTCCTTTTCCTTTTCTGTTTTCTTATCTACTTCTATATCCATTAAACCCATAATATGTAATGATGATGGACCATTATCATGTGGCATGTTTCTTTTATACATATTAATACCTCTGTCTAATATATCAATTTCCTTTTCAATTAAAAAATATTGAAAAAATAATTCTCTAGCTTTACTATATTTCATTATTTCCAAGATTTATTTTGAGCTTTTTCAATTGCTTTTCTTTGTTGTTTATGTCCTTTATCAATTGCTCTTCTTTCTTCTCGTATTCTTTTTTCGTTTAAAACCATTTCTTTTTTAACATCTGGTTGGACACCTTTACCTGCTGTTGAATTAACATATAATGTTGCACATCCATTTAACATTAAAAATATAATTAAATATAATAAAATTTTTGGTAATTTCTTCATTTTCAATTTGTTTGTTTTGATTTTGTATTATATATTATATTTTGTAGTTTCTCTTTCCTTAAATAAATATTATCTAATTCATAACAAATATCAATTTGAATCGCTGATACTATAGGAGTTTCGAAATCTTTAGCTTCCGGAAACATATCATTAAAAATTTTATAATAAGGTGTGGTATTAATTTTAATTATTTTTGTTATTCTTACACCATCTTTATAATCAGGGTAATAATTAATAGAATTTTCTTTAGGTCTTATTATATCACCTGGTTTGAATTTCGGTTCATGCATTTTTTTAATTCTTTTATTTTCTTTTTTCTCATAGCCGGTAAATATAAATCATATTCAATATCTACAATTTTACTATCAAATGAATTTTGTTGTTCTTTAAA
>Ga0210003_1000293_pt1 | contig 44305 bp, 38 predicted proteins | sample LantaG_FD_182804 | JGI IMG/M metagenome (GOLD analysis project Ga0210003, IMG submission 182804) | Deep subsurface microbial communities from Baltic Sea to uncover new lineages of life (NeLLi) - Landsort_02402 metaG (SPAdes) (version 2) | ecosystem: Environmental > Aquatic > Marine > Oceanic >...
CAAAGCCGGTATCGAGACGACCACGCGATTCAGGATGGGCCGGAATATCAAGGCCGCCTGCGGCCAACTCGGAGCCGACTGGCTGGCCGGCAAAATGAGATGAGCACGAATCCATGAGAGACAGAATTTCGATCATTACAATTGGTCTTTCGCCCGCGTGGGATATCACCTGCCGGGGACGGAATATCGACTGGGGCCTGCACCAGGAAATCGACGAGCAGACCGTTAGACCGGCGGGAAAAGCGCTCAACGTCTCCAAGGCTCTTGCCTGGATGGGGCATAGAAACATCGCAGCCGGCCTGTGGGGCAGAGACGACTATCCCCAGATGCTGGCAGCCGTGAAGGTCTCGTGGCCGTTGATTCAGGTTAAATTGACTGCCGTAGAGGGCCGGACCAGGCAGAATATCACTGTTGTCGATTCGGCTAAAAATAAAGAGATGCACCTGCGCAACAAGAGCCGGCTGGCCTCGGCAAAGACTTTGAAGAAATTGCAGGCCGACCTGGAAAAAATCGTGCATAAGGGCAGCATTTGCGTCCTCGCCGGAACGATGCCGGCCGGTGGGCTTTTGGATGATGTCGTTCGGATCGTGGAGTTCTGCAAAAGCCGCCGAGCAAAAATCGTGCTGGATACTTCAGGGCGCCCTTTAAAAGAAATCGTCGATACCGGCTCCGCCTGGCTGATAAAGCCGAACGTCGAGGAATTGCGTGAGCTGCTGGGCGAGCAGGTTAAAGATGGCCCCATAAGTCTGGCAAAAGCCGGCCGAAAGCTGCTGGACAAGGTCGAAATTGTCCTTATCAGCCGAGGAGCCAAAGGCGGCGTAGTCGTTACCAAAAACGACGCCTGGCAGGGCAGTTGCGCCGGCCGCGCAGAGATATTCTCGACCGTAGGCTGCGGCGACTTCCTACTGGCAGGTTTCCTGAAAGCCCTCGAAGACGACTCCGTAAGGAGTCCCAGGGACGGCACAGATTCAGCACTAAAAACCGCAATAAAAGTCGCCACAGCAAAAGCCTGGGGCTGGCCCGAGAAAAAAACCTCCCCGCAGGCTATGAAAGAGATAAAAGTAGCCATAGAGCCTGTATAACCAATAGTGCTTCGAGCCACGGCTTATTCAGACCCGCCATATCCATCCAAACACTTCGATGGGCTTATAAAACCTGGAAATTGGCCCATTCGACTGCGCTCAGGACATGCTTTGAATTGGGTTTGTTTTTTCGTGCCCCGCAGGGCGGTATATTGCCATAAAAGCCTTTCAAATAAGAGCTTGCGCCAATTTCGCCCGCCGTCAAATTGGCTTTGTTTTTTCAAATAGCCTTTCAACCCCCAGAAAATCTGGGGGCTAACTAAGATTGGCTTTGTTTGGCTTTGAATTGGGTTTGTTTTTTCGCCTGCCCAAAGCGTTAAAATCTTCATAATATTCTTTCATATAGACACTTATGCTCATTTTGCCCTTTTGTAAAATGGGTTTGTTTTTTCAAATTAAGCTCAATTTTTCGTCGTTTTCTACTTTTTTTCACCTGTTTTTTTCATTATTTTGGCTTTTTTTCTTCTATATTTCTCAATTCTACATTCTAAATTCTCAATTCACGACATACTACATACGAATTAACCGCAGATAAACTTGGCGCAGCCTCGGGCTTCGCCCTTGGCCGCAACCAAATAGTTCGTCTAACAGAAAAGCTTCGTAAGATACTACATATAAGAAGATTACGATCGATCAAAACAAAAATAGAGCATAAAAAACAACGTTTTAAAAGATTGTATTGCGGATAAAATAATAAATAATAATTAATAAATACCAACGCCTTTTGCATTTTTACTTATTTATGTATTCTGCATTCTATATTCAGTTTGTTAAGTATTGTACAAACCAGTCCGTTTGCCGTCAAGAAAATTCAAGAAAAAACTCTGTGAGACGGCGTTTGCTGCACGTTGCTCGTGCCCCGAACTCCAGACTGCGGTTTTTACATTATTTTGGATTATTTTGACTTGTCAAATTTCACACTTGTAACAATGTGTTAGTTTGGGAAGTTTGCAAAATAAGCTCGATTTGTCAATCATCTGATTATTGTTGGTAAGTTCGAGGTTTTCATATAACGTGCATAAAATACTAAAAGGTACGTAACTAGTTGTATCATAAGGTTTACGCTAATAGCAGGTGCTAAACTTACCCACATAAAAAGGGAAAAAGAGGATGCACAGCTTTTTCCACCTAAGCGGGCGATAAAGAAATATTTCTATGATTAGGCATTAAGATTATAAGGACCTATAACCGATTAATATTATAAGAACAAACTTAGCGTGAACATATGTTTCTGGCTTACTTTAAGAGCTATGGATGCTAACGCCGAGAGGTCCTTTGGAGCTGATTTCCTGTGCGATGCCTTCAGGACCGAATGATAACGGGAGAGAAGTTTGTAAGCGATCTTCCCGGAAGGAGAATATGCTATGTCTTTTTCTGTAATTGTGGCCGATGGAGATATGTTATGCGGAGTTGACCTTGAGCTATTACAGGTCATCAGTTCACTTACTTTCTGTAGAGCCCATGAGACTGTGTCAATGACCTTTGATTTTCTGGTGGCAAGCCATCGTGATGCGAGCACCAAACTACTACTTGTACACCGAGGCCTTGCGCTTCTCAATCCACGATGCGGAACTTTGCTGACATGCTCACCAAGACGGCCGCCTCTTAGTTATGGACAAGGCAGGATTTCTCGTGATTACATCTTACGGACCATTTATGACAAACACATTAAAATGGATCGCGGCAGAGTAGGTTACAAGGAGCACCAGAATTGGCTAGTTCTCAGAAATAGCGCTACTTGGTTAGATTATGTTGCGCCACACACCATGGATTATATACCATACTATGTGACAGAAAGCGCCCTGTCTTTTCCACCTTTGTCGGCATTCTACGCAAGCAATCTATTGCCAGGTATATCTTGGTTTCGAGTGAGCCTGAGCATTAGTGGTGTGACTTATGACGAACTCGTTAAGATCGGGCCCCATTTTGGGATTGAGGGTCCGCTACGTGCAAAGAACCGCATTGCCGATGAAGACATTCCACTTCGATCTTACCTACAACCGGGGGTGAAGGAATTCTTCGATTCGAAAATCGAGAGACAAGTACTTGTTCCAAGAGCTTATGATGTTGTAATCTTTCGGCCTGGTGCAGAGGGGTGTGACGTGGATACGGTCTGTAAACCATTGACGGGCGATGTGCATCTTCGCCAGGTTGATGATTTGTTATTGCAGGACAAAGCCCATCTATTTGTGAGCCAGTCATCTGAATTCTGGATCGAAGTATCTTATACTAATTCAACACATGAGCCTGATGACATCACTGGGCAAAGAAATGCAGAAACTCTTATATATGTCTGACAAGAAATCAAAAAGAGTAAGTTGTGACTACCTATGAACAACTGCCGTACGAAATATAGGATCGCCGAGGAGATCATCAGGATCTCTCAGCAAAAAAAACTGGGCCGCACGAGTCAAGAAAGGTTCTGTAAACTCATCCTAGAAAACGATTGGGTCGCGGGGCGATGTGGCAACTTCGGCATGTGGTGGGCGCAAAAGATACTCGGTCTTCTTGACTGGGTGGAAACATCGAAATCCTCGATAATACTTGAATGTTTGTCCAGTGCATGGTTTGACATTACCCTTGACATGCTTCAGTTCCCGGATTTGTACTGTGCGGCAAGAGGAAGAGCAGATGAGGTGATTGTCGACCACGGGGCGAACTGTTCAAAGGCTAGCCTTGTTAAAGATGGAGACTGGCACAGACTCTTTGCAAGTTGCATGGACAAAGGTCCTCAAATACGCCAAAGCTTTGTGAAGCATTTGAATTCTAAGCTGGCGCTTTTCAAAAATAGAGTTGATGTTCTTGTAGAATGTGGCAAGACTGTTGCTCGTTATGCACTGGAGGATGTAGATATAAGAGACACATTTCTGGCATTTATAGTAATATTCAGCAAGAAGCATCCTTGTCACGCCATCCAGCTTGTGGACGAAGCACTCAACGTTACCGTCAAAGCTCCCGTCAGTCTGCTTCATATGCTTAGCACATTTCTGCAGAATATCTCCTATGCGGAAAACATGGAGAAGCTGGCATATGTGCATAAGATTATCAACGACTTGATTGAAATTGAAGAGAAAAAGCAACCTCACAATCCGGAAGAAGTTGCATTGATGCGGAAGACCCAAGAACGTCTTGTACCTCACCTATTGGGCTATTCACCTCGACCACCGCACAGGGCAGGTAATGAAAGCATTAGAGTCGAGGTATTTGGTAAGAAACCGTATTCAGAACATGTGGAAAAAATCACGGGGCAGGTTCGAGATGTTTCAGATGGCACTGTCGAGTTTTGCGCTCGTGGTGTACAGTGCTCTGCTGATGAATGGGATTTTGAGAACGTGTCGCCAGACAAGGAGCGAGATTACCACGGTCGTAGGATTACTCAACACGCCGTCAAGGCTGTCAGACGCAAGGACAATAAGGAAGTGTGGATTGAGGATCCCGACGTTAGGTTGATTTGGCCAGGTGGTGAACTAAAAAGCAACAGCTACAGCGTTAGAGGTTTCAAATATGCGTCGCACTACCAGATGCCAGGTGGAGGATTTGTTCTCTTCCTCACGAGCCATCCAAAGGAAATCCTCGGCTGGCAGACACAAGCTCGAGCATTACCTGAAGTCGACTATGGCAAAAGTGGACGCACGGTATGAGTGTGAATTAGTGTATGGGTGAAGACATTCTAAAATTCAATTCATGTAGGGATTTACCTCTGGAAGATAGAAACGTGCTTGAGGGGAAAAGGGTGACGGGAACTCTTAGACATGCTCTCATGGAAGGCTATAATCTCACCAAGGCGCGGTTAGAAAATCTCGACCTGCGTGACGCGAACTTGAAGAATTCGAGCTTCTTCGCAGTGAATATCAAGCACGTTGATTTCAGGGGTGCCAACCTAACAAGGGTTGACCTTGCAAAAGTCACAGGGCTGGATACGGCCAGATTCGATGACGATACAGTTCTCTACGACGTAGAATTAGACGAAATCTCACAAGTCTACCCAATTGTCGCCCGTCGACTGAAGAGGTATCGGTACGCAGGTGCATTCAAACGCGAACATCCCTTCCTTTACTGGCCTTGGCAAGTATCATGTGCGTGCGGGAGGTCGTGGATTCGGCTTCTTTCGCTGGGAGTGACCTTGACCTTCTTGTTCGGCCTTTTTTACTATTTGGGGTCCGCTAAATCAGAGCCGAAATGGCTCCCCAAGCTCACCTTCAATTCCTTCGACACCACTACACTTGGAGAGGCTTCTCTGCAAGAATCTGAACTTCATAACTCGAATAGCGATTGGCGATTAGGTGTATGTTGTCTCCAGTTTAGTGCCATGACGTTTGTCGGATTCAACATGGCTGGCGCTATGTGGTCGGACATGTGGACGGGTTTCTGGGTAACAGCAGAAGCTTGGATTGGCTTGGCGTTCATAGGGATTTTAATTACCGTCATAGCAGTTACTATGACCGCTCGAGAATAATAACCTTTTAATCTTGGCCACTGTACAGGAGAATTAAAGATGCCGGTACGAATGGCGGTTCCTTAAGCTGTACTTCGGTCTTTTTCGTAATGATTGGAGGTTTCAGGCGTCAATTTACGAAATTACTTCTAAATGCAGTTCTTGTTCTCTTATGCAGCGAGAGCGGTATCTTCCAATTCAAACGCGGCCTCTTGCCGATGCGGGGGTTTTCTACTCATCAATCCCTTAAGGAACCACCATTCGGAGGACGTCCCTAATATTCCCACGTATTCTAGGCTGAATTATTTCTCAGATATTTTTATCTTTCCGAGCGGGTACCAGCCATCGGCTTTGCGGCCGGAGATGGCGAGTTTTAGTTTGGGTTTGTCCGACTTCAGGTCGAGGATGCCGATTTGCAGGTCGTATTCGCCGGCGGGCATATCTGCCGGGACGACGACGGCGTTGTCGTAGAGATTGTCGCCGGGCAGCCAGGTTCTTATGTCGGCGCCGGTAGTGAGTATTTCGGTTTTCTCGCCGCTCTTGAGGCGAAGAGCGAGAGGGAATTTCCTGTAGCATGGTGCTACACCGGCGTTATCCCACCATGAGGTGAATGAGAGTTTCTCGCCGGGCTTGAGCGCCGCCGGGTAGGTGAACTTGCGAAGAATGAATCTGTATCCCATTACCCGCAGCCAGCTATCGACCGAGGGCTGCCAATCTTCGGGCACGGGCGAGGACTTGGCGTTGAATGAGGAGATGTGCCATTTGAGCGACTCGGCGATTATGTGGTCGACGTCCCAGCCTATATCCTTCCAATGCTGCATCACCCAGCAGACCTCCAACGTTACCGGGGCCTTCTTCCAGGCGTCCCGCACGCCGAAATTGATAATTCCCTGAGGATAAGCATCGTTCATGTGCGACCATGTGGGGCTGAACCCTCCCATATCGCCAAGACAATCCACCCTCCAGCCGACATCCGCGCGGGAAAGCGCGTAGCCGTTCGTCTTTTCATCGGTCAGGAGCATTACGAGAGGCGTTTTCTTAAACGAGTCGATGTATGCATCGACCAGGGCTTGTCTGGTTTTGTCGGACAGAAGGTCCGAACCCGCGCCCTCGCCCCAGGCGCCGACTATCGCAACGTCCACGCTTTCGAGGTCGGCGTGTCCGTCATAGCGTTTGCCGAGAGAGCGTATCATTGTTGTGAAATGCTCAACATATCGGGAGTCCTCCGGATCGACCTGCCATTTCTTTTCCCGCCAGTCTTTCTTGTCGCCGACCATAGTGCGATACCAGTCCGGGACGTCGTTCTGGTTGCCGGTGCCATAGGGAGCTATGCGCAGCATCAGGCTCTGGCCTCGCCGGCGTGCGGTATAGAGGGCCTTGTCTATCAGGTCCCAGCTATATTCGCCCATTTCCGGTTCGATAAATTTCCAATAAATTCGGAAGTAGGCTATCGTCGTATCGGGATAGTCTTCGTTTTTCAGGTCGCCGTCGAAGTCCTGATAGACGATAGGCTTGCCCTCGGTCCAGCCTTTGGCTTCGTTAAGCGTGTCGCCGTTAAACCGTTGAAAGGTCATAAAGCCAATTCCGGGATTCGTCAGGACGTCGTCGATTTCACTGGGGCGTCGATGACGGTCTCTTGTGCGAGGGCCGGGGCGCAGAATGCCATGATCAGCGCCATTATGCCTGAAATGCCTGCGATCAAACGTGAGATTCTCATAAGAACTTCTCCTAAAAAAAGTCTTTGGCGAATTGAATTCTTTAAACAGATACATCCATCCTTCGACTCCGCTCAGAGCCTGCCCTGAACATAGTTGAAGGGACAGTATCAACAAGTTTAAGACTATCATAATTGATTCTATTTATTATCTAAAGAATTACGTCAGCTTTGTCGAAAAAACAAGCACAAAAAACAAGAAGTTGAATGATTGCAGCACGGACAGCGCAGAGAAGTAGTCAATTTCGTGTGACGCTATATTAGCGAAGCGAATGAAGTGGATGGTAAGAATCAATCTCGCTGTGATATTAATTTTACGTAGAGTGGTCGGATTGAAGATAATCCACGTCGAGTTTGTCCTTATCGCGTCCTGTTGAGAGTTTGTTCTTTATCAGATTATCTTTATGTTGTCTAACAAGATTTGCAACATTTCGTTGTAGTCTTCGTTCAGCACTTTGTCTGTCCCGTAACGACCACAATTCTTTGGTAAGCTCCCAGACAAAATCGACACGTTCGGCCGGCGAGGCATCAACGTACACATCGTCGGCGCCGGTCATTTTGCTGAGCTTCGCTTGATCTCTTAACAGCTTCATATCAATATTGTAGCATACTTCACACAAAAGAAAAAGACGCAATATACACAACGCATCCCGCTATTTATAATAAGGAAGGATGGTTTTTCTTCGGTTTTTAGTGTTTTTTGGTGGATTTTGGGGGCGGGGCATATTTTTTTGAAAAAGTGTTGCTTTGCGGTTGTAAATCGGGTATATTTCTACAATTGAGAAAATTGCTCTGTCGCAAGGGGTTGAATAAAAAGTAAAAAGGTAAAAATACGGCTTTTTGCTTTGTTTGGGGTCAGCAGTATCACGGCGTGGCTGACTCAAGCCTCCGACAGGGCCAAATCGGGCCGGGACAAAACGGTCTCCGTGACAACGAGAAAGTTTTATGATTTTCACGTTACCCGATGGTGTAATTGGTAACACATGGGCTTTTGGTGCCCACGTTCCAGGTTCAAGTCCTGGTCGGGTAGCTTTTGCTATTTATTATTGACTATTTAGAAAAAAAGAAGTTTGCTTTGCTCACGAGAGAGTCAGTGGAGCAGCATGATTGAATATTCGAGACGATTTTATGGCTGAAACGGTAGCGATAATCCTGGCGGCAGGGTGCAGCACGAGAATGAACACCCAGGTTCCGAAGGTGCTGCACGAAGTCTGCGGCCGGCCTATGCTGGCCTACGTGCTCGATGCTTGCCGTAAGATTGGTATACGAAAGATCTATGTCGTGGTTGGTTTTTCCTCTGACGAGATCAAAAAGCAATTCGCCGGAGCCGACGATATTGTCTGGGTGCAACAGGATGAGCAGTTAGGGACCGCCCATGCTGTTTTGTGCTGTAAGGAACATCTCAAGGATTTTGATGGCCAAACACTGGTACTCTGCGGCGACGGGCCTTCAATTCGATTCCAAACGCTGAAAAAGCTTATAGACAAGCACGAGTCGGGACAATCGGCGGCGACTCTGGCAACGGCTATTCTCGACGACCCGGCCGGATATGGACGAATCATTCGCGATACGTACGGCAATATGCAGGGAATTGTCGAAGACAGCGATTGCACACCGGAACAGTTGAAGATTAAAGAAATCAACCCGAGCAATTACCTGTTCAACAATCAGATTCTCTTCCAGGCAATAGAGAGAGTTAAGCCTGAAAACGTCAAAAAAGAGTACTATCTGACCGATGCGGTCTCCGGCATAATTGCGACAGGTCACAAGGTCGAGGCCATTACGGCTGTTCCGCCCGACGAGGCTATAGGCATCAACAGCAGGGCGCAGCTCAGCGCGGCGAGCAAAATTATGCAGCGGAGAATTCAACGGCATTTGATGGAAGCCGGCGTTACAATAGTCGATCCTGACAATACATGGATCGATGCAAGGGCGCAAATCGGACAGGACACCGTGATTGAGCCGTTCACATATATTCACGGTGAAGTAAAAATCGGTCAGGGCTGCCGGGTCGGACCGTTCGCCTATTTAAGGCACGGCACGGTCCTGAAAAACGATGTCGTATTGGGCGTTTATACCGAAGTAAAGAACTCGACCCTGGACGACGGTGTTCGAGCCCGCCACCACAGCTATATCGGTGACGCAACGGTGGGAAAAAATGTGAATTTCGGGGCCAGCTCGATCACGGCAAATTTCGACGGCGAAAAAGTGAACCTGACAAACATCGGTGATAACTGCTATATCGGTTCCGGGACCGTATTAATAGCACCCCTCGAACTGAAAGACGGATCAAACGTAAGTGCCGGAACGGTGGTTTCGCAGGAAAGTGTGAACGAATTGGGCGGAAAGGCCAAGACAGATGTTTCTTAATGACAATCTAAAGATATTTTCCGGCAGCAGTAATCCAGCTTTGGCTGGTGATGTTTGCAAGTACCTGGGTATTCCGCTGGGCGGTGCAAAGATCGGCATGTTTCCCGATGGCGAGAAAGTCATCAGGGTGGAAGACGATGTTCGCGGCAGAGATTGCTTTGTCGTGCAGTCGACATGCGAGCCTGTTGACGAGCATCTTGTCGAGCTTCTGATCTTTTTGGATTGTCTGCGGAGGGCCAGTGCCAGCCGGATCACTGCGGTTATTCCGTACTTCGGCTATGCCCGGCAGGACAGAAAAGACGAGGGGCGGGTGCCTATAACCGCAAAACTGGTGGCAAACATGATTACTACCGCCGGCGCCGACAGGGTCCTGGCGATTGATCTGCACGCACACCAGCTCCAGGGTTTTTTCGATATACCGGTTGACCACCTGGCAGGTGAGTTGGTTTTGAGCAAATATTTCCGGGATTTGAAGATCGACAATCTAACAGTAGTCTCGCCGGACGTCGGTAATATGAAAACTGCGTCCAGATACTCGGCACACCTCGGCGGAGATCTGGCGATTGTACATAAGAAACGAGTAAGCGGCAGCGAGGTGGAAGCTCAGGAGATCATTGGTGAGGTCCGCGGCAGGAATATCCTGATGTGCGACGATATCATTGCTACTGCCGGGACGGTCTGCAGTGCTGCGGCTCTGGTTAAGCAGCGCGGGGCCGAGAAAGTATATGTCGGTGCCACGCATGGCGTTTTTGCTCCGCAGGCGTTTGAACGGCTGTCTAAAGCTCCGGTTGACCAGGTAGTGGTAACGGATACGATACCTCTGAAAAATAAGTCTAAAAAGATCGACAACATCAAGGTTTTAAGCGTAGCCGCCATGTTAGGCGAAGCAATAAAAAGAATTCACAGAAACGAATCGGTAAGTAACTTGTTTAACAATATTTGATCAGGATACGTGATATGAAAAAAACGTTACTCTTAAAAGCGGAAATCCGAGAACATACCGGCTCAAACACCGTTCGGAAGATGCGTGAGCAGGGCAGAATACCTGCTATTATGTACGGCCACAAGAAGGGGTCGGAGGCTATTTCGTTGGATGCACATAACTTCGTCGAAGGACTGCATCACGGACAACGACTGATAGATGTCCAGATCGGCAAAAAGAAAGAAAAGACGATTATCAAAGAGCTGCAGTACGACTATCTGGGAAAAAACATAATCCATGTGGATTTAATGCGGGTCAATGTAACCGAAATGGTGAAGGTGACAGTTCCGATAGAGCTGAAAGGCACGGCCGCCGGTACTCACGAAAGCGGTATTATCGAGGAACAAACAGATCGTCTGGAAATTGAGTGCAAGGTATCCGACATTCCGGAAACAATCGTTGTCTCGGTAAAAGATGTACATGTAGGTGACACCCTGCATGCCCGCGACATTGAGCTTCCGGACGGAATGAACCTGATAAGCTCGCCGGAGACTCTTTTAGTCACATGCCATTTGGTTGCCGCCGCAAAGTCTACCGAAGAGGTTGAAGATGAGATGCCGGCTGCTCCAGAGGTTATAGGCGAGACAAAGGAACCTGATGCCGACGAAGCTCAGGAAAAAAAATAAACCGGGCCGGGCAAAAGTGAACAATGGGCGATATGAGAATGGTTGTCGGGCTGGGTAATCCTGACGACAAGTATATTGATACGAGACACAATACCGGATTTAAGGTCATTGATTCGCTGGCTCAAGAGTTGGGTATAGATGTAAGAAAAAGAAAATTCGGCTCCCGCTTCGGCTTGGGCGAATTTGCAGATAACAAGTTAATATTGTTAAAGCCGTGGCAGTATATGAACCGTAGCGGCCAGGCCGTAGCGACGGCAGGCGGTTTCTACAAGCTCAATATCGACGAGTTAATCGTAGTAACCGACGATATGGATATTGAGCCGGGAAGAATCCGTCTCAGGTATAAAGGTTCGGCCGGCGGACATAATGGCCTGGCGGATATTATACAGAAGCTCGGAACGAATGAGTTTGCCCGCTGCCGGATCGGAATCGGGCGATGTGCCGAGGCAGATGCTGTCGGCTATGTCCTCGATAAGCCGCAAAAGGACGAAGAGCCGCTGCTGGCCGCGGCGATAGAACGGGCACGGAATGCAGTATTGTGCTGGATCGAATATGGTATCGAGACAGCGATGAATAAGTTTAATAGTTATAGTGATTAACCATTGTCAGTTATGTGTAAGGCGATAAAACTAAAAGCCTGCATGTGATTTAATGGGAGGTAATTAGCTTGGAAACTATCGCAGAGAAAAAATTATACGAAGGTATGTTTCTTGTCGATTCAGGCAAGGCGGCGTCGGATTGGGACGGAGTTAACGCATCTATCACAAAGATACTTGATAGAGCCGAGGCTGAGATTGTCTCGATGAGAAAATGGGACGATAGAAGGCTGGCCTACGATATTAGAAGGACATCGAGAGGGACGTATATGCTTTGTTATTTCAAGGCTGAAGGCCAGAAAATCCAGGGCATTGAAAAGGATGTTCAGCTCTCGGAAAATGTTATACGTGTTCTGATTCTCAGCACCGAACAGATGACAAAAGAGGATATCGAGAGAGATACTCCTGCCACAAAGACTGAAAAGGAAAAAGCCGTTGCCGAACAGTCGCCGGAGGCTGAAGTAAGCGAGCAGGGCGATCAACCGGAAGAACCGGCAGCAGAGCAAGCCCAGATAGTAGACGAAGTTAAGACGGCAGAGGATGTTGAGCAGGCCGGTCAAACCGAGCAGGCCGAAGAAACAGAGGAGCCGGAAGAAATCAGGAAAATAGAAGATGCCGGACAGGCTGAAGAACTTGAGGGTGAAGAGCCGCAAGACTCCGAGCCAAAAGTTTCATCGGACGATTAACACAGAAAGAAGAGTATAAGCATGGCTAATTTTAACAGAGTATTTCTGATTGGAAATCTGACCCGTGACCCCCAGTTGTCATATACTCCGAACCAGACGGCGGTAGTCGATTTCGGCCTGGCAACGAATCGCAAGTGGACGGGACAGGACGGCAGTCAGCGTGAAGAAACCTGCTTTGTGGACTGCAGGATGTTTGGCAAGAGAGCTGAGGTTATCAACAAGTATTGCAAGAGGGGAAATCCTCTGTTTGTTGAAGGACGTTTGACATTCGATAGCTGGGAGGCCCAGGATGGATCGAAACGCAGTAAGCTGAGAGTTACTGTTGAGAATTTTGAGTTTATCGCCGGCGGCGGCGGAGGAGGCGGCGGAGGTGGCCAAATACGCCAAAGCACGGGCAGTATGGACTCCCAGGTACCGCAGCAGGCGCAGCAGGCAGGTGAAGATGATATACCGTTTTAGAGTAAGGCAATTGGCAATTGGTTAGCAGTTATTCAATCATTTAGCTGATTACCATTAAACGAAATGTATGAGGTAAAGGATGCAACAAAGAACTGATAACAGAAGAAAACCAGGTTTTGTCGGAACCCGCGATCAGACTCAATGTCGTTTTTGCAGAAGAGGTATAAAATACGTAGACTATAAAGACATCGGGACTCTGCAGAAGCTTCTGACCAATCGCGGCAAAATATACTCGCGTAAGCGCAGCGGAAACTGCGCTGGCTGCCAAAGAAAGGCAAAAAGAGCTATTAAACGCGCCAGGTATATGGCATTATTGCCGTTCACCGCTTGATTGTTGACTCGTGACTGCATTCACGAGATACGAGGGATGACATATGAAAGTATTGCTTTGTGAAGATATTGATAGACTTGGCTGGCTTGGAGACGTTGTCGAAGTCAAAACCGGATATGCAAGAAATTATCTGCTCCCGCAGGGTCTTGCGAAGGTTGCTAACGAGGCCAGCATTCGAGCGATAGCCGAAGAAAAAGCCAGAGGCGCCGAGCAGCGCAAACTTGATGGCAAACGGCTCGAAATGGCGGTCAAGGCAATCGAAGGAGCTGAGGCCGTTGTCGCCGCTAAGGCGAACGAGCAGGGGCATTTGTTCGGCTCGGTCAACGAGCGACAGATCGCCGCGAACCTGCGCGAGCAGGGATTCGAAGTCCGTGATGAGATTGTGCAATTGCCCGAACATATCAAGGAAATCGGGACGCACTCTGTGACACTCAGATTCCGGGACGACCTGACGGCCACCATCAACGTCGTTGTCGTGCCTGACAAGCAGGACGAGCCCGACGACGAAGCCGAAAAGTCTTAGAAACTGTAGCGCAGGCCCGCGTAGATATTTGTATTGTCCTGGAACTGGCCGAAGAACGTGTTCGGCTTGTTACCGAAGAATATATTGCTGCCGACTTCTACCGCCATGTTGTCGCTGACCTTGTAATTTACGTTCGGGCGCATATACACGTCGGAATCGGTGGGTGAGTAGTACGTAAACAGCGAGCATCGCAGATTCTGGTTCATCAGCAGCTTGGTCAAACGCAGCGTCGTTAGTTGCCTGTACCTGTCGCGTGCCGGCCTGGACGGCAGATTCCTCTTATACTGGTCGTAGTCCAGCATCTGCTCGATATAATATTGCAGGCCCATCGTGAAATCTTTTGCGATTTCGCATGTATAGCCGATCAGGTATCGCATTTCCGAGTTGTTTATCATTGGATTTCTGCCGCTCTGGTCCTCGGTGGATTCGTAATATCCGATCTCCGCGTTGCCGATGCCTTTGCCGACTGACCCTCGAAGGCTGGCGCCATAGACGTTCAGATCCGGGAAGATGGCTTTCATCGCGGCGTTCTGGCCGCCGGGGCTTTTCCAGTAGCCGCTGTAGCCGTAGAAAGCCAGCTCGTAGTTGTCGATATTTTTATACAGCCTGGCAGCTATTTCAGAATCGCTGAACCAATCGTCGGGCTCGTCGGTATGGACGATCGCATCCTGCCTGGCGGTCATGCCCAGATTCGAGTTCCAATACGAGATGCGCTCCCCGCTGATATAACGGTCGGGATCGAACCTGGGCGTATATGCAATGTCAAGATTAGCCTGGTCGCCGAACAGGCTGACCTTCGCGGCGTCAGACGGCGCCTTGAGATACTCGGTATCCCTGCCGATAAAGAAGGACTGCCAGTCTTTCGGAAACAAATCGTTGATAAAAATCAGGTCCCCCGTGCCCCAGGTCAGAATCTGCCTTCCGACTTTCACGTCCATAAAGTCCGTTGGCCGGGTGAATACGTTCGCCTCGCGCAGGTCGAAGTCGCCTTCCTCGGTCACCAGGTCGCCTAAGACATCGCCTTTGACTTTCACATCGCCCCAGTCGAAGTACGAAAACAAATCAAACTGGAAGCGGCCTTCCATAATCGACATGTCTTTTTCGTACTTGTCATCCTGCAGCCGATACCCGCCTCTGACCTCATAGAAGCCGTGCGTCTCTATCGGCAGTTTGGAAAAGAACGATTCTTCAGCCTCGGCGTTTTCATCCGAAGCAGCAGCTAAAAGCGGCATTGCAGTCCATGTTGCGAACCAGATTATTGCTAAAGCTATTGTAATCCTGAAGCGAATCATCTCATTGCCTCCCGGGGCGGTCTTTGCAGGTATCGTTCCGTAAATATGCTGTCTTTCAGGCCGAGGTTGTATTTGACATCGTTGAATTCCATTTCCGTTTTGCTGCCGGACTTAAGGTTTGAGACGACCGATTGAGCCACCGTATAAAAGTCCTGAATCTTCTCAACTTTTTTCGACTCTATGATGCGGTAGAGTTTGTCGCCTTTGTCGTAGAATTCCATCTTCATCGGCACGTACGTCTTACGGTCAATCGAAACGGTGTAATAATTGAACTCGACTGTATCGGGCTGCTTCGGCACATTCTTGACGATAAACAATTGGTCCGTCGTTTCGATCAGTTCGTGGGTATCTTCCTGAAGGCTTCTGCCGGAGACATCTTCGTATAAAAAGTCCGAGCCAACAAAGCTGGTCCGCTTATCCCCGGCGGCGATTCGCTTAACCAGAGAAAGCGCCGGCAGATACAGCCACCGGTCATCATCTTTCGCAGGGTCGGCGTGCTTGTGGACCATGTAGGCCATTTTGCGAACGTCCGGCGGCTTCTGGAAATAGACAAAGTAATTCTGGTCGCCGCCGTCGGTAACGTCTTTTCTCAAAATGTTGAACTCCCGCACCCGCTTTTGGCCCTGCTTGCTCGTGATTGTCATTTTGACTTTTGCCTTGCCGTCCTCGCCCTGATAATAGGCGACGATGTTGGCTTTGTTTACGATTGTTTGAACGTCGGGAGTTTGTTCAGATGAGACCGCTTTGTCCACTACAAAAAGCAGCAAAGAAAAACCAAGAACAAACGCTATTTTCCATACTGATTTCATTTCACACCTCGCTTTCATTTGTTTGGACAGGCCTGGCTTTTGACGCCAAGTCTTTTGAGTATATCCATCATTGGACACCAATTCGTTAAAGCCGACTGCAGCAGGTTCAAACCTACAAAGCCGGTAAAAAACAGCCAATAAGCGGAATGATAATGTGCCAGCAAAACACTGACAAGCACAAAAAACCCCGCTATGCCTCTCAGAGATCTTTCAACAGTCATAATACACCTCTTAAAACAATCACTTTAAGTTCAACTTTTCATTTCTTTCGCCGCGGCCGTTTTGCAGGCCTGCCGGCGCGACATGATTCCGCAAATAATTGCCATTACTGGTATGGCTATGACGCTCATAACCGCCAGCTTGCCCCAGCCATGCGCCCAGTACTGATGCAGATTCATCGCTATAAGAACCACTATTGCCGCCGACAGAATCAAACAGAAGCCGCAGTTACAGGTTAAAGATTTCGGCTCTTTTACTTCTTTGAACAGCACTTTCTCCGCGAGCTTAATGATAGCAGGCAGGGCCAGCAGCGTGACTGCTCCGGACAATGCCATTATCGCGCACAGGAAAATTCCCACCGTTTTGTAAGGCATCAATGGAGCGGCCAGCAGCGGCATAAATCCAATCGCTATGACCAGGACGTTTCTGGTTATGGCCCTGGCCGGCTCGCCGAACATCTCGCCGGAACTTTTCTGCCACGAGCCGGTCTCTGCATAACTCGACCGTGCGCGTTCGAGGAAATGGATCGCAAAATCAACCGCCATGCCGAGCGTTAATGCGCTTAGAATGGCGACCGGCATATCATAATCCTTGCCCACCAGCCCGATGATGCCGTAGATAATGGTAATCGTAATCAGCAGGGGAACCATACACACGATGCCCCATATCGGTGAGCGGAACAGTATCGTCATCATTATAAAGACAATGATGAAGCTACCCATAAACGACTGTAGCATTCCCCAGACCATCTTGTTCTGCCAGACGGTATTTATGTAAGTCAGTCCGGCCCAGCTATGTTTGAGCGGTACGGGAGGAGGCGTATTGGCAAGAAACTCGTCCACCGCTTTGACAACTTTTTCCATGTCCTTATTATCGCCGCTCGACAACTGCATCCAGATATTGGTATGCATATAATCGGTGGTGACCATATGCCATAAATCGTCCGGCTTGTGACTGCTCTGGAACTGCAGCAGGCACTGGGCCACTGCGGCGGACGAATCGGGAATTTTATAATTCTCTTGCTTGCCGTCGATAAGCTCCTGATGGACCTTCTTGACAATGTCAGCAACCGAGTTGCTCTTGCCCACAAGGCCGGCCTGTACGAGATGCTCCTGCAACTGTGAAATATAGCGCAGCACTTCGGGCTGTTTGAACAATTTGATGCGTTCCTTTTCAAGCTCGAAAAAGTCGGCCAGCTCATACCAGATATCCACATCCTTGTCCTTCGCGGCATCGAGCTTGTCATTGGCAAAGGTAATTAACTTATCCAGCAGGCCTTCTTTCGTTTCAGCCGCCGATGCCTGTTCCAAAAGATTTTGTTCCACTTCCGGAATCATATCGATAACGCCTGGAAACTCATCCTTCAATTCGAAAGACTTTTCCGAAAGACGCTTCCTCAGGTCACTGATATATTGAGTCGGGATGGCCTTGTCTTCGGCGGGATCTAGCACCAGGTAGGCCATATAGGTCCCGCTGAAGTGGTCGTTTAATTCGATGTCGGCCTTTCTGATAGGGTGACTTTTCGAGAACCACTTGACCGGGTTGTCGTTAATTTCAATTCGCGTGATGCCGTATATGGCGACCACTGAGGCAATCAGAATAACAATCAGAATCGGTTTTGCTTTAGAGTATGTCAGTTTCCCGCCGGCACTCAGCAGCCTTGTCAGCAATGTTTCTTCTTTGCCTTGCTGTGCCTTAAGGCCGAAGTTCTCAAGAGATTTCTCTCGTATCATCATAATATACGCCGGCACGAAAGTAATAGTGCAGACCCACGCGATCATAATGCCCGTGGCGACGAATATGCCGAAGATCTGTACTGGCGGAATCGGAGTAAGAGCAAGAGATGCGAAGCCCGCCGCCGAGGTCAGCGACGTATAAAGCATCGGCATAAACAAATTGCCCATCACCTCCAGAATCGTCTTTTCTCTGCCCTTTTCTTTTGTGTAAAGGTCGAAGAATTCCGAAAGAATATGCACCGAGTCCACCACCGCGATAGGCATAAGGAAAATCGGGATCATCGAGCTCATTATGTGTACGGGATACCCGAATCCGATCAGCAGGCCCATCGTTGAAATCACCGAAACCATCGCTACGATCATCGGCGAGATTACCAGCACCAGCTTGCGGAAGAACAGCAGCATCAGGATGAAAATCACGACCATCGCCAGCGGCGCCGACATCGCCATCTGCGTGAACATCTCGTATCCGAACGTATCCTCCGCCACGGGCAGGCCGGTTATATGATATTCCTCGTCACCCGTTGGAAAGGTAGCAATTTTTTTCGTAAGCTCTTTGTAAACATCATGGCTCAGATGCTTATCGGTAAGCGGCAGGTAAAGGCAAATCGCTTTACCGTCTTCGGAAATTAGAGTCCCTTTGAGCAGAGGATTGGACATCGCCTTGTCTCTGATGTCCATCGCCTCGGCGTTTGTCACCGGCGGCTTTTTCATTAACCACTCGAATGTTACCACGCCCGGCCCGCCCTGACCGATGTGGTCGACGGTCGAAGGCGCAAGCAAATCGACCTCGATAACGCCGATCTGCTCGTTGGGGTCTTCCTCGCCCGGCCAGTGCAGTTTCTTCGCGAATTCGGCCAGCTCGTATATCCTGGTCAGCGAAGCGGGATTGAACACTCCGTTCGGGTCTCTTTTATTGACAACGCCCAACACTACGATATCACTTAGAACAAACTGCTCTTTTGTCTGGTTGTGGAACAGACGCACCGGTTCGTCGGGCGAGAGCATGTTCTCAGGGTCAGTATCGACTTTGATCAAGGGTATCATGGCCCCCAGCAACAACGTCAGAACCACCATTACAACGGTGACACGTTTGTAATGCGCCAGGGAGTATTCGGTAATCTTCTGCTTTAACTCCATTTTCATATCCGCCAAAATATAGTTATAAAATTTACCTTAACTGACCACTATTTGCAACTGCTCGGTAGGTAATATACCCGCCGGGCAGGTTTCTGGCATCAAAACCGTTTTGCTCCAGAATTCTGCACGCGATATAGCTGCGAAGTCCGACTGTACAATAAAGGTGAATGGTCCTGTCCTTCGGCAGGTCATCCAGTCTGCCGCGCAGGTCATCCACGGGGATATTCATTGCGTTTGGCACACTGCCTCTGGCAAATTCCCCGGGCGTGCGTACATCGAGAATAAAATCGTCTTTTTGAAGCTCGGTGAAATGTTTTATCTTAACCGTGCCGTCGAGGATATTCGCCGCGGCAAAGCCTGCGATATTGACCGGGTCTTTTCCACTGGCGTACGGAGGAGCATAAGCCAGTTCCAGTTCCTGCAAGTCGAAAATGGTCATCCCGGCTCGAATCGCCACGGCAAAAACATCAATCCTTTTATCGACACCGTCGGCGCCGACGATCTGAGCACCCAGAACCTTACCTTCCGGTTTGCTGAACAACAACTTTATGTGCATCGGTTTGGCGCCCGGATAATAACCGGCATGGTTGGCCTGATGGAGATACAGTTTTTCATATTCGATGTTAGTTTTTGACAGGACCTTTTCACTGGCCCCGGTCATCGCTGCGGTCAAATCAAATACTTTCAGGATGGCGGTCCCCTGTGTCCCGGCGTAGGTGCGATTCCTGCCGCATATATTGTCCGCCGCCATCCTGCCCTGTTTGTTTGCCGGGCCTGCCAGCGGGATCAATACGGCTTTGCCGAGAACAAAATCCCGCACCTCTACGGCATCGCCTATCGCGTAAATATCGGGATCGCTCGTCTGCAAGTGCTCGTTGACCTTTATGCCGCCACGCGAGCCGATTTCCAGGCCGGCTTCTTTAGCCAGCTTTACTTCGGGCCTGACACCGACTGTCAACATGGCAAAGTCGCAATCCAGCTCTTTTCCGGATTTCAACGTGACTCGAAGGGATGAACTCGTTTGATGCAGCGACGAGACCCCGTCACCTAACTGCAGCCCGACGCCTCGCTCGTTCAGGTGGCTATGCAGATACATTGCCATTTCCTTATCCAGTCCCGGCATGACCTGGTCGAGCATCTCAACGACTTGCACGGACAGGCCTCGATCGTGAAGATTCTCGGCCATTTCCAGTCCGATGTAACCTGCTCCGGCTATAACGGCATTCTTTGCATTTGTGGTTTTGATAAATTCGTCGATCCGATCCATGTCGGCGACGTTTCGCAGTGTAAAGACCCTGCTTGAGTCAATGCCGTCGATGCCCGGCCGAACAGGCTCGGCGCCGGGCGATAAAATCAGCCGGTCATATTCTTCAGAGTATTTCCTGCCGGTAGAAAGCTCGACGATATCGACCATTTTTTTCTGACGGTTGATTTTAACGACCTCGCTTTTCACTCTGACGTCAACGTTGAATCGCCGCTTAAATGACTCCGGAGTTTGGAGCAGCAAATCATCGCGGTTTTTGATGGCTCCGCCGATGTAGTAGGGCAGCCCGCAGTTGGCGTACGAGATGTAATCGCCTCTTTCGAACATGATGATCTCGGTTGTCTCATCCAGCCTGCGAAGTCTTGCTGCTGCCGAAGCTCCGCCCGCAACACCACCAATTATCAGTATCTTCTTAGCCATCTAATAAATTTCCCCTTCATACAACAATCGTGTTCACTATTCTTAATTGCTCATCACTTCTTTATCAAACTTCCCAACCGGAGGCTTTTGTCGTTTCCCGCGTTCGAATGATATCGCTTTTACAGGGCATGTTTCCATACAGGTTCCACAGGAAAAACAATCAGGAATTACCCGGTCCTGTTTGAGGATCGCATCCATCACCGTTGAAGGACATGCCTTTGAGCAGGCCCGGCAGGATATGCACTTTTCATAATCCACCTTGATTTTAAAGAAGCTGACCTTCTCTCCCAGCCAACCGACCAGGCCGAATGGGCAGAAAAAATGACACCACGGCCGGTAGACAAAAAGACTTAAAACCAGGATTAAACCGATAAATAGTCCGCCGGCCATACCGATTGCCTGTGGCTTAAAAATCTTAAACGGATCAATCGCCCCGATGATATCGGCTGCCCAGAAAAATGCAACAAGTATCAATAGCACAAAGAACAGGATGCGAATCGAATTCGATACGATAAACGGGATTTTGACCTGGCCGAACAATCCTTTGCTGTCTTTGCGATCCCTGTTGAATCGGAAGATTAAATCCTGCAGTGTTCCTATCTGGCAGCCCCATGAGCAGATGAATTTATTGGCCAGGATGACCATAAGGAGAAAGATGACGAACGCGATAAGCCGCGGCGGGAAAATCACGCCCTTCGAGCCCAGAAGAACAATCGCATCCTTAACCGTTCCCATCGGACTCGGATCGCTTCCAAGAATTATGCCGAATAAACCGACTGCCGCCATATAAATCCATTTTCGATTCCGGGCGGTAATTCTGCCTTTCCTTATCAAGTTAAAGACGACAAGCAGAAAAACGATCCACAGCAGCCCTTTTAACGGTATCTTAAACCAGTTCTTGGATTCATTCTCAGTCTGAATAGCAAGCGCTTGATTGACTTTTTTGCTTAGAAGCTCCTCATTCATCCCAAAATCGGCAACCGGCTTTTTTAAATCATCCTGAGAAGTTAGATTGAAGACTTTTTTAAGCATTTGCCGGCTAAGGTCATTTTTTTTGCCAAAATCTGCTGCTGTCATGCCTTCGCTGACGGTTACAGCGATATTTTCGGACTGTATCTCCTCTTTGCCGGTCCACAAACGACTTGAAACCGCAGAGGCGGAGACTACGATGAACAATATCAGTATGAAATATAGTACGTTTCTTAACATTAAATAAATTCCTATGTATATCCCGAAGAAATCTCAGCGGAGCTGTTGTGCCTTGTCTAAGGCGTTGTTGCTTTAGGTTATTTCTTCCGTTTGCGGTCGCAATGGTCGTAAATGCAGTGCATGAGCCTCACAACATTCTTGTTCTCGATTCGATAGTACACTTTGGTTCCGTTCCGGCGACAGTTCAGGACGCCTTTGTCTTTCATCATATTTAGCTGCTGACTTGTGATGGCCTGCTTGCCGCCCAGAGCCATTACAATATCGCCGACACACATTTCCTTCGCCTCCAGCAGCTCGACGATCTGCAGCCGAACCGGATGGGCCACAGCTTTCAAAACTTCAGCTACTTGTTCTGCTACCTTCTTATCCATTTTGAAATCTCACATAAAATTTGTGTTATATTACTATATAGTGATAATTCGATATATATTGCCGATTGTTCGCAAAAAAATAAAAGAATTTCAGGCAATATTTCAGACGGAACTGACATGAGAAGTCTGGGGGCGCTCTATGTCTTTTGAATTTATAGACTTAACCGAGTCTTTTCGAATTATAGTAACTAAAAAATTCGCTGCAATTTTTTTCGACCATCTTCGATGAGATGTAAGGACTGATAATATTCATCCTTTTATAAAGAAAATTGGGGGCTTTCAATTTTTTTATGCTTGACAATATAAAAGAGTGACAGTTAAATTAGGACATAAAGGTAAGCTGGCGGAAGCTTATGACAAAAGGATTTGTTCAAAGAAAAGGAATGGATAAGATGAAGGATTTATTTACCACGGGGGAAGCTGCGGAAATTTGCAGAATAAGCCAGCAGACAATAATTCGCTGCTTCGACGCCGGTAGGCTGGATGGATTTCGTGTTCCCGGCTCAAGATTCCGAAGGATTCCGCGACAGAGTCTTGTTAAGTTTATGAAGGACAACAAGATCCCTCTCGATTCCATCGAGTCCGGCAAGAGGAAAATTCTTATCGTTGACGACGATGCAGAGATCATCGAGCTTATAGTCGATGTTCTTAATCGGGACGGCAGGTTCGAGACAAAAACCGCATCGAGCGGATACGAGGCGGGAATGGCTACCCAGCGGTTCCGGCCCGAATTGATACTGCTCGATTATATGCTTCCCGACGTTAACGGCAACGTTGTCTGCCAGACGATCAGAAAGAATCCTGAATTCGAGAACATCAGAATTATTATTGTAAGCGGCGTAGTGAAGCAGGATGAGATTGCTCAACTGCTGAAATCCGGCGCTCAGGATTTCATAAGAAAGCCGTTCGACGTCGCTGAACTCACCGGCAAAATCACCTCGGTTTTGCAGATGAAATAACACGATGGAGCCGGTGGGGCTGCTCGAAATCTCGATGATCGATAAAGAACATGGACGACTATATGCCGGACAGATTATCTAATACAAAAATCGCGGCACAACAAGTAGAGCTTGCTGTTGGCCGGCTCGACTCACTCTCGACGCTGCCCTGCGTGGGAGCGAAGCTGTTTTCCAGGCTCCGGCAGGGCCAGTTCTCGTCTTCATCGATTATCGATATTATAGAATCGGACTCCGCGCTGACAGCCGGAACGCTTTCGCTTCTCGGCCGGCGCGGCCTCATTCGGCCCGGCGGAAGATTCTCACTCCATAAGGCACTCGATAAGCTTTCGGTACACGAAGTTCGCGATATTGCTCTGTCGGCGAAAATCATGCCTGTCTTCGAGACGGGCGATGATGTTGCCGGCTATAGCATTCAGTCTCGAAAAGGACTTATGCTTCACAGTCTGGCAGTTGCCTGTTGTGCTAAGGAAATCGCCGAGATCGCATCGCCTCAAATAGATCCCCAGTTGGCGTACTATGCCGGTTTGCTGCACGACATAGGAAAATTCGCACTGCAGGAGGTGATGCCGAAAAGTTTTATCCGTATTATCGAAGAGGCCGAATCGGCGGAACAATCCTCCTGTGTTATCGAGCAGGAGCATCTCGGCTGCGACCATGCGATCATTGGTAAACATCTGGCTCAAAGATGGCGGCTTCCGAATCAAATTGCGCTTGCAATCTGGCTGCATCACATTGAAGTTGTCGCCATCTCTGACCGGATTCCTGAAGCAATAATTGCCGCTGTGGTACAATTGGCCGATTCGATGTCGCGGGAGTTGAATGTCGGCTCCTCCGGCAGTTTCGATACGCCCGAGCCGCCGGAACCGATAGCCGAGTATCTCGGAATAGAGATCGATCGGCTTCAGGAGATTCGTCAAAGTCTTCCGGCGGCGCTCGGCCGGAAGTCCGGGGTGCTGGGCCTCGATGTGCCCGACAACGTGACGGAGTATTGTCAGTCCGCTCACGCCGTCGCGGCACGGTTCGCTCGACAGCAGGCGGAATTGTTCGATGAAAATCGGCGGCTGCAAAGCGCTTCGAGCCACCTCGATTTTGCGGCGGATTTTCTGCTTGGCGTCAGCCCGTCTGCCGCTGCGATCGACATAGCGGAAAACTTCGCCGCCCGCTGGCAGAAGTTCTATCAGACGGGAATGGTCTGCCTGTATCTGGCTCCGTCGAACGGAGTTGAAACACTCGAAGCGGTAGTTGTGGAAAACCTCGCCCACTGCAGTATTGTCACCCTTGATGTCCCCGCCAATATATCGGCCGTACCGAAAGCGATAGACAACGACTTTGCGATTTTGAACGCTCATGACCATCTCGGCTGGCTGTTCGAACAACTCCAGGCCGACTTCGACCGGAATCGAACCAAACTTGTGCCGCTGCTTTCCAACGGCAGGGCGGTCGGGGCAATCGCGTTCGAGCTTAATTATCCGGGTGACATTAAATTGTTCGCCGAAAGGTTCAGAACATCCGCCTCGATAGCGGCTATTGTTTTGGATATGGCGATGGGTCAGCAAAATGAACAGAATTATGCCGAGCATTTTGCGCGGCTTATTTCAAAACCAGCTCAGCCGGTCGGTTCCCCGAGTAACGGGGTGATCGATAGGATAAAACCGGCGGCGGATTCCCTGAACGCCCTGGCTGAGATGGCGGCAGGCGCGGCGCATGAGCTGAACAATCCGCTGGCTGTGATATCGGGCAGGGCGCAACTGCTCGCTGAAGCGCAGAGCGACCAGGAAACGAAGGAAATCTTAAAACAGATTTATGAAAACGCCCGCGAGGCATCCGGGATTATCGAAGACCTGATGAGCTTTGCCGAACCGCGTCAGCCCAGGGCCGCCCGGACGGATGTTAAAAAAATGCTCGACGAGGCGGTTCAGTTGACCAGCAGGAAGACGAATATTGAAATTCTCGATGTAAATATCGAAGTAGCCGGCCACTTCGAGAGCGTCTTTATAGATTCGGCTCAGATTGTATCGGCAATCGCAAATGTCATTTCTAACGCAGTAGAATCTTACGGCGACAAACCAGGGCCGATAGAAATCACCGCCGGTATCGATGAATCGGGTGAGCTTGTGGAATTGGCATTCAAAGACCAGGGCTGCGGAATGGATGCTGAAACGCTCAAAAAGGCGACTCAGCCGTTTTTCTCGGCAAAACCAGCGGGGCGAAAACGTGGAATGGGTCTTGCTTACGCCGCACGGTTCATACAAATAAATAAAGGCTTACTGAACATCGCAAGCGAGCCCGGCGGCGGGACTACAGTGACAATATTTCTGCCTCTCGAATAAGTGCCGGTTCTTTTATTTTGAAATCAACGGAAGTATCCGCCAGAGGCTGCTTAATACAGAGAATGACCGTTGGCTGTATTATTTTCGTTTAAAATAAAATAAGGGGCGTCGGATGAATTTGTCGCCCCTTATTTTTTGAAGGAGGAGGTTAAGTTACATACAATATTACGCTTTAGCAATCGGTTTGTTCATAACCGGAATAAATCACCCCTAAAAAATATTCGGTTTTGCAGTGCATATACTCGATTTAAGGCTGAAAAGATGTGATTAATCGATGATTTTGCCGGATTCGACAGCCGGATTTCAACGGTCCTCGTCGGCCAGTTCAAACATGCCGAGAATTCGTTCGAGTGCATCATAAGGTGCCGTGCCGATGTCCACCGTAAGTTTATCATCCTTGTTGGAAACGGTTATAACATGTCCGGCGGCGAAAAGGATGTTGCTGGCCGCTCGCTGATGACTCGTTCGGGTCTTGACCTGGAACGCCGCCAGCGATGGATGCGCCAGAAACTGAACGTCGGCTACCAGAGCGGCGATGGGTCTGCCCTGGCTGTTCCGGCCGAGGTCACTGAGCCTTGTATGGGAAATATTCGGCACGCCACTTAGCAGGGCCACGGATGCATGGCGGTAATAAAAGTCACTCTGGGCCTGGCCTTCTCCGACTATGGCAAGTTGCTCTTTGGCCTCGGACGGCTGGTCTGCGCCAGGGCAGAACAGGACCGTGGGCTGATGGGCGAGGTAGTCTTCCAGCAGCAATCCCAGACCTACCGGTGCGCCGTCTTCCAGGGACAGCAGGCTGGTGACGTTGCCGGTCACCGTGTAGAAATTCGAGCCGGTGACAGGCCGGCCCGAGGGCCCATAGGGGATCGTGTCACTGAAATCCTCGGCATACATGTGTATTGCCACCCCCACCTGGCGTAGATTTCCCGCACAAGCCGCGCGACGCGCCTGAAGTTTGACCTGGTTCAGTACCGGCAGCAATATCGCAATCAACAGGCTCAAGATGGCTATCACCACCAGCAGTTCGATAAGTGTGAAGCCGCCGTGTCGCCCGCCATTGACGTTCGATGGATAGTTTACCTTCCGCATTTAACTTCCCGGACAAAGCTCTCGTAATCAACCGTATCCGGTCTGCTCCAAAATGACAATTACTCCTTAACCGTCAATACCGCTTCCGGATCAGGCAGCGACTCGGCGAGGCGCACATAATCCATATCCCAGAATCCGCCGGGCTGACCGGCTGCGCGCAGGGCAACGCCGATGTTCATCCCCGCCCAGGCATCGCCGGGTTGAACCGCCGGCAGATACAACGAAAAATCCGTCAACCGGCTCAAAGACAGATCCGTAGCATACACGGTATGGTTCACGATGTCTACTATGTCGGCTCCTTCGCGATAGAAAAGCGCCAACTCGAGGGTATCGACCGGCACCTCAGCGGATGGTGGGAATCTCCATGAGCCGCCTACGGCTACGGTCAGTCGGTAGTCGCAGCCAACCTTATACGTATCAGCAAGATCCTGCTCCAGTGCATTGCCTTGCTCAGACCCCATGAAAGCCAGTTGGCGCCCGTCGGCATTATCCTTGTGGTCCCAACTGTCCTCGTCTGTATTGGTGAACACGCCGGTATTGGTACTCGCCAGGGTATCCATATCAATCTCCGTCCATCCGTCCATGTAGGGCACTGCCGGAAAGGCGTTGGGATCCACTACCGGGGCCTCGAACGAGGCGTTCTCAATCGGAATCGATACGGGTTGTATCTCAATGAGGCGGACATTATCCAAATCCCAGAATCCGCCTGGCTGCCCGGCTGCGCGCAGGGCGATTCCGATGCTCATCCCTGCCCAGGCGTCGCCGGCCTGAACCTTCGGCAGGTCCAGCGAGAAATCCTGCAATTGCGTATAAGACTGGCCCGTGCCCTCAACCGTTTGATGAGCGATGTCCACAACATCGTTCGCATCGCGATAGTAAAACACCAGTTCGAGTGTATCGACCGGCTCGACGGCTGCCGGCGGGAATCTACTTGAGACGCTTACACCCAAAGTAAGCTTGTATTCGCAGCCTGCTTTGTATATGGCGTCCAGATCCTGCTCCAGTGCATTGCCGGCCTCTGATCCGAGGAAGGCAAGCTGGCTGCCGTCGGCGTTTACTATATGATCGAAGCTGTTGGGATCCGTATTGGCAAAAACGCCGGTATTGGTGCTGAACAGCGTGTCGATATCGACCTCCGTCCAGCCATCCACCAGCGGCACCGCGCCGAAACCGTTCGGATCTACTACCGGGGCCTCGAACGAGGCGTTCTCAATCGGAATCGATACGGGTTGTGTCTCGATAAATCGGACATTATCCAAATCCCAGAATCCGCCGGGCTGACCGGTTGCGCGAATGGCAATGCCGATGCTCATCCCCGCCCAGGCATCGCCTGCCTGAACCTTGGGCAGCTCAAGCGAGAAATCCTGCAATTGCGTATAAGACTGGCCCGAACCCTCAACCGTTTGATGTGCGATGTCCACAACATCGTTCGCATCACGATAGTAAAATACCAGTTCGAGTGTATCGGCCGGCTCGGCGGCTGCCGGCGGGAATCTACTGGAGACACTTACGCCAACTGTCAGGCGATATTCGCAGCCTGCTTTGTATACGGCGTCCAGATCCTGCTCAAGTGCATTGCCGGCCTGTGATCCGAGAAAGGCGAGTTGGCTGCCGTCGGCGTTGACAATATGGTCGAAGCTATTGGGATCCGTGTTGGCGAACACACCGGTATTGGCGCTGAACAGCGTATCGATATCGATCTCCGTCCAGCCATCCACCAGCGGCACCGCGCCGAAACCGTTCGGATCTACTACCGGGGCTTCGAACGAGGCGTTCTCAATCGGAATCGATGCCGAAAAGACCGGCATGGCGGTCCATGAGCCAAATAATATTAGTATTAGTAAATTAATTAGGTGACGCATCATCCCTTTTCTCCTCGCACAGCGGATCTCTCCGAACACACCGGATAATCCTCGCCTGGATACAGTTTAACCGACTCAGCTACGCCGCCGAGCCACTTATCTGAATATAGTATCAAGTATGCCCGAAAAATTCAAGGTTTATGGCTATATCAACTTTGATGAAAAGCCGTAATAACGGCGAAAATTCAAATTCCCCGGTCAATAATCGACAAATTGACAGACATATATTAACCATTCTAATACGTAATAATCGAGTTTTTTCTTATTCCTGTCGTTACCCGGAACTAACAGGAACAGGTTTCGAATGCGATTTAATGGTTTAGAACACTCTTCAGGGCAAAATTCTGTATTTAGTGATTAGGTATTTTTGTGCCAGCCAGAATTATTTTATCAATTATTTTAATAATATGAGGCATCAGGTATATTTAGTTGCAGTCAAGCCAATCGTTCTGGGATTATCTTAGCTTTAATGGGCTATCAGCCATCCTGCCGGGCTAACGGCTTATGGCAGCCTAAGCTTTTGCTAATTGGAGATGTTTGGACGTATTTCGAGGCCAACCACTGTTATGTCATCAACTTCGGCCGGCACAATTGTCTGATTCTGTAAAGCCGCACTGAGCGAGTCGATCATGTCGGTTATTGGTGAATCTTTAATATTGCAAAATTCTTCGTCGAAGCCAAAGCGGCCCTGGTCATCGAACCCGCCAATAAAAGGCTCGGCTCCGTCTGAATACAGCAGCAGTTTATCGCCGGGTTGGAGCTGTATGGTTTGCTGGACATATTCAGCCTGTTCGAAAATTCCGAGCAGTGAGCCTCTTATTTCCAGTTGTTCCGGCTGCAGCCCGGACCTGATAAGAATCGGATAGGGGTGTCCGGCTCGCGAGTACGTTAGTTGCAGTGTTTTCGTATTCAGCAGACAATAACAACAGGTGGCGAACTGATATCCTGAGAATTTTTGTGCGGTCATCCGCAAATTGAGATTTTTCATAACTTCGGCCGGTGAGAATATACGATAGTTGTTCTCGATAGTCTCTCGCATAACCAAAGCCTGCTTCAGGAAGATTGTCAGCAGAGCTGCAGGCATTCCGTGTCCGACTATATCAGCCAAATAGAAGCCTATGTGCTGCTCGTCGATACGGACAATATCGTAAATATCGCCGGAAACCCACTCGGCCGGCAAAAAAATCGTATCCCACTTTACTTCATCGGTATCAGGCAATTTGGCCGGCAGAAAATCCTGTTGAACAAGGCCAGCCAAACGAAGCTGTTCTGTCAAGTTATCCGCTAACGCCTTTGTCATAGCAAGTTGTTCCGCCAGTTTATTCTTGAAGATTGTATGCTTCTGCCTTGGTGGAATCGCAGATTTTACAGCCATTGACGGGCTGTCTTTGCGGTATGCGAGATTGACACTCAATCTTGTCCACAGCTCATCAATGGAAACCGCCTCGATTGTACCGCCTACGGAGAAACTGGTATTTGACGGTGACAGGGAAAAACTTTTAACGGGCACTCTCGTTTGGTCTCTGAGCAGAATCACGCCAATATGTTTGGCTTCGAGTGACTCGATTATTCGAGCTAATCGCTGCTGCGAAGCAACCGAGTCTTTTGTATCGATAATGACGGTCCCGATCAAATCAAGCCTGTCGCGTACGTCTGAAAACCTCTCTATCGGAAGAATCCGGTAAGAAAGTTTCTTCAACTTTAACAGCCGTTTTATTTCGGACGGTATTCCTGTCTGATTCGTCAGGTATAACACATCCGTGAAATCTGTCAGCACCTCAATAGCACGTAACGGTTCTGGTCTTTCCATCTCGTTTGCTTTCTTTAGCTGCGTTATAGGACTTAGAACGGATATTAGCCCGCAGCATAAGCGTAAGTTAATTTCGGCTTGTTAGAGACGGTACTTTGCTATTTTCTTATCTTTTTCGCTATTTCAGGACAGGTGGAATTGAAAATTCAAGTCTGGGAAAAATCTACATCAGCCGGCGAATATTCCAGAGCCGATGCGAAGGATTGTTGCCCCCTCCTCGACGGCGATTTCGTAGTCGGAACTCATACCCATACTCAGTTCGGTAAACTGCTCGCCGACAATTCTTTCGCCGCACATCTCGATAAATAACTCTCTGGCCCGGACAAAACAAGCCCGGACAACTTCCTTCTTATGAGTCAGTGGCGCCATTGTCATCAGGCCGACCAGTTGTAAGTTCGGCAGGGTTTCTATCTGCTCGGCCAGATGTGTTGCCGCGCCTACAGGGACGCCGTATTTTTGCGGCTCGTTGGAGCAATTGACCTGCATAAGCACTTTTGGGCGTGAGTTCAGCCTTGCTGCTGCGATGTTTATCTCTTCGGCCAGACGAAGGGTATCTAACGAATGTATCAGAACAGCAATGGGCAAAACCTGGCGTACCTTATTGCGTTGTAAATGGCCGATCATATGCCAGTTGATCTCTTTTTGTGCGGCCGAGCCGCCATCAGGCCCATGGAGAAAATCAGCTACCTCAGTGGAAACTTTTTTCAATTGCTGGACCCGATTTTCTCCCAGGTCGGTAATGCCCAGTTGTATGATTTCTTTTACAGCCTCGATATCGGCGGATTTGGTTACAACGACAAGCTTTACATTAGCGGGATCTCTGTCGGCACGCATACAGGCGGACTCGATAGCGTCTTTTATCTGTTTAATTCTTGAAGCAATTTTTGTCATAAAACAAGAGTAATGAACTTATATCAAGGATTCAATCCATTGCAAACCAAGGCTTTACCCAAAATATCAGCCTACGAAGATTTTTGCCAGCATAAAATCTTCTGGACATAAATATTGACGGTTTTTTTATTACATCAAGGGAAATTCTCGCTGAGCGGCAACTTTTTAGGACCAATCGGCTCCTTAGCGACGCCAATGAACATAAGTATTTGAAGTGGCAGGTCTTGTGATTTTCGTCCGGATAATACAATGTTCATAAAAAAATCGAAATAATCAATTTTATTCTTGCATTTTACAGCCAAAACCTGTATACTAATCATATTAATAAAATGTGGGGTGGATAATAAACACCTTGCGATTTTTCCCTGTTTCTCATTTTTCGTTTGACAGGAATTTCTAAACTCTATATTTTGTTTGTTTAGCTCTTTAAGATAATGAATTGACGCCCCCCTTAGGGGTTGATAGACCTCGGCGAGGCAGTGTGGTCCACCGGTCTCCCCCCCAGCCGGTTCCACCACCTCGCCCTTTTTATGCGCACAGACGGATTGATGCAGTAATGGTAATTCTTTTAGAGGTGTCACTCAAAAACTTTCTATTCACCGCGGATCTGGACGACGACTTTTCTGCTGCGAGGGCCGTCGAATTCACAGAAGAATATACCCTGCCATGTGCCAAGCTGCAACGACCCGCCCTTAATGAGAATCTGTTCGCTGCAGCCCACCAGAGAGCTTTTGCAGTGCGAATCGGAATTGCCCTCGGAATGTCGATAGCCCGAACGATGCTGGGGCAGCAGTTCCTCAAGTGTCATAAGCATGTCGTGCGGAACGGAAGGGTCGGCGTTTTCATTGATAGTAATCGCCGCCGTAGTGTGTGGACAATAAACAATAACATCGCCGTCAGAGATACCGGTCTGGCCCACACGCGAGCGGACCTGGCTGGTAATATCAATCATCTGACTGCGGCTCTTTGTGCTGACGCGAAAATCTTCCTGGATAATTTTCATGATACATACATTCCAAATCTTTCATAACCTCAAGGTTTTTACGTGGAAAAATCCATTTTCTTAAGTTCAATCAAGAAGTTTCATCAATTCCGTAATGAGTGACGGGATTTCATCTTTTGAGGTGATCCACACAACATCCAGATTGATAGAAAAGTAGGCATGAATAAGTCGATTCCGCATGCCGATTATAACTGACCAGGGAATCTCCTGAACGTTTTCGCGTAACTCTTCCGAGACTTGGTTTGCCGCTTCGCCTATGATTTCAAAAAGACGGACAAGCGAGTGAACCAGTTTGCGGTCTTGATTCAAATCTTCGCGTGTCGAAGATTGCACATATTGCCGGATTTCCAAAGCTGCATCCAGCATGTGTCTCAATCTCACTTTATCTTCATGCTTGATATTGAAGTTCGGCATTTTGTACCACCTCGTCACGGAAATACTGGCTTAGATCCTCAGGAGTCCTCAAATCTACCTTCCTGCCAAGCATTTCTGCAAGTTCCATCTCCATCCTGACGATCGAAAAAAGGCCGGGTGTAAGGTCTTGCTCAAATTCCACTAAAAGATCTATGTCACTGTCGGGTAGCAGCTCGCCTCGCACTGCTGAGCCGAAAACCGACAGTTTCTTTATATGGTTCCTTTTGCAGAAGTCTGCGAGCTTATCTTTAGATATTTTATTTTCGAACGAATAAGCCATTCTACATAAACCTCCGAAGAGCCAGCCGCCTGGTTTCTCTCTGAATATCAGGTTGAGTTACAGAATAATCCTTTCACATGAAATTGCAAGAGCAAACAAGGTGGCACTCTCAACAGCGAGATTAATCAAGAGTATTGTTGAGTTTTGCATTTTATGTTTTAACTTTACGTTACATCTGTTCGACAACGTTAATGCCTAAAAGCTCATGCAGGCCGTGCCTGATTGTTCTTGCGGTCAGGTCACAAAGTAAAAGCCTGGTTGGCCTTTTGTCCGGCCCGGCAATCAGCACGGGGCAGTTGGTATAAAATGCGCTGAACTTCTGCGCCAGCTCGTAAAGGTAAGCGGTCAGGTAGTTCGGCCTGTAATCGACGACGGCCGATTGTATCGCCTCGCCGTAACGAACCAGGTATTTTGCCAGGTCCAATTCTGCCGGCTCGCTCAGATTCAGAGTGTTCACACTGGAAACCTCTTTCTGAGTTTCAATGCCTTTGTCTTTTCCCTTTTTCATAATTGATGATATTCGCGCGTAAGCGTACTGCATGTAAGGGGCCGTATTGCCTTCCATTGCGAGCATCTTATCGAAGCTGAACACGTAATCGCTCGCTCGATTGTTGGAATAGTCGGCGTACTTGACCGCGCCGATGCCGACCGCCTTTGCAATCTCGGCTTTCTTGTATGCGGGCAAATCCGGATTCTTTTCTTCGACGACCGACATCGCCCGCTTGACCGCCCCATCCAGCAGCTCTTTCAATTTGACGTTTTCACCCGAGCGAGTTTTTAACGGAGCGCCGTCCTCACCCAAAACGCTACCGAACATAATGTGAGAAATCCTGGTATCGTCCCTACCCCAATCTGCCATTATCGCTGTTGCGGCAAGCAGCCGAAAATGCAGAGCCTGCCGAGCATCGGTGACATACACGATTCTGTCCGCCCTATATATTCTCCCGTCATATTCTATACCGGTGAGCCGATATTGCAGGGCCGCTAGATCTGTTGTCGCATACAGGTATGCGCCATCTGACTTCTGGATTATGAATGGCAGCCGAGTACCTTCCTTGGTCTTGAAGCCTTCTGGAAAAACGCATACGGCACCCTCCGATTCTTCAGCAACACCCTCGTCTTTCAGGCCTTTTACTATGCCCGGAAGCATACCCCTATAAAAACTCTCACCGCGGACATGCCTGTCTTCCAGAGTCACGTTTAGTAACCTATATATCTCATTGCATTCAGCCAAGGTCTTCTTAATTAAATACTGCCAGACTTCTCTTTCTTGCTCATTATCCTCTCCCCCTTCTTGCAGCATAACAGTGACATCCCGAGAGAGTTGCTCGTAGGGGATCCGTTTCTCCTTCCATTCGCCGGTTTCCGAGTCGCGCTTGCGTGTAGATGTACGCAGCTCCATTCCAGACACTGTTTCCTCAAGCTTTGTTACATATCGGTAAGCCGCTTCAATCTCTTCAAGCGACATGGTATCTTCATTCCTTTTAAGCTCTTGGATAAAGGGCCAGAACACCTTCTTGCCATCTCCAAGTTTATGCAGAGAGTCTGCACGCCAATCTTCCGTATGCCGACTGCAAATCCGCTTACAAGACGATACCAGCTTCTCGTTATCCTTCGCACTATCTCGAATCTCTTCCAAGTTCTTTCGGTGGTACATCTGGCCTTGCTTCTTTCCCATACTAATATGCCACATTGCCAGGAAGGCTCGCCCGAACTGGGTGCCCCAGTCGCCGACGTGGTTTTGGCGGATAACTTTGTGGCCTAAGCATTCGAGCGTTCGGCAGAGGCAGTCACCGATGATGGTACTTCGCAGGTGGCCGACGTGCATTTGCTTGGCGATGTTCGGGCTGGAGAAATCAACGACGATGGTTTTCGGCTCAGGTGTTTTATCTATGCCAAGGCCGACGGCATCTTTATTGATTTCGAGAAGTTCGCCGGCAACGAATTCGGCTTTCAGCCGCAAGTTAATAAATCCCGGCCCGGCAACCTCCGGCGGCTCGCAGATGTCACTGAGGTCCAGATTCTTCACCACTTCTTCGGCGAGCTTTCGCGGATTGGTCTTCAATTTCTTAGCCAGCCACATGATGCCGTTAGCCTGGTAATCGCCGAACTTAGCATCCGTCGCCGGCCTGACAATAGCCGCACAATCCTCACGCCCCGCAGTAGCAGCCATCGCCGCACTGATTCGTTCCTCAAGTATGTCTAAAGCAGCCTTCATCAAAATAGTCAACAATCATTCATCAATAGTCAATCGCTCCGCGTCTCCCCAGAGCAGTTCGAGGTCGTAGTAGTCCCGGTATTCGGCGTCGAAGATGTGTATAACGACGTCGAAGAAGTCGAGGAGTATCCAGCGTCCCTGATCGTAGCCGGCCCTGCCGAAACGCTGCTGGCCCTGCTCTCTCGCCGCCACACAGATATCATCGGCTACGGAGCGCATTTGCCTGTCGCTCGTACCGGTTGCGATCATAAAATAGTCGGTGGCCGGAGATATATCCCTCAGGTCCAGAACTACAATATTGGTGCAATGCCGCTCTGCCGCAATCCTGGCGGCAGACAAGGCCAATGCTTTTGCCTTTGTATTTTGCTTTCTCGTCAAATTCTATATCCTCAATACTTAATAAAAAAAGGGGCGGCCAATTTGGCCACCCCGATATATTACCTTAATTACGCGTCTGCGTCAATAGCAGAGCTTTGAATGCGTGCTATTGGCCGCCAAGGTGGAGCCAGTCGCTGATAACAGGAGCAAACTTTACTATGACGCCTGAGAAGACTATGCTGACCATTGACATAAGCTTGATCAGAATGTTCAGGCTCGGTCCGGATGTATCCTTGCATGGATCGCCGACGGTATCGCCGACGACAGCCGCCTTATGTGCCTCGGAGCCTTTGCCGCCGTGGGCGCCTTTTTCGATATACTTCTTGGCGTTGTCCCATGCACCGCCGGCATTGTTCAGCGTGATAGCGAGGGCAAAACCGGTTGTAAGACCGCCGACCAGCAGGCCCATGACACCAGCGACGCCCAGAAGCAGGCCGGTCACGACAGGGACGATAATCGCCAGCAGGGACGGCAGCAGCATTTCCTTCTGGGCCCCCTTGGTAGAAATAGCAACACAACGGGCATAGTCGGGCTTGCCTGTTCCTTCCATGATCCCTGCAATCTCCCTGAACTGCCGGCGAACTTCGTTCACCATTGCACCTGCAGTTCGACCGACCGCCTTCATGGTCATTGCACTGAAGACGAATGCCATCATCGCGCCGATGAAGATGCCGCCGATAAGCTTCGGGTTCATAATATTGAGACCGAAGGCATCGATGAAAACCATGATTTCTGCGGTCTTGACATTGATGGCCTCGCCGACGCCGTCTTTGGCGGCAAATACAACTTCGCCGACCTGATAGATTCCATCGACACTTTCGTTGGCCAGTCGGCCGATCCATATCCGAACCTCTTCGATATAGGTGGCCAGAAGTGCCATAGCGGTCAGGGCCGCCGAACCGATGGCGAAACCTTTGCCGGTTGCCGCCGTGGTGTTACCGAGAGAATCCAGGGCGTCGGTGCGTTTGCGAACCTCCGGTCCCAGACCGCTCATCTCGGCGTTACCGCCGGCATTGTCGGCGATGGGGCCATACGCGTCGGTGGCCAGCGTAATACCCAGCGTGGCGAGCATTCCCACGGCCGCAAAGCCGATGCCGTAAAGACCCATTGAGATGTTTGAAAAGCCTCCCGCGAAACCGAACGCACAGAGAATAGCAATAACAATCGTGATAACCGGAAGGCCGGCAGAGTACATTCCCGTAGATAAACCGTCAATGATCGTGGTTGCCGGCCCCATGTTGGCCTGGTCGGCGATACCCCTGGTAGGCTTGTATTCGTCGGAAGTATAGTACTCGGTGAATTGTCCAATCAGAACACCGGCTACCAAACCTGAAATAACCGAGCCAAACACGCCCCAGGTAATCCAATGCAAGGCAGCCAGTCCCGCAACGGCCACGATGATTAGAACGGAACTGCCAAGCGTACCGACCAGCAGGGCTCTGAGGAGATTCTTTTGAGTAGCATCCTCTTTGCACCGGACCATGAATATCCCGGCGATAGAAAGCAGAATGCCGAGGCCGGCCACGACCATCGGCGCCAGCACGGCTTTTAGCGGAGTCAGGCTTTCCGGCAGAGAGCTCAGAGTCAGTGCCGCACCCAGAGCGGCGGTCGCAAGGATCGAACCGCAGTAGCTTTCGTAAAGATCGGCGCCCATGCCGGCTACGTCGCCGACGTTATCGCCTACGTTGTCGGCGATGGTAGCGGGATTTCTCGGATCGTCTTCCGGAATCCCCGCCTCGACTTTACCAACCAGGTCGGCTCCGACATCGGCGGCCTTCGTATAGATACCGCCGCCGACACGGGCAAACAACGCCTGGGTCGAAGCACCCATACCGAACGTAATCATGGTTGTGGTGATTTCCACGAGCTTAGACTCGATTTCCATCCCTGGTTTGACAAGTGTCAGCCCCCAGAGCGTCAGCCCGTCCGCCATGTTTTGTGCCGTATAGACGACCTTATCCAGGATCAGATACCACATGGAGATGTCGAAGAGGCCGAAGCCCACGACGACCAGCCCCATCACAGCACCGGAGCGAAAGGCGACCTGCAGGCCGCTGTTGAGGCTCTTGCTCGCGCCTTGAGCGGTTCGTGCCGAGGCGTTCGTGGCCGTCTTCATTCCCAGAAATCCGCACAGACCGCTGAAGAAGCCGCCTGTCAGGAAGGCCACCGGCACAAACGGGTTCTGGACGCCTTTATAGGCAAGGAAGGCAAAAATCGCCAGCAGCACGATAAACACCATCGTAACCACGCTGTACTGCCGGTACAGATAAGCGTATGCGCCCTCGCGCACGTGCCGGGCAATTTCGATCATTTTCTCAGTACCTTCAGGGGCCTCCATCACCTTCTTGTAAAAATAGAAGGCAAAACCCAGCGCCAGCAGAGCCGAGATTGGCGCGATCCACCATATCAATGGCACGCCGGCCTCACCTGCATTTGTACCTTCGGCCGCCATAGCTATAGTGCTAAAGGCTAAAACCGGCACCAAAAGTGCGATTCTCTTCAAAATTGTCACTTTTTTACTCCTTTCGAATTTGACAGCAATAACAAACTCAATAACAAACAAAAGTTTGTGAAGTTTAACGAAAAAGAATAATTTTTCAACTGTTTTATTGTATGCCCGGAATTTTCGTAGGAAATATTTATATTCGAATACAAATATCTCGTAGAGTCTCAGTCATGCAGAAAAGAATTGTTATTAGTATTTTAGATAAATGACAATGCCGGCCAGAATCAAAATTGCGGTTACACATACGCTGATGGCGGCGATAAAAATCCACATAAAACGTTTATTCTGCCGGGATATGATGTATTTGAGGTATCTGTCGCTGGCGGCAAAAGTCTTGCTCATCTGGATAATGCCATCGGTCTGACCAATGGTGCTCTGGTTCAGTTTATCCAGGCTCTCGTTAAAATTATTAAAGCTCTCGGTCATTTGGACATCGATATCGGCTGCGGCGGCAAGCTGATGGTCAATATTCACCAGCGCATCGGTTTGCTTTGCAGTTTCGGTAGGGATTTTTTCAACAGCATCGTTGAACTGCTCGTTCTTTGCGGCTGTTCCTTTTAGCTGTTCGAGAAGCTGTTCGGTGATTCGCTTCTGATTTTCCACAACTGTGGGAAAGCTTTCGAGCAATTCGGGCAATTGTTCGATTCGGCTCATCAAATCTTCATGCTGTGTGGCCTGGCGGCTCAAATGCTCGTTAATACCCTTCAATTGTTCGACGAGATTGTCAAAGCCCTCCTGGAGTTTTTCGAGCGACTCGTGCCTGTCAACCGACGGGGCAGCCCTGACGACAACATTATTACCTCGATCCCCGGCCGGCACGGACCCATCGGCAGCCGTCGGATCACCACCCTGGCTGATCAGGCCGTCATCATCGACCTCCGGCTGATGGGCTGCACCTATGGACGGTTTATGCACCCGCAGCCACCTGCCCGTATCAGCCCAGAACTCTTTCAGAGTCATTTTCTTAAACTCCTAAACAACTTTCGCAAAATGAACCTTGAACAGTATTAAAGACTTTTCCCGCGGTAAGTTCAAGTAATTTTTACCCGAATTATCAGTATAAATCCAAACGATAAAACCGGAATCCATGAAGGGCTATACGAGTAATTGTATGACAATTTCAGCATAAAGTTGACGTCGCGGGAATAAAAAAGCGTGACAAAAAGGCTGATATGGCGTCTTTTAAATATAGGGCAGCAGCCCATTCGTGGACAGTGTCTCATGGATCGAGCGACGAAGTAGACCGGAGATTCGGATATGATGGCAAAAAAACGGGCATGTCAGGTTATCGGTCGCAATAGTATTTGACTCATTGCTTCGAATCTCATAAGCTACAGGTAATAACATTATACTTGCCGGCAGGAGGAATCCGGCTAGTTGTCGCGGAATGCTGAGAAGATTATGCCCTGCCGGTTAACCGGGGAAATCTTTGGAGGAAAAACGAATGATGTCGAAGCGAGACAAAGCGGAAAAATTTGGACCTGTAGAGGTTCTGGTAATGGTGTTTGTGTGCCTGTTTACCCTGGCCGTCGTTTTGCCTGCAACACAGATGTCCCGATTCGATGCTTATCGCATCGAGTGCAGCGATAATCTGTCTCAGATCGGCAGGGCGATACTGATATATGCCAAAGACTACGAAGATAAACTGCCGCGCTCCGGCGGTAGAAACACCGTTCGCGACTGGAAGGCGGTTAACCGATTTGGCGCTTACGGCTTATCGGCCAATGGCAGCGGCGGATCGGCAAATATCTCATCCTGCTTCTACCTTTTAGTCAAGTATGCCGAGCTAATGCCAAGAACCTTTGTCTGCCCGGGCGACGCCGGAACCACGGAGTTTAAGCTTGCCGACGTGGACGCAGGCGATAAACAGCTTATTGAACTGTGGGATTTCGGGCCCGAGGCAAGAAAGCATTGCAGCTATGCCTATCACATGCCTTTCGGTCTGTATGCTCTAACCACATCGAGTAACCCGGGTATGGCGGTAGCAGCCGACAGGAATCCGTGGATGGATTCTCCCGCTGCATCAGCTAAGCATTTTCCCGGTATTTATAATCCTGATGGTGGCAGAAAGGCTGTCAAATACGGCAATGCCATAGCCCACGAGCAAGAAGGCCAGAATATCCTGTTCATGGACGGTCACGCAAGCTTCGAAGAAAACTCGTTCTGTGGTGTCCAGGAAGATAATATCTACACCTACTGGGATGGCGGAGATATACGAATAGGCGCCACGCCTTTTGTAGGAAGTGAACCTTCGGATAGAATAGACTCATTGCTGGTCCAAGATCCCGTCGTATATAAGGCGAAAATAACGAAACAACCCAGGCACGTAAACTCTGCCGATCTTAAACAGACTTCCGTTGTCGCGACTCTGGATTGTCCCATGTCGGAAAATAAGAATGTTATCTGGTGCGGCACTTTTCAGATTGCCTGGGACAGATTCAAAAATGACATCATTGGTGAACCCGTGCAGCTCATTGGCGTCGAAGAATTGGACGACCGCCTGAACCGCAATGAGTTCCCCCCCGAGAATCTCGAAGCTGAATCGTTTTATGCCGCAGCAGGCTTTTTCAAAGACGGAATTATCGAACAGATCCAAAAGGAAATGGCAAAGCGTTTTCCAACGGAACCGGCACCTGTATTTGGCAAAAGATACGAAACGCTGCCGGATGTATCTGTCGCCTACGCCTTTTTGAGCGTGGATGCCGGTTTCAAATATCCGTTCTATACTCGCAACCGAAAGTTCACTTTCCAAGACTCAAAAGGCACCCGAACTGATGTAACATCATTCAGTGACCGCGCTGAAGTAAGTGACTCAAATTTTGAAAACGTCCGCGAACAAGTTGAGGTTCTTCACTGCACATACGCCCAGCCTGGAGAAGCAGCGAACTTTTCGCTTGACTTGTGCAAGCATACCAGCCCTTATCAGGTAGTTGTAGCCCGCATGCCGCGGCGCCAGACGCTTGGCGCAATGTTGAAAGAGGCTCAGAAATATATCTCCGATTTCAAACGAGATCCTGATTATGAGGTCCTTCGCAAGCTCCGTCCCATCGACAGCCTGATCGTGCCTGACGTTTTATACAAACTAACGCATCATTTTAAAGAGCTTGAGTGGAAGAATCTCGCAAATCCGAAATGGCAAGAACGTGACTATTTTATCTTCGAGGCCAGACAGATGGTACACTTTTCGTTGAGTCGAACTGGTGTGATCCTGAAATCGGAAGCCGGCATTGGTGCGGGTGGTGGCGCGCCACCTCCACGAATAGAGCAACCGCGACATTTTTATTTTGACAGGCCCTTTTTGATCTATGTCAAGAAACGCGGTCCCGATTATTCGCCGTTCTTCGTGATGTGGGTTGATAATGCCGAGCTGATACAGGAATTCCTGGTCGAGAACCCTGGCTACCCGCGACAACGTTGAGATCCTTCGATGCGATCAAAATATCGACAATTGGTCAGTTTGAGTTATTAAAATTGTTGTTAACACTAACGAGTTATACTAAAATACAGGCAACGCGGCCGAGTTGAAGGGAATCTGATGGCCTTGTCTTCGGAAAATATTGATACAGTAAGACATTTTGCTGACAAGCTGGAAAAATGGGCGGAGAATTTGTCTTACGGCACTTCCCCGGCCGGAAATTTATGGGTGGAGCTTACCCTTTTACTATATCCGCAGGACGTACATAGTATTGCATCCTGGCTGGCTAACATTCCCGCTACAGGGGAAAAGGCTGCCAAAGAACTCGAAGAACTCTCCCACTTGGTGCAGAAAGTGGACGCATGGCGTAATCAGGGGATTTACATAGAAGATTTGGGCGAGTTTTGTGCGCGTATAAATCGGCTAATGAAAGTCACTTTGAGTATTATTTCTACTTTGCGAAATATATCCGGCTCAGAAGAATCGGAGCCGCCGGGAACTGAAGCTGCCGTAGCGGCAAAATCGAACGCCCCTGAAACGCCGCAAACAATTCCGGCTTCAATGGCGGCCGATTGCGCATCTGCCATGACGCCATCACAGGAAGCGATGTTGGCATACAAGCTTCACCACGATATGGGATTGACGATACAGCAGGTCGCCAAAAGGATGACCGCCGAGCTGAAGCTCGATAAAGCTCTCAGGCAATGGCAAATATCACGCTGGATAAAGCAGGTGGAAAACCAGCATATAAGCACGTGCATCCCCATTCGTTCGGTTGCCCCGAGAGCATCCGGAACTCCGGCGCGAACCGCCAGAAAGGTGCCGCCTCACAAACCGACGCTACGAAAACATAGCCGGCCGCGCTGAGGTTAGGGGAATAAAAATTATCCGGGGAATGATATATGTATAGCACTATTGCGAAAAATTCGACTTATCTTTTGATAATCCTTCTGGCGAGTGTCGCTTCCGCCGGGCCCGATGATTTCGAGCGGATCAAGTATAACAATCCCGGCCTGGTTGTGGATTTGGGCGTAGGGCTTTGGGCATGGCCGCTGCCGATGGATTATGACGGCGACGGTGACTACGATATGGTCGTTTGCTGTCCCGATAAGCCGTACAACGGAACGTATTTCTTCGAGAATACCGCCGGCAATATCAAGATGCCGGTATTCAAGCCTGGGATTAAGGTGGGCACGGGACACCGTAATATTCGGCCGAGTTATATCGACGGCAAGGTCCGCCTGCTGCTTCCGGGCAGGGAAATCGAAGGTTTCCGTGAGCCGGAGAATCAGTTCGAAAAGACCCGGGCAATTTATTCTTCAACCAACGTCCATAGCCCAAAAGAAGGCGTCCGCGCCAACCAGTGGCAATATTGTGATTATGACGGGGACGACGCTCCCGACCTGATAGTCGGCGTCGGCGATTGGGACGACTACGGCTGGGACAATGCCTTCGACAGGCAGGGCCGGTGGACGCGAGGCCCTTTGCACGGATACGTGTACCTGATTCGCAACACAGGAACCGCCGGGGACCCGCAGTATGGCAAAGCTCAAAAAATATCGGCCGGCGGAAAGCCGTTGGACGTCTATGGTATGCCTTCGCCGAATTTTGCCGATTTTGACGGGGATGGCGACCTGGATCTGATATGCGGCGAGTTCATCGATAAATTCACATGGTTCGAAAACACCGGATCGCGCAGCCGTCCCAGGTACGCCGCGGGCCGGCATCTGACTTACAGGGGCAAACCGCTCAAAATGGATCTGTGCATGATCGTGCCGGTTGCGCTGGACTGGGACAGGGATGGTGACATAGATCTGGTTGTGGGCCAGGAAGACGGGCGCGTAGCTTTGGTGGAAAATACAGGGCAGGTGTTGGACGGTATGCCTCAGTTCTTACCGCCGCAGTTCTTCCGGCAGCAGGCCGATATGCTTAAGTTCGGCGCGCTTGTCACCCCATGCAGTTTCGACTGGGACAATGACGGAGACGAAGACCTGATCTGCGGCAACACCGCCGGCTACATCGGATTTATCGAGAACCTCGACGGCGGCAATCCGCCGAGATGGGCCGCCCCGGTGTACCTCAAGGCCGACGGCGAGACCATCCGCATTATGGCCGGACCAAACGGCTCTATCCAGGGGCCCTGCGAAGCCAAATGGGGCTATACGACATTGAACGTCGCCGATTGGAACCACGATGGTCTGCCCGATATTCTCGTCAATTCCATCTGGGGAAAAGTCCTCTGGTATGAGAACATCAGTACCCCGCAAGAACCCAAACTATCTCTGGCGCAATCCATCGAAGTTGAATGGTCAGGCAGGCCACCCAAGCCGGCATGGAACTGGTGGGAGCCGGAAGGCAAAAACCTCGCCGCCCAGTGGCGAACCACGCCGGTTGTTGTCGACTATGACAAAGATGGACTGAACGATTTGGTTATGCTGGACCATGAGGGTTATCTCGCACTGTTTAAACGTGTTAAAAGAAATGAGCAATTAATCCTATTGCCGGGCGAGCGAATATTTACGAGTAAAATGGGTGGTCTGCTGAGAATGAACGACGGCTCCGCGGGCAAAAGCGGCAGGCGGAAATTCTGTTTCACGGACTGGGACCTCGACGGGCGACTGGACCTTATGGTGAACAGTCAAAACATCAATTTCCTTCGGAACGTCTCGGCGGACAATAACACGCATGTTTTCAGCGACCAGGGATTAGTCGCCGGTCGTATCCTTGCCGGCCACACAACCAGCCCGACCATCGTGGACTTCAATAAAGACGGTATTCCCGACCTGCTGGTGGGAGCGGAAGATGGTTTCTTTTATTATCTGAAGAATCCGCGTTCCAAATAACGTAGTAACAAAGGCTAACCTACTTCCATTTACACTTGCGAAC
>Ga0210003_1000294_pt1 | contig 44251 bp, 42 predicted proteins | sample LantaG_FD_182804 | JGI IMG/M metagenome (GOLD analysis project Ga0210003, IMG submission 182804) | Deep subsurface microbial communities from Baltic Sea to uncover new lineages of life (NeLLi) - Landsort_02402 metaG (SPAdes) (version 2) | ecosystem: Environmental > Aquatic > Marine > Oceanic >...
TCACAGCCAAAATATAACATCGCGTACCTCCTTTGTTAAATTTCTTAAAGAGGACTATAGCACATTCATAGCTCCTCTTCAAGGGGGTACGCATGCCTTTCATCACTTCAGGCTGAAAAATAGAAATTAGGAATCAGAAAAATCTGAGAGGAACAGTTGAATTGGTTGAATTTGTTTGATTGGTTGGATTGGTCGAAACATTAAATAGAAAACAACTGAATGGAAGAGGTTTAATTGGTTTTATTAGTTTGATTGGTTGAAACCTTAATGCTATACAATATGAGATTGCCACGGGACGGAGTTTATCCTGAGAGAAAACGAAGGGTCCCTCGCAATGACCCCATTAGAGCTTGCGGAAAAGATTAAAAATTCTTTTCCTACCTCTAACGAGGTAAATAAAGAAGAAGGATAAATCCTTGACATTGCTTTGAGATTATTCTATGCTAAGTCAAAAGGAGTAATCATGGATAAAATAAAAATTGTGCGGAATGATATTGTTGGGGTTCTTGTCGATACGTTACAACCTATCGATTATGTTTGTGCTGCCTGGCAAGCGGGTGCTGCTGCCTTTGAACGAGTGGATGAATGGTCGGATATTGATTTCTATGTAGTTGTAGAAGATGATAGGGTAGAGGATACCTTTAAGGTAATAGAGCAATCGGTTGAAACTCTATCAGAAATAGAGTTAAAGTATCGTTTACCAGAGCCCACATGGCATGGACACTCACAGGGACTAATTAGATTGAAAGATACCAGTCCATTTCTTTTTCTTGATATAGCGATAATGAAAAGATCAAGTAAGGACAAATTCCTCCAGTATAAAATTCACAACAAGCCTCTGGTTCACTTTGATAAAATTGGTGTAGCAAAAGACGATCCGTTAGATCCAGACACTTTTCTGAAGAGAATACAATCTCAAATTGAAATGACAAAGACAAAATTTAAACTTTTCCAGGTTCTTACTCTAAAAGAACTCAATCGAGGCAATACCCTCACCGCTCTTAGTTTTTACATGGCGTATACATTTAGACCACTTGTTGAAATCCTAAGAACCAAATTCTGTCCCCAGCGTTATAATTTTTATACATCCTACTTACATTACGACCTGCCCGATGATGTAGCCAAACGTCTTGAAAAATTGTATTTTGTAGCAGATCCCGGAGTTCTTGGAAAGTGTAGGGAAGAGGTCGAGGAGTGGTTCTGGAAAGAAGTTGAGACTATCGACTTCGATGATGTGAAGAAGAAGTTAGAAAGTTGAGTGGGAAGGATGGTTGCTTTGCAACGGTAATAAAACGCTATCGCTGTGAATTAAACGCTACGCTGCTCGAGGTGGGGTCAGGCTGAAAACTGAAATTCAGCAAAACAGTTCTATTTTTCTGTGTCCATTTTATTGGTCTCTGTTTCTGTCTCGAAATTAGGGACAGCGGCTATTTTTGATAGAAATTAAAATTAGAAATTAGGGACAGTGCCCTATTTTTGATTATAAACGATTTAAGGGGAAGAAATACGAATCATCTTCTGGTGCAGGAGAAGCAGTAACAGGACGTTCGTGTGACGGTTGGATTCGCTGCGGATATAAAAATCAAAATGGTGTATACCTTCTGTCCTTGTGCTCTTTTCCTGAGTCAAAATGATTCAGGAAAAAACCTTGACTTCTTTGCAGGATTTTTGTATAATGAGGTACAATGAAAACCGAAATAGAATTGAATCCTGAGTCATGCAAGAGGAGAATCTGATAGAACAAAAGAGAGACAGAATTTGAAATTATCAAATAATAAACATAATCTTGTTGCTTTGAATGAATGTCAAATGTTGAGACTTGACCCCTTTTGTTTTATCATGAAACGTAAACTAAACATATTGTTCCTATTATTTTTGGTAAGTGTAATATATCCTTATCCAACAAAAGGATTTGAATTAGATATTGAATCAGGGGTAGTACTTTTGAGTTACAGTGATGTTCAGATCCCGAAAAGTACCGGTACCCTGATATCTTTATCTGATGAGCTTACAACTGATCCGAGCTTTTTTATTCGGGGTCGGCTTTCTTACTATTTTAACCAGAACCATATGGTCTCAGTGCTTATTGCACCGCTCAGACTGGAAGCGAGCGGAAATATCGACCGGGAGGTCGTTTTTGAAGGTGTTTCCTTTGATCCCGGGGTGACTTTGAATTCTGTATATAAATTCAATTCCTACCGGTTAACATACCAGTATTTCCGTTATCTTTCAGATAATTTTTATTTTGGTGTCGGCTTGACCGCCAAGATACGGGATGCATTGATCAGTATCGCCGATTCGACCCGCACATCGGAGAAGACCGATCTTGGTTTTGTCCCGTTGATAAAATTCAACCTAACTTGGTATTTTCTTGAGCCTTTAGCGCTTGTGCTTGACGGAGATGCGCTTGCAGCTCCACAGGGCAGGGCAGAGGATGTATCGTTGGCAATACAAGGTGATCTGGGTAAAAATGCGGCACTGAAATTGGGCTATCGCGTGCTTGAAGGCGGATCAGACGTTGAGGCAGTGTATAGCTTTACATGGATCAACTATTTCTTCGCGGGTGCTACACTGAGGTGGTAGGTTGTAGGGAACTGAGGTCAGGCTGAAAACTGAAATTAGGAATCAGAAAAATCTGAGAGGAACAGTTGAATTGGTTGAATTTGTTTGATTGGTTGCATTGGTCGAAACCTTAAATAGAAAACAACTGAATGGAAGAGGTTGAATTGGTTGCATTAGTTTAATTGGTTTGATTGGTTAAAACATCAATGATATACAATATGAGATTGCTTCGGCAGAAATTAAACAAGAACACTCGCAATGACGAACTAAAGCCGAATAAAGGAAGAGAGAAGAGGGATAACCTTTTTGAATTTCTTTCCCAATATTAGGCTCGCAAACTTTATAATAGTTAGATGTTTGTCCTTAATTTCGGGTCTGAAACCTTCACTGAACATCAAAGCCAAACCAGAACGCAACATTGCATTGTAAGCATAGTTGTAAGAACATTCTTCATCCTCATCCATATTTCTTTCAGCAGTTTTCAGGTCTGTATAAGCTCGCCTTAGAAGATTGTTCACAGCTTTCCAGTCTATCGGAGATTTCTTTATTGAGCCTTGTTTTAATAAGGTTTCCTTTGATATTTTATAGGTCACTTTCTGTACCTATTAGCATAATTTTTGGATTGTTTAGCAAATCCAAAATAAAACCACTTTTTTGTTTTTTCTTAGTTTTATATTCTTTCAAGGAATAGATTGTTGGATTTATGTCTCTCCTTAATTTCTTTTCCAATGCTGCGATTTTTTCATTCAATAGAGATGTGTCGGGGTCTCCAATTATCATAAGATCTATATCACTAATCCCTTTTTCACGCTTTGCCGCAAAGGAACCATATATGAATGCATATTCAATTTTTTTTACTGCCGAGAGAACCTTTCTTAAACTGCCTTCAACTCCAACTGTCTTGGATACAATACTCTTTATTTCTTTGAATAAGGGATGTTTTGTGTTTAAGGAATAGTATAGCAAATTACCTACTTTATGAGTATTAAATAGCTCATCTTTTTGGAATTTCAGAAGTTCTCTTCGTATACTGCCTGCTGAATAACCCAACATGCGATGGAGTTCCCTTAGATAATATTTTTGCGATGGGTTGGTGAAGAATAGGACTAATAAGTCTTGCCTTATCTTTGATTTTGAAATATATAAACTGTCTAACATAAGTCATACTCCATATTGAGTACAATTATACTCAAAATAGGATATATGTCAAGAGAAAAACAAAGATTCTGCACCGCAGAGTCACAGAGCATGCCCTGAAGAGAAAGAGGGATCAGAACTAACACTGCGCGTGGAAGGGAAAGGAGAAGAGGCGTGTATATTCATAGTATATTTGGTTGTGTATTTGTAGTGTATTTATTGTTCACAAGAAATAACGCAAAGCAAATACACAGCGAAGCAAGTATACGCAGAAGGCTAATAATCTAATAACCAATGACTGATGACTAATGACCAATGACTATTGACCAATAACCATTGACCAATGACTGATGCCCAAAACAAAGATTCTTCCAATTACAAGTTATGTTTCTGGCGGGAGAAACGTTAGGAAGTGGAATGTGTCTCTTTTTCTATCCAGCTCAGATAATCAGATAATCCTTTTGTTATCGGGATTTCAATGATGGCGGGACATTCATAGGGGTGGAATTCCTTTATCTTTGTCTCAACCTGAGTGTACAAGCTTTTCTTTGTTTTAAAAAAGACAGCATACTCCTTTGTTTCTTCTACTTTCTCTTTCCAGCGGTAGATAGAATCTATTTTGAAGATGTTTGCGCAAGCAATGAGATTTTCTCTGAGAAGAAGCTTTGCCATTTGAGTTGCTTTTCTTCTTTTGGGGAACGTTGAATACACGATACAGAACTTCTCTTTAGCCACGGTTACTCCACGGTTTAAGATTTAGGGTTAAAGGAAAACACATTAAAAACCTTTTTAGCCACGGTTTCTGCACGGTTAAACATCAATTCAGGGTTACCCTCCACACCACCAAAACTAAAACCTTTAGCCACGGTTTCTGCACGGTTAAACAATAATTTATTTCTTTCCCTGCACCTAAGACCTAAAACCTAAACAAAACTTGAACCACCGTTAATTTAGTAAATCATAGCAGGAATGATAATAAACAATCTCTGAGCCGAGAGGAAAACTTTGATAATCACTATAAAATAAAACGTTTATAGTCAATTTTGTCTTTACCGAAATTAACCAGGAGGGCAACTTTTAGTCCTGTAGCTTTTAAGTACGAAATAACTTGTGCAGTGTGAGCAGGATGAAATTCCGGTACTGCTTTTAACTCTACAATAACTTTGTCTTCGGCAAGCAAATCCAGGCGATGCTCACCAACCTTCTTTTCACAATAAAAAATCTCAACAAGCCTCTCTGTTTCACATCTTATACTTCTCTTTTATAGCTCTATAACAAGAGCATTCTTGTAAATCGACTCAAGATATCCCGGTCCCAAAATATTGTGAACTTCATAGAACGCTTGAATAATCTTTCCTGTTAATTCTTTATCAATCAATTTCATAATTACCGTGCAGAAACCGTGGCTAACTTTTTGTATATTGTTTTAAGGTGATTAATTCGAGGGAATGATTGGATGATGTTTGGTGTTAGTTGTTTATGCATCAATTTAATAAGTACCGTGCAGAAACCGTGGCTATGCTGTTTATACAATTTTTCTTTCCAGCATCGGATTTATCTGTGTGACGATTTCGTAGTTTATTGTTCCTGCTAGTTCTGCAAGATGGTCGGCTGTTATTTCTTCATCGCCCTGTTTTCCAAGGAGAACAACTTCATCCTCAAGCGTGATGTTTCCAATATCAGTTACATCCACCAATATCATATTCATACATACCCTTCCTCTGACAGGCGCTCTTTTCCCTTTAACAAGCACATAGGCAACATTTGAAAATGACCTTGAATAGCCATCGAAGTAACCTACGGGAAGGATTGCAATTTTAGAATTTCTTGTGGTTCTATGTGTGCAACCATAGCCGAGATAAGACCCTTCTGCCACATCTTTCAATTGAGCTACTTTCGTTTTCCAGGTAAGCGCAGGTCGCAGTTCAGGGAGCTTCTTGCCCTTCATTGAAAAGGAAACCTTTGTTTGTTTTGAGGGCCACAGCCCATACATACTTATACCAACCCTGACCATCTCGTAATAGGTTTCGGGAAAGAGCAGGGTTGCTGCTGAGCAGGCAGTATGTCTTATCAGATTAGTAAATTCTTTTAAATATTTGTCTTCTATCCTCTTGAACTCTTCCAGTTGATACTGGGCATAGGAATGGTCTGTAGTATCCTCTATATTTGCAAAATGTGTTGAGATGCCTTCCAGGTTTACTGCCGAACTTGCTTTTATGAATTTAAGAAGGTTTTTCAGTTCTTCATTTTTAACTCCCTGTCTGTTTGTTCCCGTTTCAATTTTGATGTGTACGGGTGTATTCTTACCGAGACGCTTACCGACTTCATCCAGTTTCTTGGCAGTTTCCATATTGTAAATCGTTAGTCTGAAGTCATTTTTAATTGCTTCCTCGAGTTCAGCTATGGGAACATAGCCAAGAATGAGCGTGGGTTGTGTGATTCCTTTATCCTTTAATTCAATCCCTTCTTCGATAGAATTCACACCGATCCAGTCTACGCATGCCTTGATTGCAATTCCCGCAACTTCGCACATACCATGACCATAGGCATTGGATTTTACAACAGCCATTAGTTTACGCTCTTTGCCTATGAGCTCTCTTATTATCGAAAGATTATGTGTTATGTTTTTTTTACTTATTTCAAGCCAGTTAAGTCGGGATTTTCTCAAGCGTCCTCCTCTCAATTTCTTTCATCGATAACCCAAGATGGAATTTCTTTCCTTGATATGTTTTTCTCTTTTCAAATTCTTCGTTAATACGAGCAAGCACCTTCTGTTTCTCAAGACACCACAATGGAGCAACCAATCTTTCCCTTTCTGCTTCTCCTGTGAGTCTCTGGATAACTATATTTTTTGGTAACCTTTCGATAAAATCTACCACTAAAGATGCATAGTCATCCATCGAAAGTGTTTGTATTCTCTTGGCATAATAATCATTCGCCATTTCGGTATCTTTTAGAATATGCAAAAGGTGAATTTTGATACCATCTATGGGAAGAGCGGAAATAATTCTTGCGGTTTCCAATATCTCTTCACGGGTTTCTCCAGGCAGTCCGATTATTACATGAGTTGAAATCAGGATATTTTCCTTTTGTTTTATCCGCAACACTGCATCGATAAACTCTGCAAGTGTATGACCTCTTTTTATTGCTTTCAAGGTTCTGTGATGTGCTGACTGAAGACCATATTCTACCCACAGATATGTTTGCTTTGCATATAATTCAAGAAGGGTAAGTATCTCATCGGGAACACAGTCAGGCCTTGTCCCTATCGCTATACCGACCACCTTGTCTGTTTTTAAAGCTATTTCAATGGATTTATCAAGCTGTTTTAGCGGCACGAAAGAATTTGTAAATGGTTGAAAATAGACTATGAATCCTTTTGCCTTGTATTTTCTCTCTGCCCATAGTATGCCTTTGTTAATCTGCTCTGTTAAGGAGAGGGTATCATCTATAACAGGTGAGGCGGATGCCACATTATCGCAATAGGTGCAACCTCCTTTTCCATTCATCCTGTTGGGACAGCTTGCGTCAATGGATACAGGAACTTTATAAACCTTAAAGCCAAATTTTTCTTTTAGATGTTCGTTGAAACTGTTATAAAAACCTTTTTCAGCCACGGTTACTCCACGGTTAAAACATCAATTGAGGGTTTCCCTACCACCCCACCAAAGCTTCTCAGCCACGGATGAACACGGATAAAACATTAATTCAAGGTTTCCCTACCCAACACCAAAAACATTTTTGCCACTGATTTCACAGATTAACAGTGATTAACTCTATTTGCCCAACCTCACAATCAAGGCACATCAACAGGGATTGAAAGAGAACTTGAAGAGATTCTTACACCTTCCCCAAAACATCATCTCAAGAGGATGATTTTTTCTGATTGTCTCATTTTCCCCGAAATTAACACGCAGAGGTAGATACCGGAGGGAAGCAGTGTACCGCTGTCATCCCTGCTGTCCCATGTCACTTCAGAAACAGGAAATTTGAAATTTGAAATTGGGAAATTCTTGACTATACGACCACTTACATCATAGATACAAAGCGAAATTGGAAATTGGGAAATTGGGAAATTTCTATTTTCCATTTTCGTAATTTCTGGAATCTGCAACCTTATTTGCACTTTATTTTTGAAAGGGTTGGGATGTGCGGAAAGTCTTATGTCTCTGGTCTTATGTCTTATGTCTTCCGTCTTTATCCCTGTATAGTAGAATGCATCCCTTAATGCACCCCATAATTCTGCCCTTGTGCCATCGTAACCAAGAGCCCAGATGCCAGCACCACAGAGGCTGCTGTCAAGGACTACCTGGTATTTCATTCTCAGACTTAGCGAATCATCGAACCAGCATTGATGCCATCCATCAGAAGAGACATAGTTTTTGTACCATACGGTTTTTGAAGTGTCTTCCCAGATTTTTCCATATATAGAAGCGGAATCCGATGCTCTTGTATAGGTGAGTGCTCCACCCGTGCCACGTGTTGGTGATTTTATGCTGTCATTTTCAGTTGGCCACCGTAGCCCGTAGTAGGGACATCCGAGAATAAATTTATCCCTGTAGATTCCATAGTAGATGTAATTGTTGACCGTCCACATAACGCTGTACGTTCCCCATAGGGTGCTTGAGTATAATGGAGAAACAGGACCGGCATAGGATGAGCCTGACCAGTAGTAATCGTATCCCATTATGAAAAGCCCATCTGTATGCAATGCAAGTTGGTCATAATCAAATGCATTACCCCAGTCCACTGCAGGTGTTGCGATGGATATATGTGATCCGGGGAGGTTTGTATGGAAGTAATCTGTGAGGTCTTGCATAAAAAGTGTCAGACTATCCTTGACAGGATTCGTAGGCATTTCAAAGTCTATACTAACACCGTCTAATGTGTAATTCATAACAAGGTCAAAAAGATTGTTTACTGCATTAGTGCGTGCAGCAGCAGAGTTAAGAAGATTAACGATTGTTGCGTTATCGAACTGGGTTGCCGTTATCATAACTTGCACACCATTTGAGTGCGCAATGTTTCGCAGGTTCTCCATAATGGATACATTCGGAATAGTGCCGAGACTTCCATCGCCATTAAGTTCAGCGGAGAAGTAAGCTATGTGACTGAGCAGGTCATACTGCAGATAATTATACGATGTGCCCATCCAGTATGGATAGTAACCATATACAACCTTGTTTAAAGGTCTTTCGCGTATCTGTAAAGGAATGGTCGTTGCCGGAGAAGGGACAGCAATTACTTGGCCCTCATGTTTTAGCCATTCTCTTTCATGGATTCCCTGGTAGTTTTCCACTGAAAGAGAGCAGAGCAAAATCAGAGAAATAACAACCATACTCAAAAAACCTCCCCTGCCTAATTCCTTAAACTTTTATACTGGTTTACTTTACCAGAGAAATTCCATTAAGTCAAGTATTTATCTTTACCGGTTTCTATGTTTTCCCTTGCTTCGAGAGAACTCATCTATTGGAAGGCTTTTTTGGTCTTATCTCCCCTGCCTTTGTGATTGCAATCTTAGTGGTTATGGGTCCCACAATTTCAAAGACAATGGTTGTTGCGGCGATTGTTGTTACGATGATGGTTCCGAGGTCCTTTCCTGCTGCACCGAAGATGGAAAATTCTCGGATGACGAGTAGAGATAAACCAATTGCAACGCCTGCCTGGGATAGTATACCAAGACCCAGATATTTCTTGAGAACAGTGGGGGCATTAGAGATAAGAGCACCAAATGACGCACCCCCTATTAATCCCGCACTCCTGGATATTACATAAATTATACCGATCAATCCCATTTCAGGTATTCGCCAGACATTGAGATGTGCGCCAGCAAAGATGAAAAAGATTATATAGAGAATTGGCACAGTATCATCAAGGATTCGAGATAATCTGATACTCAAAGGTGGATAAAGGTTGACTACAACTATTCCCATAGTGAGATTCAGGAGAATCAAGGATACATTCAGATAGTTTGCTATGCCTGTGAAGAGGAAGATAAAACCGAAAACAATGACCATCGTCTCTTCCCGATTTCGTATTTTTTGCAGGATCAAGGCGAGCAAGAGACCTGCACCACCACCAATAAGAATGGAGGAAAGAATTTTTGTAAGAGGAACAAGAAATACCCTCATAAAAGAAACCGAAGTGGCGCTGAAAAAAATAACCTTCACAAGAGCAGCCATGAATACATATATAATAATTCCAAGACCGTCATCGAGTCCTACAACAGCAAGTAGAGTATTCGTAAGAATACCCTTTGCCCTGTATTCTTGCAGCACCGCTATCGTTCCAGCCGGGGCGCTTGCAGGCGCAATGGCTCCAAGAAGCAGTGCTATGTCGAGCCTTCTGGTTAGTAAGTAGACTGCTGCTGTAACGAGAATGAATGCACCCAAGGATTCAGTGAGTATCATAATCAGAATGCCTTTTCTAATCTTCCGAAATTTGTGGAAAACGAGCTGGTCGCCTATAATGAATCCCACGATACCAAGAGTTATGTCTGTAATGGTAGCAGAATTTTCAAGCATTTGTGGAGTCAAAAGATTGAGTAAAGATTGTCCCAGGACAACGCCTATGATGAGATAACCTGTAACACCGGGGAGTTTTACAAGTGCTGAAAGTTTTTTCCCAATGAAACCAGCAAGAATGATGATGCCTAAGAGTAAAATAAAGTTCATATTAGAAAATCTTTATATCACAATTCACAAATGATGTCAAATGGTTTGATTTATATCTTTTTCTTTTTCCACCCGCCCCTGTAGTAGAAGATTGTGACGATGATAGATTCAACGATAACGGAGAGTCCAATAGCGAGCCACACCCCTCGACTTGCTAAATGGAAATAGGAAGCAATAATATATGCGATCGGTATTTTTAAGCCCCAGTTTGAGATGACAGAGGCTATCATCGGAGGTTTTGTATCACCAGCTCCTGTTTGTGCTCCGCCAAATGCAGTCCCAAAAACAACAAGTATGATACTGAGAGAGATAATTCTCAGATAGTCTGTTCCTATTCTGATGACATCTGAATCAGTATTAAAGATGGCTATTATCTGGGGAGCAAAAAGTATGTAGAGAATAGTAAGCGGAATCTGAATGGTAAATCCAATCAAAAGAACCCGTCTAACGACCTCTTCTGCCTTTTCAGGTCTTTTTGCACCGAGGCTTTGACCAACAAGGGTCTGTGTTGATGTCATAAGACCTATAAGATATATAAACATAATTCCGAGTGCTCTTCCCCCTATTCCAAAAGCTGCTATTGCATTTGTTCCGTAGGAGGCAATGATTCTGAACATTATCATTCCAGTTAGCGGTCGTGTAATGCCCTGAAGGCATGCGGGGATTCCTATCTTGAGGATATCTCCGACAATCTTCCAATTGATTTTCTTGGCAATCTCTTTTATATATCTTCTTTTGTACAGGACAGATATGCCCAGTATAAATGCAAGAACGTGAGCAATAGAGGTTGCGGCAGCCGCACCGTTAACACCAAGTTTGGGAAATTTCCATATTCCAAAGATCAGAAAAGGGTCGAGGATGATGTTAAAAGAACTTATGACTGCGATTATCTTTGTCGGTGTCTTTGTATCGCCAAGGGCTGTAAGACTTGAAAAGACAACGAATGCACCGTAAAAGAAAGGAAGTGCAAGGAATATGATTCTTATGTAGCCGATACTCATCTTTCTCACTATCTCTTCTGCACCGAACAGTTTAAAAATTGAGGGTGCAAAGATGAAACCTGTAACTGAAATTAAAACGGAAGCCAGGAATGCAATTATGAAAGAATGGAAAATAGTGTTTTCTATCCTTTCCTTTTCTTCTCTTCCGGCGAAACGGGCAACCATAGCAAGATTGCCAGCGTAAAAAATCTGTGTAATTGCAAAGAGTACCCACATAATGGAGCCTGCGATTGCGACACTGGCTATGGGAATTGGACCAAGTTTCCCGATCCAGAACATATCCGCTACATTGAGCGTTGTAATGAGCACCTGACCTATCATCACCGGCCAGGCAAGAACCCAGATATTTTTATAACTGTTATTATTTATATCAATGTAACTTAGTTTGTTCATACTTTTCTTGCAAAAATTATTCAGGCATTATATTTAAAAAAAACGCTTGTGTCAAGAAATAAAGAGGAACCACAGAGAACCGTTAGCCACGGTTACTGCACGGTTAAACCCAAATTTCATATTACCGTCCACACCACCAAAACATTTTGCCACGGATGAACACTGATAAACAGCTATAATCGTGTATTACCCCTCAATATCCTGTGCATTTGCTTTAAACCTATGTAAAATGTGTTTTTTCCTTGACTTTTGCAAAATAATTTACTATATTGTTATATGTAAATGTGTCTATATGGAAAGAGGAGGAAATATGAGAGAGTTAGTAAATATTTTTAGTGCGATTTCAGATGAAACAAGGGTTAAAATAGTAAAACTGCTCGAGAAAAAGACAATGTGCGTCTGTGAGCTCACGGCAATTCTCGGAATCAGACAACCGAGTGTCTCACACCATCTTGGAATACTTAAGAGGGCAGGCTTAGTGGAAGATATAAGAAATGGGCAGTGGATTGATTACAGGTTGGCAAGGAAAAAATATAATGAGTATGCTCCTGGAATCCTGAAAATGTTAGCAGGCTGGCTTAACAGAGATTCAAAGGTGCTCAAGGATTTGAGAAAGGCTAAGAAAGTGAGCAGGGAGAAGCTATGCAGAAAGTAACAATGAGAGTTGAGGAGAGAGCGAAACGGTGTAACGGAGTATCGGGGAAACGGAGAAACTGCAAGGATAAAGGATAAAGGATGAAGAGGTTTTGAAATGAAAGAAATTTATAAACTTCTTCTGTTAGTAGGCGTATTCGTTATCGCCTATTTTATTCCCGTTGCGAATTTGCACTTCCAGAATGCAGTCATTGAATCTCTGGGTATGCTTCAGGAATATGCAAGAAGGCATATACTTTTTTGTTTAGTCCCTGCGTTCTTTATAGCAGGCGCAATTGCCAATTTCGTAAGCCAGAACGCAGTGCTAAAATATTTTGGAGCAAAGGCAAAGAAAATACTTTCGTATTCCGTTGCATCCATTTCAGGAACAATACTTGCTGTTTGTTCCTGCACAGTGCTTCCTTTGTTTGCAAGTATTTACAAAAGGGGTGCAGGGATAGGTCCAGCAACTGCTTTCCTTTATTCCGGTCCCGCAATCAATGTCCTTGCTATAATTCTTACTGCGCGTATTCTCGGGTTTAAACTTGGGATTGCAAGAGTAATTGGTGCCGTTGTATTTTCTGTCGTAATAGGACTACTTATGCATTTTATATTTTATAAATCAGAGCAAGCAAGGGATAAAAATGCCGAACTAATAATGCCGGAGCAGGAGAAAGAGTCAAGAGCTCTATGGAAAACCGGGATATATTTTGCCGTTATGGTCGGAATTTTAGTTTTCATAAATTGGGGGAAAGATGAATCCATCAGGGTATGGCAAATAATCTATCAACTCAAGTGGTGGATTTCGGGTGCCCTGCTTATAACCCTATTTCTTATGCTTATCAGATGGTTTAACAGGGAAGAACTAAAAGAGTGGACAAACTCGACCTGGGGATTCACCAAGCAAATACTTCCGCTGCTTTTTGCCGGAGTGCTTGTCGCAGGATTTCTACTTGGCAGACCGGGTCATACATCATTAATTCCCTCAAGATGGATCGAGAATCTTGTTGGGGGGAATAGTATGAGGGCAAATTTCTTTGCCTCTTTTGCCGGAGCACTGATGTATTTTGCAACCTTAACCGAAGTCCCTATACTTCAGGGTTTGATTGGAGCAGGTATGGGAAAGGGACCTGCATTGGCACTATTACTTGCCGGACCAGCTCTGAGTCTCCCTAATATGCTTGTGATAAGAAGTGTAATGGGCAATAAGAAGACGTTTACTTACATTGGACTTGTTGTAGTTATGGCAACATTCACAGGGATGCTGTATGGGTGGTTGTTTTAGGGAAAGGACAAATAAAAAGTGAAAAGTGAAAAGTCAAATCTGAGAAAACACAGACATAAGACCAGAGACCGAAGACCGAAGAAAACAGTGAAACGGAGAACCGGAGAAACGGTGAAATGGAGAGACGGAGAAAGGCGGACTTGAGACCTAAGACCGGGGACTGAAGACCAGAGACTTAAGACCGAAGAAAACAGGGAAACGGAGAATCGGAGAAACGGTGAAACGGAGTGACGGAGAAAGGCAGAAGAGAGAAGAGAGATGAGCGAGAAATGAAGAAACATTTCGGATTGCGAATTGCGGATTTCGAATTGAAGACCAAATAACCAATGACTAATAACCATTGACCAATGACTGATCTAAATGGGAGAGAAAATGAAGATTGAGATTTTAGGAGGTGGATGTCCCAAATGCAAGGCACTAGCAGCCAATGTTGAGAAAGCATTGGCAGAATTGGGAAAGCAAGCAGAGATTTCGAAGGTTACCAATCTTAATGAAATTATGAGTTATGGCGTAATGATGACGCCCGGGTTGGTGGTTGATGGAAAGGTAAAAGCAGCAGGTAACGTTTTGACGGTCGAAGAGATAAAAAAACTTATTAAAGAGGAGTTAAACCAAAAAAAGTAATTTAAGTTCTACTTAAAGAAAGTGAGAAACGAATGAAAAAGAATATACCAAGATTTGTTGTAATTGGACTGCTTGTAATTGTAATTATCGTAGTCATCCTTGTAAAAAACAGGTCTGGAAGAAATACTAAATCCAGGCAAATTATTTCTTCCTCAGTGTTGGACACTTCAAAAACAGCTTTCTTAGAAGAAAATGGAAAAACAGTAAGACTTAGCAAAGGAGTTCTTGCTATTGTAAATAATTCACAGATTAGGGAGTCTTACTTAAACGAGAGATATGAAACACTGCCGGAGAAGCATAAACAGATGTATAAAAACGCTAGAGAAGATTTTCTGGAACAGCTGATAGTTCGAGAACTCCTGTATCAGGAAGCACAGAAAATGGGTTTCGGGAAAGACTTGAATTCCATAGGGGATGTTGAACAGAAGAAGGATATGATGCTTCAAAAATTGATAGAAAATATTAGCGGAAATATCACAGTGCCTGAAGAAGAAATGAGAGACTTCTATAAAGACCACATTAGTGATATGAAGGGTGCTTCCTTTGAGCAGGTAAAAGAAGACGTAAGAAAATACATTTATAATCAGGAGCAGACAAAAATAGTAAACAGCACAATTGAGACCCTGAAAGCCGAAGCCGAGATAGTGAAGAATGAGGACTGGATAAAAGAGCAGCAAGCTTTGAAGCCAGAAAACCCACTTGATACTGCATTGACAAACGGGAAACCAACAATAGTGGATATGGGAGCAAGTTCCTGTATTCCCTGCAAGATGATGAAGCCTATATTTGCTGAATTGGAAGAAGAGTACAAAGGAAAAGCAAACATACTATTACTGGAAATCTCCGAATACAGAGGTTTAGCTCAAAAATACCAGGTAATGGTAATACCAACCCAGTTGTTTTTTGATAAGGATGGCAAACAATACTGGCGGCACCAGGGTTTCCTTGCAAAGGACGAGATTGTTAAGAAGCTGCAGGAGTTGGGGGTTAAATAATATGATAAGAACGGTGTTAGAATTTCTCTCAAGAGGGATACAAGGCGCTCCTTTGGTTGCGGTATCCGTATCTTTCCTATGGGGTGTACTCAGCATTTTGCTGAGTCCCTGCCATCTTTCAAGCATTCCTTTGATAGTCGGATTCATAAATGGACAGGGGAAAATAACCACAAGGCGGGCATTCGGATTGGCAGGTTTGTTTTCCATTGGTATACTCATAACAATCACACTCATCGGAATTATTACGAGTGTCTTCGGACGTATGGCAGGTGATATAGGTTCTTTGGGAAATTACATAGTGGCTGTGATTTTCTTCGTAGTTGGACTGTATCTGCTGGAAGTAATTCCGCTTCCATTCCTCGGAAGGTCGAGCCAGCCCGCTTTCAAGAGAAAAGGTTTTCTTGCATCTTTTATTCTCGGGCTTCTTTTTGGCATTGCCTTAGGACCCTGCACGTTTGCATATATGGCGCCGATGCTTGCCGTAGCATTTAAGGTTGCCTCGACACAATTTCTATATGCGGTTATCTTGCTACTCGTTTATGGCATTGGACATTGTTCCGTAATTGTATTGGCTGGCACATTTATGGAAGTTGTTCAGCACTACCTGAACTGGACAGAAAAATCAAGAGGTGCTGTTTTGATTAAGAAGATTTGTGGCGTGCTTGTTATCTTAGGAGGAATCTACCTAATCTGGAATGCATAAGGTGGGGTGAATGAAAAATAAAGGAAGAAAACTAACTGTTTTTGAGAAATATCTGAGTGGATGGGTGATTTTATGCATCGCTGCAGGTATTGTGCTTGGGAAAACAGCACCGGGAGTGGCAAAATTCCTCGATGGATTGGCAATCTATGTGGGAGAAGCACCTGTTGTTTCAATACCCATTGCAATCTGTCTTTTCTTTATGATGTACCCTATAATGGTTAAAATCGACTTCGGACGCATCATTCGTGCCGGCAAAACACCAAAACCTGTTGGACTAACACTTCTTGCAAACTGGGCAATTAAGCCTTTCACGATGTATGCAATATCACTATTCTTTTTAGGATTTGTGTTTACGAGGTTGATAGGTGTCAATGCTCTGGATTTTGTCAAGCTTCCCCCAGGTGCAGATTGGGCGGTTGGCACAATTCACGGAGCAGGTCTCGTGGTTATGCAGAATGGGCTGAAAATGATTCAAATTCCTCTTTGGAGAAGTTTCTTTGCAGGGTGTATTCTGCTTGGAATAGCTCCCTGCACAGCAATGGTTCTTGTTTGGGGTTATCTTGCAAGGGGTAACGATGCGCATACCCTTGTAATGGTTGCTATAAATTCTCTGACTATGCTTTTTTTGTATGGACCTCTTGGTGGATTTCTACTGGGAGTAGGAAGGCTACCTGTGCCCTGGCAAGCATTGCTACTTTCTATCTCTATCTATGTGGCGCTACCATTGGCTGCGGGATACCTCTCGCGGGTTTTACTCATAAAAACTAAAGGAGAGGATTGGTTCAATCAGAAGTTTCTGCACCTTCTAACCCCGGTCTCGATTATAGCTTTGCTTGTTACACTTGTCTTACTTTTTTCATTCAAAGGAAATATTATTCTTTCAAAACCGCTTACTATTCTCTGGATAGCTATTCCTCTATTCATTCAGACAAATTTGATTTTCTGGATAACCTATGGACTAGCTAAACTGATGAAACTTTCTTATGAAGATGCAGCCCCTTCCGCAATGATAGGTGCAAGCAACCATTTTGAGGTGGCTATTGCAACGGCAACGATGGTTTTTGGATTATCTTCAGGAGCAGCACTTGCCACCGTTGTTGGTGTGTTGATTGAGGTTCCAGTAATGCTTATGCTTGTAAAGATCTGTCTGAGAACAAAACACTGGTTTGCGCAAGGTTAATGATTTTTTAGAACCCGGGATTGTTCTTTGGAGGGGTTTTTAAGATCTTTGACCTCTTTTAGAAATTCGTCCTTGCCTTTGAAGGCTCTATAAACGGAGGCGAATCTCACGTATGTTACTTCATCCATTGTTTTGAGGCGTTTCATAACTTCTTCGCCTATATTCTTGGAAGGTATGGCAACGTTTCCAAGGTCAGAAAAACCTTCTTCTATTTCATCGACCATCTTTTCAATATCTTCTCTGGGAATAGGTCTCTTGTGCGCAGCAATTGTGATACCGAGCAACAACTTTTGCCTGTCAAATGGCTCTTCCCTTCCGTCTCTCTTCATTACAACAAGAGGTGATTTTTCAACATACTCATAGGTCGTAAATCGCTTGATGCAGGAGATACATTCCCGTCTTCGCCTGACAGATTTACCTTCTTTGCCAGGTCGTGTGTCTATAACCTTATTTTCTTCGGAACCACAAAACGGACATTTCACAAGTTTACAATATACCCGTATCTCCTTTCTGTCAACACATTTTTCAAATCTTCACCGATTGTCCTCATTTCATTCGTTTCAAAAAACCTATATTTCCATATCCTTCTCATTGAGATGAGGAATTATTTCCTTTGCTTCTTGCAACAGTTTTTCTGCTTCTTCGGTTCTTCCTCTTTTGATGAGCTCCTTAGCGAAGGATATAACTTCACTTTCGTAACTGAAAAGTATCTCCAATCTTTTATCATCCGACCAATTATCATACATTTTTTTGAATGGTTCACCTCGAAATAGTTTCAATCCCCTACTAAACTCCATTTTTGAAAATCTCCATTCACCTGCACGTGAAACCGCTTTCGCTTGAGTGAGGATTTGCTTAAACTCATCATAATCCGTGGTAAAATGGATTCCATTGTTTATTAAATAACGATAATCTTTTCTGTATGAGACCTCCAGAAGATGGGAAGGTATCTTAAGTGCCTTCTTAGTCCTCACAAGGAGATGGGAGAGATTCCCCGAAGGATTCTTACTGTCTCTCCAGAAATTTCTGTAAATCTTTTCAAGAGCAATTCTTTTACCTGGTTCTCCTGCCTTCAATGCAAAATTAATCAAAAAGGCAGTATCTTTAGGAGTCAAATTTACCTTTAAGTACCTCTGGTTTTTATAAACAATCAGATTTCCCAACAGTTTGATATAATAAACAGGAATATTTTTATTAAAAACGGGTAGTTTCAAAATTGCCTTCGGAAGATGTGTATCTTTTCCTTTTTCAAGAAGAGACTGGATACTTTCTGGAAGAAGAATGCAAACACGATGTAAAATTCCCAAAAGTTTTTCCTTCTTTGCAAACTGAAATGCCTTCTGGTAGTCATTTTCATTCCGGTACAAAGAAGCTTTCTTCAATAAGAGAAAAAGATAATTCTGATTGATTTTCTTTATATCTTTAGAAACTGGTGGCTGGTTTAAAATAATTTCATATAAGAGCATATCTTTCTTATTTCCGAACTTTTTCAATAAAGGAAAATATTTCTTTAAGAAGTTCTTGGCTTTTTTTCCCTCTCCCTGGGCTGCGTATAGAACCGCAATGAAAAATGATGCGAAACTCCAATATATTCTAAGTTCTGTTTTTTTTACGATTTTTAAAAAAAGTTGCACTTGATTCATTGCTTTATAAATATCCCCTTTTTCCAGAAGAAGATACTGGGCTTTTTGAAGGACATATAAAGGATTTATTTTTTTATCCTTCTTTTCCAATCTTCGAATAAGAGTTCTATAATCTCTATATTTTCCCTGGGTTATATATAAACGGGATTTTAAAAATAGAACATTGTCTTCATCCAATTTTTTTTCATATAGTTTTAGAATGTGATCAATCTTTCGGTAGTATCCAAGATTATCATAGAAAATAAGAAGATTTAGTATGAAATTAGAAGTCGGGTACTTTTTGATGAGTCGCTCACATTTTCGCAAAAAAGTAACAGATTTTGGAACGTTGAGATTCCTTATATGGGCAATACCTTTAATGCAATAAAAGGAAAACCTCAAAGCTGGGTCTAATTTCTCTTCCTGACAAATTTCCCTTAGATGAGCAAATTGAGCGAGTTCTTTATCAACCTTCCCGCTTCCTGCAAGTGCAATAGACTCAAGAAGTCCTGCTCGAAGCGCAGAATAAAAATATCCTCTTTCTTCTAAATTTCTCCTCAGTTTTATTAATTTCTTGGTTAAGATGGGATAGGGGGTTTTCCCAAAGAGGGAGTAGAATTTCTCTAATTTTCTTTTTGGAGAAAGAAAGCGGTCTGGAATATTTATTAAAAATTTATTCTTTGAGCAGCAAGGCAATTCATTTAGAACCTTTGCTGCCTGATAAAAATCTTCTTGCCTCATAAATATTTCTACCTTTTTGAGACTCTCCTTTGTCTCAGAATTCTCATTGATGTAAGATGGAAAATCAGTGGAAAGAGATTCTTTAACAAATCCCGCATATCCATATCTTTTCCATACCCCCCAGATTCCCTTGATGGAAATCGTTATCCCCTGTTTTCTGAGTTTTTCCTTTGCTTTCCTGATCGTTAAAGTAGGTTCCCTTTCTTTAAGAAGTGCAATTTTTTCCTCTAATCCCTTTTTTGTTCTGTTCCATGGTCTTTTATACGTTCTTAAAAGTCTTGCTTCGCCATCCTTTTTATATAACTTAGCCCATTTAAAGACTGTTCTGTAATTTACATTAAATTTTGAGGCAGTTTTCTTCAACGTGCTCCCATTGTTCAAGTAATATCGGACAATATCAAGTCGTGCTTCTGGCCTTATTTTGTACATATGCGGAAACATTTTAACATATTCTAAGTTTACTGTCAAGTGCAAAATTTAAACTTCATAAGTTACTGAAAATTAAGGATTTTAAGAACTATATGTGCTTAAAATTAAACACAATATTTATTATATTGTTATAGTATAAATAAAGAAAGGAGGTGAACCCCGTCATCGCGAGCCCCGGAGCAGAGCATATCCTGAAAGATAGAGAACTATGGCAATCACATATTGACAAAAAACGAATATGAAGTTGCTTCATATAAGAAAAGCAAGAAGAAAAATTCACAATTATAAACCTTTCAAAATAAAAAGCAGTTAACTGAATATTTACAAAAAAGGAGGTATTATGAAGAACTACTTAATTATTATCTGCTTGTTCGTGTTTTTCATTCCGCTTTATTCCCAGGTACCATTGGAGACAACACCTTTCTGGGTGTCAGATATATCTGCTTACACATGTGATATCGTTTTTGGTGATATTGACGGTGATGGTGACCTTGATATGGCGGTTAGCAGTGAAGTACCTGAGGGGAATGCGACTTATATATATTTCAACACCGGAAACGGTCTTGAAACCTATCCATCATTGATGCTACCTGATGTCCGATCAATGGGCATAGCATTTGGTGATGTTGACAATGATGGCGATATGGATTTAGCAACCGCATATACCCGGTTCTTTAGCCAATATGTAAGGCTCTACTTAAATCGCGGTGGTTCTCTTGATACTATTCCAGCCTGGACAGGCACCACTGGTGCAACATGGCTTGGTTGGGGAGATGTGGATTGTGATGGAGACCTCGACCTTGCTGCAGTAGATATATTTAATAATGCATCTGTATACCTGAACAACAATGGAGTTCTGGAATCCTCTCCATCCTGGCAGGCAACAGATGGTTATAGTTGGGATATTGCAGGAACATGGTTTGATGTTGATGATGATGGCGACTTAGATTTGGCGGTGGGAATGGACTACAGGATTTATTTCAATAATAATGGTACCTTAGAGACCGTTGCATCCTGGCATCCTGATGCGCCATTAACAAATAGTGGTGTAGGGCTTGCTGCTGGCGATGTTAATCACGATGGTTTGCTGGACCTGGCAGTTGGCGGCGGTGCCAGCAATGAGGACGAACCAAACTTTTTGCATTTTAATTCTGTGTCAGGACTCGAAACCACTCCTTCCTGGGTTTCCGGGGATAACTCTATGACCTGGCGCGTTGCTTTTGGTGATGTAAATGGCGATGGTTATCTGGATCTGGCAGCAGCGAACTACTACGGCGAGGTAGACGTGGTGTATTTAAACACAGGAGGAATACTGGAAACAAACCCATCGTGGAATTCCACTCCTACTGATACCAGTTATGGTGTTGCCTGGGCTGATATTGATAATGATGGTGTGATAAACAGAACAGATACATTGACGGGAGATGGAACACGTAAGCTATTTTACCTTTCGCATTTTCCTGCTCATATCTTCGAGAGTGTAATCGTAGATGGTTCACCCCTACCGTTGTCTGATTATTGTTATGATTTTGTTGCTGGCTGGGTTTCTTTAAAGAACGCTCCAGCGAATGGAAGCGAAATTCTTATGAATTACTCCTATTCCATTGATTTAGAACTGGCAGTTGGAAGTAGATCTCCTTCTATGTATAGGAATACAAATGTATGTGTAAGAGAAGAGAAAAATATCTTACTACCCGAAGCCTTATCAATAAAAAATTATCCCAATCCTTTCGGAGATTTTACAAAAATACTTTTTACACTTCCCCAATCAGAAGAAATCTCCATTGCTATTTATGATGTTACAGGGAGAAAGGTCAAGCAGATCTATTCAGGAGTCAAAAAAGGGGGTAAACACAATTTTCTCTGGAGAGGTGAAAACAATAGAGGGAAAAAGGTTGGTTCTGGCATATATTTTATTAAATTGCAGTCTCAAAACACTACCATAAGTGAACCAATCATTTTGATAAAGGAAAGGAGGTGAGAAAGGAAAAGAAGTAAAATAAAAAAAGAAAACCGGATAGGGAAGGATCTTATCCTTGAATAACCTTAAGGAGGTTAAAATGAAAGCAAAGTTCTTTTGTATTTTATTGCTGGGAAGTCTTGTTGTATATGGAGGTAAACAGGTTTATGCTGAAAATCCTACAAAAATGATTGAAAAACTAAAAGGGCAAGTTGTACCTTTGGAATATTTCTGGGAGAGCTCGACATTCGAAATGCTCGCTCATTCCCCAAAACAACCTAATTTTTCTCCTTTTTCTCTTACCGAATTTTTGATTGATACATCAATATACTATACAACTCTTGGCGCCCAACGATATCCTGCCATCGCCTTTGATGGCACGAACTTTATGGCGGTATGGATGGATTCACGAGGAGTAGTGGGCGCACGCATCTCTACGGATGGAACTATCCTGGATACGCCAGCATTTCTTATTTCTTCATATGCCTCTGCAGATCTACCTGATATAGTCTTTGATGGCACAAACTATTTTGTTGCCTGGCTAGCCGGGAACACGGGAGCGGATATTTATGGTGCACGGATAACACCTGATGGCACCGTGCTTGACCCAAATGGATTTTCTATTACGACTAACGGTGATTATAATGTTGGGGTTGCTTATGGCGATGGTGTTTATCTTGTCACCTGGGGAGTTCATGTTGCCATGGCTGCGCTTGTTGATACAAACGGCACGGTACTTTCTTCATTCTTGATTAGAGGGGATTATCCTAATGAAAGTGATTGCCACCCCCATGCAGCATTCAACGGTACGAACTTTTTGGTTGTGTGGTCCATTGCTGTTTACCATTCACCACCACCATGGGAGTGTGGCATAATGGGGAGCAGAATTACCCCCAATGGCACAAATCTCGACCCCGGCGGATTTCATATTACTTACCAGACCGGTAATGGTGATGCTACGCCACAGGTTGTTTTTGACGGTACAAATTGGTTTGTGGTTTTCACCCGAATGAATCTAAGCTATTTAGGATACGCCTGGGTTACACCCGATGGTGTTCCTTTTGGCGAAGCCGATATACCGGGGGGCTGGGGTTTGGTTTTCCCTGAAGTGGTCTTAGGTGATTCGGTCTACTGGGTTGAAGCAATCGATATTACCGATCCCAATATCTATGCCGCCCGAATTGACTTTCAAGGAAATGTTTTAGATAATCCTTGGATTCCTGTTGATATGTCTCCTGGCTGGCAGGCTTATGGTGGTGATGCTTATGGCGACAGCACTTTCATCGCAATCTGGGAAGATCAGGTAAACTGGGATATTTATGCAAGAAGATACGCACCCGATGGTAATCCTCTGGATTCAACAAGATTCCTTGTAAATTCATCTATTAATTCTCAACGGTATCCACCGGGAGTAGCCTTTGATGGTACAAACTACTTGGCGGTATATGTGGATGACCGAAACAATGATAATTATATATACGGCGCCCGAGTGACACAAAATGGGATAATACTTGATGCCGAAGGTTTTCCTATTTCTTCTCAAGGAACTGGTGGGGTGATGTATCCATGGCCAAGGGTTGCATTCGGCGATTCATTATATTTATGTGTCTGGGAGAACAGCGATGCTCAAATCTGGGGAGCAAGAATACTTCCTGATGGTACGGTGCTTGACCCAAATGGGCTTCCAATAACTTCTGGTTACTATGAAAGTTCATGGCCCTCTATTTCCTATAGCCATGGAATTTTCTTAGTATCGTATAGACGTTATAATGGCAACTATCAGTATGCAATTAAAGCCACAAGGGTAGCACTTGATGGACAAATCCTTGATCCTGCAGGCATTATAATAAAACCTCCAGAGGTGATTAGTAGACCAGTGCCCGAGGTTGCACCTTATGATAATGGTTTTCTGGTCACCTGGCTGTATAAAAGTGCTTCTGATTCTGTAATCGAAGGTGCAAGGTTGAATTTTCAAGGGGCAGTGCTCGATTCACCAGCAATCCAAATTTCACCGCCTGGCGTGGGTGGGGAATGGCATGGCGTGGCGAGTTCTGGCGATACCTTCTTTGTAGTTTGGGACCGAGACACAACGGGTATTTATGGAACCAGGGTAGATTCTTCAGGTGCTGTTCTTGATCCCGCAGGGATAGCAGTATGCATCAATCAACCAAATCGACAGGCTCAACCGTCAGTGGCATTCAATGGTAAAGATTTTCTTGTCGTCTGGCAGGATTCTCGTTTGGACCCATCTCAATACGATTTGTTTGGTGCCAGGGTATCGCCTGATGGTGTAGTATTGGATACCAATGGTGTTGAACTCATAAATGCGGCATACTCAAGAGCTAATGTCGAACTTACTTCCGCCACTCCAGACCCAGATACCGGTGCGCAAATGCTGTTAGTATTCGATGGTTTTGTCGGTGACCCATACAATAATAATCGAGCATTAGGTGCCGTCTATTATCCGCCAACCGGCATAGAAGAAGGTTATACTAAAGAAATTTCGACCGGATACAGGATTAATATTTCACCGAATATATCGTGCCGGAAACCTTATGTCTTGAGCTATTCACTTCCGGCGCGGACTGAAATTGGTGTAAATGTCTATGATATTACCGGACGATTAGTGAAGAATATCTACAATGGCAACATTGAGAGAGCCGGTGAGATGAAGTTTAGTCTTGACGGCACAGCGCAGGGTGTTTACTTTGTCCGGGTAGAAACAAAAAATAGAACAGAGAAGACGAAGATTATCTGGCTTAAGTAAAAAATAAAAAGAAGATGGGTAAATGAATATTTAGGGTCACGCTGGAAACTGAAATTTAGGGTTGACAGGTTGGAAAAACAGCCTCCTTTTTTGGAGGTTGTTTTTTTTATTTGACAGTGGTGTGATTTCTTGATATACATAAATAATGGAAAACAAAAGGTATCTTCATACATTCTATGAAACAATGTCAGTTGTTTTTCTACCTTTTCTAATCGTACTCTTTATTGAGTTTGTGCTGAAACTAGGAATGGGTCCCAATGTGAGACTAATTTCATTTTTCCCTGCTATTTATGCATCTGTCATTGCCTTGTGTTCGTTTGTCTGGATCAGAAAAAAAATTATCTATGCTCTCATACCTGTTCTGTTAAGCAGTGTTGTATTTGCCACTTTTGGTAAGAATGGTTCTGCCGTGATTGTCAAAGGTATTTATTTCTTTGTTTCTCTTTTTGTATTATCGTTTTTTTCCGTTATTGGTTATGCACTTTCGAAGGTTATCGCTACATATAAAGTTCCTCGCATTGGATATTTTCTTCGATTTTTTACAGGTCTTTTTGTTTTTGTTTGTGGCATGATACTTGTTCACATTTTTTCAGGTTTTCAGGGTCCTGAAACAACCATTGTGGAATCTATTCTTTACGGTCTTGTAAACGGATTTCCAGTAGGTTGCGGAGTCATTTCGGTTATTATGATACTTTCAGAAAGGGTCGGTTGACTATGGGTTTTCTTCTGCAATTTTTGGCGACAAAGGCGATTGCACCAATTCTCGGTTCTATAGTGCTTTTGACTATGGGGGAGCATCCCGTATCACTTTCAAAACCGAAAGTTGTAGTAAAAGCTGATACGATTTTCATCACAACCAGGGTAGACAATGGATTTCCGAAAGAACTGTTGGAAATAATAAAGAGTGGAACACCTGTAACTATGAGATTACAAGTGGAAGCTTTAAACAATAAATATTTTACACATTTAATTCAGTATGATATAGAGAACAAAATTTACACAATAAAGCTTGAAAATGGAGAAGAAATTAAGATAACGGATGAAAAAGAAATGAAGGACGAGGTTGCTAAATTCAACTACGTTATTGTTCTTAAGGATGAGATTGAAAAGTCAAAGAAGGTAACCCTGAGGGTTTCCCTGGACCCAGTCAAACTGGATTTCCTTGATAATGAGGAATTCGACCTGATGACTCTGTGGGACTATAGAAGCCCGAAGCAGACAATAGAAGTAGACTTAGACGAGTAATATGGAAAGGCGGACAATAAGACATGAGACATAAGACTTAAGACCATGAAAGGCAGAGGAGAGAAGAGAGATGAGCGAGAAATGAAGAAACATTTCGGATTGCGAATTGCGGATTTCGAATTGAAGACCAAATAACCAATGACTAATAACCATTGACCAATGACTGATGCCCAGAATCAGAGAGATGAGTGAACCGGAGAAACGGTGAGACGGGGAAACTACTAAGGATGAAGGATAAAGACAAGTTAAAAGTTAAATCTGACACCACAATACGAAGAAGCAAGGCGACTAAATCGGAGAAACGGTGTATCGGGGAAAAGCAGAAGAGCGAAGAGAGATGAGGGACGAGCGAAAGGGAGAAACGGTGTATCGGTGAAACGGAGTAAAAACGGCTATGCCTGTGAATTAAACGCTCTGAACGAAGTTACTAATTACTGAATTACTTAATTACGATATGTTGCTTTACAACGCTTTAAACGATATTAACGGAAATGTTTGAAAATGAGTATACGTTTTAAGTTCATTATTATTAATTTCATTTTGATTGTAATTACAGTCGGGCCCCTTGTTTTCTTTACATTAAGGACAACGGAGTTCAAGCTTGGAATGAGGGACATACCAGGAGTTGAGAAAGCAATCGAGAACGCTGTTATATATAGTCCGGAGGGACCTGCGAAGGACCAGGCCTTAGACGCACTCAGAAAATACCGGCAGATGAAAGCCTTAAAGGCACCACTTAAGAGGGAGTTTATTGCATTCACAATACTGTTGAGTCTTTTTATTATATTTTTTTCAACAGCGGTTACTGTCTTCCTTACACTGAGAGTAACAAAACCGCTCGGAAAATTGGAAGTGGCTGCCAAGAAACTCGCACAGGGTGAATTCCCCAAGATCGAAGGTATGCATACTAAGGATGAGGTCGGTAATCTTGTTGAAACCTTCAATAGTATGTCCCTTGCTCTAAAAGAGAGTAAGAAGAAGTTAGTGATAGCTGAAAGAGAAGCAGCGTGGAAAGACGCAGCAAGAGCGGTGGCACACGAAATTCGCAATCCACTTACTCCGATAAAACTCGCAACAGAGAGGTTGAAGGAGAAGGCAAGACTCAAAAGAGATGATATCAACAAGACAATACTCGAAACGACAGAGATGATACTTGAAGAAATTGAAAACCTTGATGGTATAGCGAGGAGTTTCTCAGACTTTGCCAAGCTTCCCGAACCTGTAAGAAAAATGGACAACTTGAATGAGGTTTTGCGGGAAGTTGTATATCTTTATTCCGAATATGAAGGGGTAGAGATCAGGCATCAATTCGATGAGGCCATACCTCAAATTTTGTTTGATAGAGATAGAATAAAACAGGTATTGATAAATATTGTGAAAAATGGAATAGAGGCAATAGATGGAAATGGTACTATTCTGATTACATCAAAAGTCAATATCCCGGAGGGGAAGGTAGAAATATCCATAAGAGATAATGGACCAGGTCTGGATGTTGACCTCTCGCTTCTTTTTGTTCCGCATTTTACCACAAAAGAGAAGGGAAGTGGGCTTGGACTTGCGATATCAAAGCGGATTATCGAAGCACATAACGGAAAAATCGAAGCGAGAAGCGAGGAAGGGAAGGGAACTGAGTTTATCATCACATTACCATTGGAGAAAGTAGAATGAGATCACTAAATTTTAGCCGTGTGTGTTCTCTATGGTTTATTTTTAACGGAAGATGAAAAAGATACTTGTTGTTGATGATGAGAGAAATATTCAGAGGATACTGAAAGAGGTTTTAGTAGACGAAGGATATTCCGTTGCGACTACAGGAACGGGGCAAGGGTGTATAGATGCAGTGAAGAAGGAGTTCTTCGATTGCATTATTCTTGATGTAAAACTACCGGATTTCGATGGTATATCGATTATTGATAATATAAAAAAATTCTCGCATGAGAGTGAAATAATTGTTATCTCAGGGCATGCAACGATTGAAATGGCAGTCGAAGCGATCAAGAAAGGGGCATTTGACTTCATAAAGAAACCGCTTTCTCTGGAGAAGGTTAGAATTGTTCTGAGACATTCCCTCGAAATGCATAACATAAGGAAAGAGAAAGAAAACTGGGACAGGGAAATAGAAGAAAAATACAGAATGGTAGGTGCGAGTGATGCCTTTAATGTGGTCAAATCTCTGATTGATAAAGTTGCGATTCTTGACAGCAAGGTGTTGATAACAGGGGAAAGTGGAGTGGGGAAGGAACTGGTTGCATATGCCATACACAAGAAGAGTAAAAGGAGTGATGCTCCTTTTGTGAAGGTCAATTGTGCCGCTATTCCAACCGAACTTGTCGAAAGTGAACTATTTGGGTATGAGAAAGGTGCTTTTACTGGCGCAAATGCGCGGAGAAAGGGAAAATTCGAATCGGCAAACGGCGGAACGATTCTGCTCGATGAAATAGGTGATATGGATATTGCAACACAGGCAAAGGTTCTGAGGTTAATTGAAACAGGAGAAGTGATGCCCCTTGGAAGTAATAATCCTATTCATATAGATGTGAGAATTCTTGCATCGACGAATAAGAATATTTCCGAAGAGGTGGAGAAGGGAAATTTCCGGGAGGATTTGTTTTTCAGACTTAATGTATTTCCCATCAAGGTCGCACCGTTAAGAAAGAGAAGGCGAGATATACCTTCTCTTATCGAACATTTTGTTAAAGCCATAGTCAGAGATTCTGCCATAGGCAAAAAGAAATTTTCGCCTGCTGCAGTTCAGATGCTTTCGAAATATGATTTTCCAGGGAATATTAGAGAGCTCAGGAATATTGTAGAAAGGCTTCTGATACTGCAGGAAGGAGACACGGTCTTAAAAGATGATGTGAGTTCAATATTGAGAGAAGTAAAAGTTAAAGAAGGAATGTCTCTTTTTGAAAAATCTTACAAGAATGCCAAAAGGGATTTTGAGAAACTTTATATTGAAGAGAAACTGAAGGAGAACGACTGGAATATCTTAAAAACCGCCCAGATGCTTGGTATAGAAAGGCCTAATCTTCATAGAAAGATGAGGGAGTTAGGAATCAAAAAGGGAGAACAATAGACGAGTAAAGGTGGAAACTTATCACCTGTATTGTAACCCTATGCTGCCTATATAGTTCTCTACTAATGCTTTTATCCCGAGCACTTCTAAGAGGGTCGGTCTTTTCTTCCTGGGTCTTAATACCCTTGGTTTTCCTTTTATCCCGGCTGCTTTAGCAGCCGCATAAATTACTTCTTGAAGGTCTCCAAGTTCGTCTATGAGACCAAGTTCACGAGCCTGTTTACCTGTCAGTATTCTTCCATCTGCAATCTTAAGAACATCTTCCTTTGCGAGGTTTCGTTCGGCGACAATAGCATCAACAAATTGATTGTAAACATCATCAATTACATCGTTTAAGAGTTTTGATTCTTCATCGGTCATTTTCCTGAATGGCGAGCCAATATCCTTGTGTTCTTCGGATTTTATAACCATAAAGTAAACGCCCACCTTTTTTAGAAGCTCTTCAACATTGGGCATCTCCATTATGACACCGATTGAGCCCGTTACTGTCCCAGGGTTTGCATATATTTTGTCACAGGGAACTGCTATATAGTATCCACCAGAAGCAGCAACACTTCCCATCGAGGCATAAACAGGTTTACCTGTCGCTTTAATCCTTCTTATTTCATTGCATATTTCCTGGGACGCAGCAACACCACCACCGGGACTATCGATACGCAGGATTACAGCCTGTATATTTTTATCCGATTTGAATTTTGCAAGATACTTGACCGCATCCTTTCGTGTTTCATCGGTAATCGTTCCTTTTACCTCTACAAGTCCAACGGCTTTTTCAAAACCAAAATTAACGCTTGAAGTAGTCATAAAAACCGGAGATACGAGGAGAAGTGGCGATATCAATATTTTGAACATTAATAAAATCAGATAAGACATATCACCTCCAGATATAGGAAAGAATTGAACAAAAACAGTCACTAAGTTTTGCTATTCTCATAAGAAGAATTAATCAGGGACGTAAGATAAGCGTCCTCTACGCTCGAGGCAATTTTCTTAGCCTCTTCCAATTGTGTTTTCCATTCAGCATTTTCCAGTCCCTTATTACACTCCGAGATAAGATAAAGTGCCCATGCTTTCTCCCTCTCGGAACCCAGTTGCTCTGAAAATTTGAGTACCATAGATGCATTTGGGAGCGCATTCTCAAAATCTTTCTCTCGTATGAGGTACCTTGCCGCTTCCTTGAGAAGTGTTAATGCCATATCCACATCACCAATTTGTCTCGAAACATCCATCGCATTTTTTAACCTTAGAGCAGCGCTTTCTTCTGGTTTGAAACAGCATTCCTAATTTCGTCGATTAAGTCCGGGTTTTTGCTCATTGATATCTTCCTATTCCTCAATCATCTCGACATTGGCTCTTGGTAGCAATACTTGTTTTCCGTCTTCCAACTCCACTGCAAGAACCCTGACACTGGCTTCTGTTTCAATCTGTTGTAATTCCGGAGGTAGTTCTTTCACTTTACCGATTGCCCCGAAATCAGGATCTCTAATAACCCTTATTGGGCAACCTATTTCGAGTCCCCGGCTTTCTACCTTACCTGCCTCTGCTAGTTCCCCTGGACGGGGAATAACAATCTCAGGCCTCAGGACACCAGCCCTGATTTGTGTCGCCCCATTGATGGAAGCCTTTTTTCCTTCCTGTGAAACGAGTAGATCGAAAGTTCTTTGTGCCATCTTCATCTTTCCAAAACCTTCCGTTATCATTAAAGTAACTCCGATATTCTCGGAACCTGTTATTGCGACTCCGATGTCATAACCCAGAAAATTCCTCAGGTCCTCGTCATCTATTCCGCCTACAACAATTCCTTTGATACCATATTTTGCCGCTTGTTTTAAAGAATCACTATCTATGAAAGAACCACCTATAAGGATTTTCCCAGAATGTTCACTTTTTATCATATCTTTCGTTATGATGTCAGCAGGTTTGTTCACGAGTTTTTGAATTATACCTTTTGCCTCGCCACCAATACCGAAAATTCCCTGAACAAAGGTTGCCACGGTTTCAACAACCACCCCTTCATCTTTGATAATATCCACAACCTTTCCATCGATATAAGCGTCTATTTCCACTTTTTTGGGCGGCGCTCTCAGGATCAATTGTCCTGTAATCTCTGACACATTTTCGAGACTTCCTTTAATCGGCGTTTTTATTACTGTTTTGAAAAGACCAAACATTCCTTTTGTTTGTGCCAGTATTTCATCCTTTTCAAATTCATCGCCTTCTTTTTTTAGCAGATACTCCCTGACATCAGCGGGTGGAATACCGAGTTTTCCCGCAAGGTTAAGGGGTACAACTTCACCCGGGAGAGATGTTGTTGCAATAATATCGTTAGCCGAAATCATATCTCCTATATTTGCAACAACCTTTCCTTTGAGAGGTAACCGTCTTTCTTTTCTAACTACCGTCCGAGCAGCGACTTTTAGACCCGGTGTATAAGCGTGTGCCACAAATCCTCCTTTCGCATTTTCCAAATTTCCTTTTCCTATTTTCGAACATAAATTTCTACTTTGCTATCAAAATTGGTTCGGGGTAGATTTTGAGTGCTTTGTTCCACTTTCTGAGCAGTTCAATCCTTTTTAGATCTTCTTTGGGTAATTCAAGAGGTCGTCCTCTTGCGTCAATTATTATGCCCACAATTCCGCCCTCAAGCGTAACGGTTAACTGTTTTCCTTTCCCTGCACCTATATCAAAATTCTTCCAGGGAGTTATCACGGCTTCCTTCTTCTCCCCGAGACCAAGCGGAATCAAAACCATATCATTGTAGTTGACTTCGACCGTTTTGTTATCTATGGAAACTTTCAGGCAGAGGTTCTTTTCCCTTCCCTTGCCCACAGGTGCAATGCAGGTTCCCAGTCTAATGAGACAGTCTTTATCAAATACCTCTGTTGCAGCCTTTTCATGAATAGTCGAAAGAACCCCGAGTTGAGGCATCATAAAGATTGAGTCCACTGCAAGTCTTGTTACTCCCTCAGGGAGGAATCCATCGATTAACATAAGGGCTGCCTGGTTTCTTCTTGGTGCATGTGAGAGTGCACCTCCGGAACCTACGAGAAGATCGAGGTTCATCATATCGACAAGAGTTTCGCCCGTTGCCTCTTGTGAAAAGGCGTCAGAGATTGTTCTTTCCTGCTGCACTCCTTTTAGTCCCACTGCCATTGATTTGTGCTGCAGGAAGGCGAGTCTTAAAGCCTCTCTTGCTATTGCCTGTTCGAGCTGTAATTCTTTGAGTGTCTGAGGTATTGTTGTTGGTCTTATCATTTTGTTCTTAATTCTGTTTCTTAAATTCTTTCGGTCAACATCGAAAGGAATCCATCTCGAGATATTCTCTGCTCCGGCCTCTGCCAGCACATTGCTAACACTGTAACTCATGCCCAGATTTGCACTTACCGTTCTGTTGAAAATCCCTTTGAAAACCGAGAATATATCCGTTGTTGCGCCTCCAATATCCACGCCTATGACCTGTATATTCTGTTTTTCGGCGATTGCTTTGATTAAGAGGCCTACTGCTCCAGGTGTTGGCATAATCGGGGTATCCGTCCAATTCATCAGTTTCTTGTAACCAGGAGCATGCGCCATAACATGTTCCATAAAAAGGTCGTGTATTTCGTGCCTTGCTGGCTCAAGGTTCTCTCTTTCAAGTATGGGTCTCAAGTTATCGACGATACTCAGGTCTGTCTTGTTAATTAAATTTTCTTTAACAGCTTCTGCTGCGTCCTTATTTCCAGCATATATTACAGGAAGACTGTAACCCGTTCCAAATCTTGGTCTGGGATCCGCAGCGCCAATAATTTCTGCTAGCTGAACAACATGTTTGACCGTACCCCCATCGATACCACCAGAAAGAAGTATCATATCCGGTCTCAGTCTTCGTATTAGTTCAATTTTCTCATGTGTAAGCCTTCCGTCATTGGATGCAATGGTTTCCATCACTATGGCGCCTGCGCCTAATGCAGCTCTTGCTGCACTTTCTGCTGTCATAGTTTTAACCACACCGGCAACCATCATTTGTAGTCCACCGCCTGCGCTGGATGTTGAAATGTAGATATCGACACCTCTTTTTTCATTCATTCTTGGTTTTATGATTTTTTCTCCGTCCAGTATTTCCCTCCCGGCAAGTTCTTCGACTTCCCTTATTGCGTTCAAGACACCTCGTGTTACATCTTCAAATGGTGCTTCAACGGTTGTAGGGGCTTCACCTCGCACGGTCAATCTGTATTCGTCATTTTTCTTATCAATAAGAATGGCTTTTGTCGTCGTACTTCCGCAGTCGGTTGCGAGAATAGTGTTTATTTCCTTGTTTAGCATTTAACCTCCTGGTATAATGTTCATTATACCTAATTATTCAGATTTTAGAATACTCTTTATACAGATTAGACTCTCAACCTTTAATTCTTGTTTTGCTCTCTTTTCTCAATCTCCTGCATAAGAGTTTCTAAGTTTTCTCTGTTTTCAAGCAAGAGATAAATTTCTCTGTAGCTTCTGAATGCAAATACCGATTGTATGATTGGCTCAAAAAAAACCATTGCCTGTGAACCCAGGAAGGAAAGCGGCTTCACTGTTTCTATGAACATAATTGCTGGAACACTCAATCTTCTATCGACTATTTCCTGAGCAAATTTCCCAATGAGTTCCGTCTTTCTTTGAGCAGGAATATCCGTTTCAGAATAAAATGCCATATTTTCACTTTGAGTTGAAAAAGCATTCTTAAAGAAGTTTGTAAATTTACTCATTGTTATCATTCCAATTATGCCGAACCTTGAGTTCCTTCGCTGCTTTAACCTCATCAAGTCTTCTTACTGGAGTTGTTAATGGGGCTTTCCGTAATTTAAGAGGGTCATTTTTTGCCTCATCAGCAATCTGCTTCATTGCACCGATAAAGGCATCAAGGGTTTCTTTTGATTCCGTTTCAGTTGGTTCTATCATCAGTGCTTCATGAACGATAAGTGGAAAATAGATGGTCGGAGCATGGAATCCAAGGTCAAGAAGCCTTTTTGCAATATCCAATGTTTTTACTCCCAATTTTTTTTGCCTTGAGCCGGAAAGCACGAATTCGTGCATGGCTGCCTGTTTGTGAGGAAGGTCATAGTCATCTTTCAGGATTTCCTTTATGTAATTTGCGTTTATTATTGCGTTTTCGCTTACTCTTCTCAAACCTTCGCTTCCGAGCATCAGAAGATAGGTATAAGCCTTGATTAAGACATTGAAATTGCCGAAAAATGAATGAACTTTGCCGATGGAGAGCGGTCTATCATAATCCAGTATATATCCGGATTTGTCTTTCCTGACTACCGGAATAGGGAGAAACGGGGCAATGCTGTCTCTCACAGCTATACCGCCGCCACCAGGACCTCCTCCTCCATGGGGTGTGGAAAATGTCTTATGCATATTCAGGTGTACAATGTCAAATCCAATCTGTCCCGGAATGATAATTCCCAATAATGCATTGAGGTTGGCTCCATCTAAGTATAACAATCCTCCCTTGCTGTGAACTATGTCAGCGATTTTCCTTATTTCAGTTTCAAAAAGCCCAAGGGTATTTGGATTTGTAAGCATAAGAACGGCTACATTCTCATTCGTCTTTTTCTTTAGTTCGTCAATATTTATAAGTCCCTTCTCGTTTGAGGAAATTTTCTCCGGTCGAAATCCCGATAGAGCCGTGCTTGCCGGATTGGTTCCGTGCGCAGAATCAGGGACAAGAACAACATTTCTTTGTTCATTTTTGTGTTCGAAATAGGCTTTCGCAAGCATAAGTCCCGTTATTTCTCCATGTGCTCCAGCAACAGGTTGAAAGGAAACTGCCTTTAGACCTGTTATCTCAGCAATCAGCATTTCAAGTTCATACAAAAGATAAAGCGCACCCTGTGCAGTTGATGCTGGCTGAAGTGGATGCAGCTCTGTGAAGTTAGGTAGTGCGGCAACCTCCTCGTTTATTTTGGGGTTGTATTTCATTGTGCAGGAACCTAACGGATAGAATCCCTTATCTATATGATAGTTCAGCTGACTTAAGTTTGTCCAGTGTCTTACCGCATCTATTTCGCTTACTTCCGGTAATCTGGGTGGTTTTTTCCTCTTGAATCTGGGTGATAAACTGTCAATCGGCTCTTCCGAGACATCGCTTTTCGGTAATGTGTAAGCCTTTCTTCCCTTCCTTGATATATCGAATATAGTTTTCATCTAACCTCCATAAAAAATTCAAAGTATCACAACCAATGCCCATTTGTCAAGCAAAAAGTAGAATAAGGCAGAGATGAAGCAAAAAAATCAAAAAATTCTTAAAAAAGACTTGACAAAAGACCCTTTGGGTATTATATTGTAATTAGTAATACATATTAAAAAGTAACACATAGGAGGAGGTAATGAGACCAGCGAGATTGACAGTCAAAGGGCAGGTTACGATTCCAAAGAGAATCCGAGATTTTCTCGAAATAAAGCCAGGTGATAAGGTCACATTTGAAATTCGAGGCGAAAATGTCATTATGACTGCTATAAATAAGAGCATTTTTGATTTTCGTGGAGGAACAAAGGAGGGAAAATGAAAACATATCTCGCAACTCCGGAATTATTTCTTGAATATTTCTTATCCAGAGACAAGAAGATTCTTGATAAAATTGAGAGAACATTTAACAAGGCAGAGGAAGGTAAGATAAAACTATTGCTACCCGAAGGATTGTTTTTTGTACTTGCATTAAGGCTCGAAGAAACGGGAAAAAGAGGAGAAGACATAATTGATTATCTTGAATCAATTTTGAATTTGCACAACTTAAAGGTTCGAAATGAGATGATTCTCAGGAAAACAATCCTGGAAATGAGAAATGGAAAAGGTTTCATTGCCGCATACAAATCTGTTGTAATTCCTCTTCTTTCTCTTGAGGGCGTATGTAACTGAGGTTAAAAAGTGAAAAGCGTCAATATGCGTGATTTTAAAAACAAACTTTTAGGAAAGATAGGGAGCCTCGAGCCGGTAACTCCTGATTTATGGGAAGTATGGTTGTCTCTACATTTTGGTTTTGGAAATATCTTGCCCGCGGAAGAGTGGAAGGAAGCAAATGTCCCGGATTTGATAAACATCGAAATCTTTATGAAAAACAGGAAGGATGAGGAATCAAAGGCTTTGACGGATGGCTACAGAAAGGTTAAAGAATTTATCCAGCCCTTATTTTTTCAGAATATTACGCAGATAGAGCAGTTAGTGGTGGATGGACTTGAGAAAATGAAAAGGTCAACCTTTCATCATAACGATTATGTCTATAATTTTGGATTGGGAAGAGTGATTGATACAGTGAGGAGATATCCTCAACCCCCAAAAGATTCTTATGAAGATTTCTTATGGGAGAACATAGATGTGGGTGAGGTCACACTTTTGGTTCCCGGTTTCAGGAAAACAGGGATGGGAATACTAAAGAACGAAATGGCGGTTCTATATAAGATATCTGAAACACTTAATATGTTGAGACCACAAGATACGGAAGATGTATTCGATAACTTGAAATATTATGTCATTGATATCAATAAAATTAAGGAAAAAGAAGGTATCGAAGAGAATTATAGAGCAGACATCTTTGCAGTAAAGAAAATAGAAGAATTTGTGGAAGCATTTTTTCCCTGCAGCAATACAGTTATGGGACAATATGGCGGGGTTTTCTATGGTGCTATCTACACAAGGGATGTAATTTTCATTTATGTAAAATCATGCAGATACATACAGGCTGTACTCTTTCCTTTTGTCCTAAACACTGAAACAGAGGATATATTTGGTTTTTTGCTGTTTCTCGTAGAGAGAATGCTCGGGGTTCTTGAGGGAAAAACCGACGAGTTTAAACCTATTATTCTATGGGAGAAAGACGATTCTATCCAGAGAATATTACCTCCGGATGCGAAAAATGTTTTCGACTCCCCTGATGTCAAGGTATTCATTTCCAGGCAAACCAGGACTTTTATACATATGGCAAAGGAAAAGGAACCTTACTTTCGAATGACCTTCTATTCTTTCAAACTTTTTCAAAGAATCTTGTTAAAAGAAAATCCGACATTAGACATAGAAAGGAGTGGTCGTGAGCAGGGAGTCTCTTATTGACGGTCTGGAGTTCGAAGAGATTATTTCTCCGAATGCAGCAAATAGAATTTGGTTAGAAACAAGGCGGAAGATAGATATTTGGCGAAGGGCACAAGATTATGATTTTATTGGGCTTGGCAAGATTCTTGAGGGATGCAGCCCGGAACAATCGAAAGAAAGACTCGATCTGCTTGACCTTTCGTATCTTGACCCCCTTACTGGTGTTGAAGGACAATCCTATTTTTTGAGGAAGCAAGAGTTTTTCAAGAATAGCGGAATATTAGTTGCAGTAAAGTCAGAATCAATCGAACTCATAAATAGAAAACTTGGATATGCTTACGGAAATTTATACCTTTATGTTGCTGCAAAACGCCTGAAGGGAAGATTAAAACAAGTTATGCGTATTTCATCTTGCGGAAGAAAGTTTCTGGTTATTGATGATGACTGGAGAGTTGTCAATGATCTAAAATTAATTCTTGCAAGAACATGTTTGAGAACATCTGACGGGTATGAAATGAAGGGGATTGGCGTGGATATCTCATGTGAGAATTCTCTAAACAAAACCTGGCAGGATTCCATCAATGCTAAGGTATTTACTATCGCCCGTATGAGTGAAAAAGTTGAACGATGTGATATATATGAACACGGAAGACTTGTTGAAAAAATAGAAGGTTCACTTCTTCATCACATATTGCATTTGGGAGAGTAAAATGAGATTTGTCGTGGTAAAGAAAAAAGTCCTTACAAGACTTGAAAATATTAAGCCGCTACTAAAAGAGGTTGCGGATTTTTACAATTTGGGTGCGATGGGATATGGTCTTGCTCCTCCCGGGAAGGTTCTTGGACAGGCAGGAATCCCGGACATAAGAAGGGCAGAATTGCAGGGTATAAAGAATGCCATTGCCGTCATTTCTTCAATACCCGATGATGTGAAGGTAAAAAATGAAAAGGTTGCAGTGGACCTTATTTTGAGAGTGCTAAGCGAAATGCCATCGAAAAATGTATTCAGCAATTTCAGCAAGGAAAGAGTAACAAATATCATTAAACATTCTATGGAGAAAACGGCAAAGAACAAAAACGAGCCCCCCTGGCGAGTAACTTTTCTTGATAATGATGAAGTGCTTATTCCGGGAGGGTCCAAAGGTTTGAGCGAATTATTGAATGCTCAAAGAAAGATATACTGGAAGACATATTCATTTCTTTCTGAGGTTAAGAAATACCTTTTGAAAGACATTACGCCTACTACGGAGCATTTTTATATGAGGATAGACCATGAGCCGATTATGGAGAATTTCGAGATTTCAAAGGATGAAGTAGGTTCATTTATCTTCAGTAAACTTTCACCCGTAATCGAGACTTTTTTTCCTTCTCTTCGCTTTGAAGGAAGCAGGATTAAAGCGAGTATTGTTCCACCGCTGTTCTTCCTTGTATTTACCTCTAATGACATGATATGTCTTCTCTTGCTTCTTCCCGAGCACAAGCAAACACTTTTGTTTTTATTGCCCATCAGTGCATACGCCAGACAATTTTCCTATGTTCATTTCCACCTGCTCAGGAGGTATATAGATTTTCTTGAGGGGGTAGAGAAAGATGATTTATCCTTACCCTTTATTTTCTGGGTGGAAGAGAAATACTTGCAGAGTTGTATTCCACCCGATGCAAAACTGCTTTTTAAGCAGAATGGTGATGTTTTGCTGTTTTTTTCAAGAGAAACACATCTCTTCTTTCAGATACTTAAAGAAGGGAAACCTTATTACAGGATTACAATGTTCCCCCAGGAATATATTTTGCGGTGTTTTGAAAACTCAATTTCTGATGTTTCCTCGTTGAAAAACCGGAACATTAAGGGGGGATTTTAAATAGATGACCAGCGATTTTAAAAGCATAACAAGTGTTCATTCAAGAAAGAGAAAGTAAGTGAAACTCTGTAACCCTAAAGATTTTTATTATCCTGACAAAGAAAAGTTCAAAGAACTTCATCTTACAGGATACAAAGATAAATCTCTATCCGGCTTTAATGTGAAAAATAAGATATGGCTCGAGAGAAGGAAGAAACTTTCTATAGAAACAAGACTTCAGCCATATAGATTGTTTGGCCTTCTAAACTGGTTGAACAAAGATACTGAAAAGAAGCTGGACTATCTTGACCTTCAACTCCTTGACACACTAACAGGTATAATGGGTGAGAAATACATTAGCATATTACCAAAGAAAAAGTGGGAAAGGATGGTTATGCTATATCTAAACGATAATTGTATAAGAAAGATAAATAAGAATCTCTCCTGGAAAATGGGTGATATAGTTATGTATGTGGCTGCCACTATATTGAGAGAGATAAAAGAAGTTGTTTTGCGTTTACATTATAATGGACTCTATTTCCTCGTAATCAATGCTCAATATGATTCAATCATTGAAGCAAAGATGAAACTTGCACGAACGAGTATCTATTTTTCCAGTGGATATCAAGTAACAGGCATTGGACTTGAGTTAAAGGATGAGAGATTTTATCCATACTCCTATCCACTGACCAGGATATGGGGAGCTGTTGCGGAAACTCGAATAGTAAAAGTTGCCCCTATTACACAAGAGGTTGAATGGGTAAATGTATTTGTATGTGGCGAATTTTGTGAGAAGATAGATGGAGAACTCCTAAAGTTTATCCTGGATGGGTGAAATTGGGAATTGTTAAACGGATAGAACTTTTTTGACTTCAGGAACCTCTTTCTTGATATTTGCTTCGACATTATTTTTGAGTGTCATAGCTGCCATTGGACAGCCCCTGCAGGCACCAGTTAGTTTTACCTTAACGATACCGTCTTCGCTTACTGAAACGAGTTGTATATCTCCACCGTCGGCTTGTATGAAGGGTTTGATTTTCTTTATGACTTTTTCGACATTTTTCTTTAGCATTACCTTATACTCCTTTCATTTTATGATGGACTCATTGGAATTCCAGTATCAGCAAACGATTTAAGTGTTCTAGAGAGGATTTCATGCTTTGTTTCCTTCATTTTTACCGAGTCAAGTACAAGGTATTTTACTTCGATGACAATTCCCCTTTCACTCAAATCTTTAAGTAATACTGTGAACTTTGAGCCGATATTCTGCGTTTCCTTAATACATTTTTCTGCAACTTGAATTGCCCTGTCAATCTTCTCTTTTGAAACATTGTAGGGAAGTGTTATATTAAAAACATCCCATCTTGCAATGATTTTTTCTTCTTCTGGAACAAATTTTTTCCTGACCAAAGGAATTTGATTAATCGTATATGAAACTCTCAGAAGCAGAAAAGTTACAATGAAGCCCAGACTTGCCGATATTATGTGGTCTAAGTTTCTAAGAGATACAAAGGTCAATAGGACTAAGAGAAGGAAGACCCTGATACCCGAATAAAGTTTTCTAAGAGAGAAAGAAGAAACTGACAGCTGATGTAGCCCCAATTCTATAAGAGCTACCACCAACCAGAAAACTGTCCAGATGATTTGTGAATTTAGAAAAACGGAGAATGAATTTTCCAATTGACCTGAAATACCGAAAAGCAGCAAGAAAGTACTTTCTCCCGAAATAATGAAAAGTAGTATCAGAAATGGTGTAAAATTCCTTGCTATTCCTCTTTTTCCGAATGGGCTTTTCTCCACAAGTATCTCTATGAAGTATGTTAGTACCCGAGCGAGGGATGCAAAAATCAAGATAGTAACTATAAACAATAGATACAGATAAAGGTTATTATTTACCTTAAAAAAGTCTATAATAATAGTCATCTTTTACCTCACACAGTTTCTTCCATCCTGTTTTGCTCTATAGAGCGCTTCATCTGCCTTTTTTATCAATGTATCTTTTCCCTCGGCATCGAGTGGAAAGGAAGAGCAGCCAATACTTACGGTCACAGGGTATATGCGTTCCTTCAATATTAGCGGTCTTTTTTCTATTAGTATTCTCAGTTTTTCTGCAACCGCCGTCACTCCTTCTTTCGCAGTCCCGGACAGTATAATTATAAACTCCTCTCCACCATAACGGGCAAAAAAGTCAATTTCTCGAATGTTCTTGCTGACAACAGTGGATATATGTTTGAGTACTTCATCGCCTAATTGATGCCCATAGTTGTCATTGAATTGCTTAAATAGGTCTATGTCGAATAGCATAAGGGAAAAGGGATTTCCATTTCTTTTGGAGCGCTGTAACTCTTTTGTTAGGTTATCTTGGAAATGCTTGTGATTGAATGCGCCTGTCAGTCCATCCCTTACAGACAGAGCTTTTGTTTCCTCATATAACTTCGCCTTTTCCAATGCCACGGAAATAAGGTTTGCAAGAAAGATAACCGGCTCCTTTTTCTTAAGTGAGAACTGTCCAGGATTTCTACTCATCAAAACCAGTTCTCCCGAGACTTCTTCATCTTTGTGTAGTGGGACTCCTATAAAGGATTTAAAACCGTTAAATTTTCCTTCATTTTTCGAGAAATATGGTGTCTTTATCCTCTTTGCCTTGATCAGAATTTGATTGTTTTCTATAACTAACCCTGCAAGAGAGGCGTTGCGTGATACCTGCATATTCGTTAAGTAGTTGAATTCCTTATCAGGAAATACTCTGTATATTATTGGAGTTTTTTTGTCGCATAGAATGAGCACAAGAAGATCGAATTCAAAACCCTGCGGAGCAATGCTCATCAAAACATCGAGGACTTCATCCCTTTCCAAACTCTGACTGAGCCTTTTTGCTATCTCGTGCAGGGCAGAGTATCTGCTTGCCTCCCATTGAGCCCAAAAAAGACTTTTGAATAGCAGTAATGTGGAAACTATAAGATTTGAAAAAACCTTAAGTTTCTCTTTTGTTTTCCAGTCAAATTTGTTCTCTTCTTTGCTATCGCAAACTAATATCCCTACGAGTTCGTTTTCCTGGATAAGCGGAAGCATTATGAAAGACCTGATATTCTCATCTTTTGAGTAGTATTCAAGACTGGTTGATTCTACCAAGAACTGATTATTCAAAAGAGGTTCTTTTTCTTTTATGAGCCAGGTATATGGTCCCGATATTCGTGAGATTACAGCTTTTTTATTTATATAAGCACTGTGCGATTTTATCCGAAACAGAAAAAAAGTTTGCCTTGATTCTTCTTTTAAGAATATTGCAGAGGTGTGATAATCACCTGTTTCGAAAAGTGCATTCAAAACTGGTTCAATTAGTTCTACCATTTTTTCTCTTGCAATGAAATCATAACCTTCTTTTTTGCTTTTCAAAGTTTTCAGGAGTTCTTTTCTGTCGGTTGTATTTGCTGGAGTTGAAAGGACACTCGTAGCCGTCTGGATTTCTTTGAGTTTCTTTTCAATATCCTTCTTTTTTCTTTTTAGCCTGACAACAAAAAAGGAAAGTAGAATTGAAGAGACCGCAAGTGAAAAGAAAAACAGAAAAAACGGAATGTTCAGCATGTGAAGGTGAAAAGAAGAAGAGAGTTCAAGAATTAATATAACTGCTAACCCGGAGTATACTGCTAACATATCGGATTTTAATGCAATAATGATAACCAGAAAGATATACAAGGTAGAAAACATGGACTGACTCAATCCGCCTGTCATCTGAACAGAGAAATTAGAAAGCAAGATAAGTGGTGGAACCCACAGCAATTTGTTAATGCGAAGGTCAAACCTTAATATAATATACGAAAGGAATAAGAATAGAACCGAAGTTGAAATGGCTACAGGGATTGTTGTCCTGCCTGGGGTATGAAGGAATCGGGCGAGAAGACTGAAGACAGTGATAGTTGAAAGAACAAGGAAGTAGGAGACAAGAAAAAGGATTTTCCTCATATTATTCTGGTGGAAAGCAGAAAACACTACACATTAAGCAAGTGGCCTTTTTCCATAATCATCACATCATCGATATAGAGGGTTGGAAACTTGATTATTCCATCAAGATGAATCGAAGATTCCGTAAGTCCGCCTATAGTGCTATTGTCACCGAATGCTACGTGAAGTGTTCCCATTACTTTTTCATCTTCCAGAATATTACCAGAGATTTCTGCTTTCTCATTTGTCCCCATTCCGAGTTCTGCGACATTACGACCGGTTTTTCCTGCTTTATCCAGTATCTTTTTCAGTTTTTTTGCTTCTTCTCCACCACTGACATCTGAGACATAGCCTTTCGTTATCTTCACTTTTACTTGTTCGGTCAGGGCTCCTATACCAGCAAAAGACCCGTCGAATATAATGGTCCCATCTGTTTTTTCTTCCATCGGAGATATATATGCTTCACCTGCAGGCAGATTGCTAAAACTTCCAGGCTTATGAATTATCCCGGTATCTGCATGACCTCCTCTATTCCCAAGAAAAAAGGTGACATCAGAACCATTATCTGTTTTAATTCTTGCACTTGTTGCCTTGGAGAGGATGTTTGCCAATTTTTGTGTACGCTCTGAAATTTTCTTGTAATCGGCAAGCATTCCGCGCAGAAGTATATCTTCAGTTACTCCAGGAAGCGTTGCTATTCTTACTCCAGATAAGCTTGCTTCCATTCTTGCTCGTGTATGGGAGATGGATTTCGAGGTTGGTGCGATTATGGCATCAACATTTTTCATTATGTGTGTAACTGCAAAAGGAGGCTCGCTTCCATGAATCTCTCTTTCAATAATTTCCACCAAAATGGTTTCCTTCGCTCTTTTTTTTCCTGCTTCAAAGAATGCATAAGCGATTTTTCTTGAAGGCTCATCTCCGATAATCAAAAGTGTTTCATCCTTTTTTACTCCGAGACATTGAGCTATTGCGATATCACAGGCTTTTAATAATTTATCCATTATCCCTCCTGCATATTTTCTCAAATCTTCTTTTAGTTTTTTTCATTTGAGCATAAACATAGCATTTCAGTCGCTGTAAGTCAAGAAAAAACGGATTTTGCATCTCATTTAGTCTTTATTTATTTTGCTGAAGAAAATTGTTCAAAAACTTCTTGACATTTTCCAATTAAGGAAGTAATATTTTACCAACACGAAAAGGAGGTCTTATGAGAAGATTTCTTCTGTTAATTTTTCCATTCCTTTTTATTTCTTTGTCTTTAAGTGCAAACTGGATAAGTTTTGGAGGATTTGAAGGGCAGGGACCGGAAATAAAGGTTTTACAGGATAGAGGAACGAGCATTACAGTGGAATTTAAGCTTCAGGGTTATGCAGTTGAACAGAAGGATGTTA
>Ga0210003_1000295_pt1 | contig 44149 bp, 80 predicted proteins | sample LantaG_FD_182804 | JGI IMG/M metagenome (GOLD analysis project Ga0210003, IMG submission 182804) | Deep subsurface microbial communities from Baltic Sea to uncover new lineages of life (NeLLi) - Landsort_02402 metaG (SPAdes) (version 2) | ecosystem: Environmental > Aquatic > Marine > Oceanic >...
TTTTTCAGATGGTGATAATTCTGTATCAAAAAATCCCATAAAAGATTTATAACCAGAACCTTTAATTTTTACATTACCAAATCCCTTTGTAACCAAAACATTTTGTTTTCTTGGGTGTTGATAATTATTATCTCTATCAATTAATGTATGAATAAATAAGTTAACTTTATCATTAACTGACATTTTTGGATCATCTAATACTTTAGATAAAAAACTATTCAAAATAATTGGAACATTTTGTTGGGTGATTCTAAACTTGGCTTTAACATCCATAGTAATCTTATTAATTTCTTTTAAGATATTCATAAATTTGAAATCTTTATCAATATTAATAATATACACCAATTCCAAATCTTTATTACTAACCATATCTTTCAATAAGTCAGGGTTTTTAAAACCAGCTTCACTTGGAGCAATTTTCCAATCTAAATCATATCCTAAATATTTTAGAACTTTATTGGTGTGGAAATAAAAACATTCATTTTTATCACCAATAAATAATGTGGTTGGTAATAGAAATTCACCAGCATCTTCAAACTTCTTTAAATAATACAATGCTTGAATAACAACTCTTGCTCTGTCTATTCTATTAGTAAAATCAACATCATACTTAAACTCAAATAAAACATTAAGATCAATTTTTTGTTCTTTATCTTTATATTTTAAATGACCATCAGTATTATAAGGCGATGTAATTACACATTTGTTTTTTAATTGAGAATTAAAAAATTCACGGTAATTGTTTTCTACATCTTTCTCGTTTGTTGATGTTTCTAATTTTTTGTAAAATTCCATTTTTAAGTTTTTTATTTAAAGTTATTAATGTTAAATCTGTACAAAGATATAGATAATTTCCCGAACCACCAAATTATTTACCCTTATCCATTTCTTTTTTAATAAGATACTCAATATACTTAGATTTATTTACACCTTTTTCTTCGCAAATTTTATCTAAAATTTCATCCAACTCTTTATTTATAGTAGTTGATAATGCTTTTTTGTTGTTTTTTCCTTTTGGTCTTGCCATAATAAATAATTTTTTTTCAAAAATAGTAAAAAAAAACGTAAAAAACAAGAAAGGGACTCACAATATTTTATATATACTATAAAAATACTATAAAAAAATGAAAAAACCTAAAACTAAAAAGAAAATATCCATAACATTAGATTCATCAGTATATGACTTCTTAGATGAAAATTTTGACAATAAATCAAAATATATAGAATATCTAGTTTATCAAAATGCTAAAGAAACTGGGCACCTTAAAAAAGAAATTATATTATAATGATAATTACTAAAGAAGTTAAAATAAAACTGAATAATAGACACATAAAACATTATAAAAAATTAGGATATGATACAACACAAAAAGAATTCTTTGTTAAGGTAGAACATTTATTAAAAAACTCAAATTATAAAATTGATGTTAAATGTGATAAGTGTGATAAAGAAAAAAAATTATCTTATCATAAATACAATAAAAATTTAAATAATGGTGGTTACTATTCGTGTTCTAATAAATGTTCAGTTGAAAAGGGTGTAAAAACATCTATCGAAAAATATGGTGTTGATTATATAGCAAAAACTTATATTTTTAAAGAACAAGCTAGAAAAACTAAATTAGAAAAGTATGGTGACGAAAATTATAACAATCCCGAAAAAATAAAAGAAACTTGCTTAGAAAAATATGGTGTTGAATATTCTTTTCAATCTGATTTAATTAAAGATAAAATTAAAGAAACAAATTTAAAAATATATGGTTGTGAAAACCCATTTCAAAACGAAGAAATAAAAAACAAAATAAGAGAAACAAATTTTGATAGGTATGGAGAATATAGTTATTCTAAAACAGAAAAATATAAAAAACATATGAAATCATTAAATATTGATTATAGTATAACACAAGAAAAATTAAGAAAAACAAGTTTAGAAAAATATGGTGTTGAATACCCCGCACAAAACATTAACATTTTTAATAAAACCCAAAAAACACAATTAAAAATAAAATATTATAAAGGTATAAGATATCAAGGCACATATGAATTAGATTTTTTAAAATACTGTGATAACAACAACATAATAAAATATATATCTAAACCTAAAACTATAAGATATAATTTTAAAAATAAGAAAAGGGTATATTATCCAGATTTTTATATTGAAAAATTAAATTTAATTGTTGAAATAAAATCATCTTATTATTATGATTTGATGTTAGAAAAAAATATTGCTAAACAAAATGAGTGTATTAACCAAAAGTATAATTTTATCTTTATAATTGATAAAGATTATTCTAAAATAAAAGAAATAATTAAAAAACCCATATTAAGCTAATAATATGGGTTTTTGTGCTCTAATTATTAATTAGTGCTGTGTTCTAATTATTAATTGATGTTATTTATCATCTTCTTTAACTTCTTCAAATTCGGTATCAACAATATCATCATCACCTTTTTGTCCATCTGGTTCAGGTTGTGATTGTTCTTGACTAGCATTCTCATACATTTTTGTGCTTACCCTTTGCCAAACTTCAGTTAAATCTTTGGTGTATTTTTCAACATCTTCCAGATTTTGTGTTTTATGTGATTCTTTAAGTTTTTCAACCATATCACCTAGTTCAGTTTTATCAGTCTCATTCAACTTATCACCAAATTCATCAATTTGTTTTTCAGTTTGAAATACTAAAGCATCAGCTTGATTCAATTTATCAATTTTTTCTTTCGCTGCATTATCAGCAGCCTCATTTGCTTTAGCTTCATCTTTCATTCTATTAATTTCATCCTCTGTTAATGTTGATGAATCATTAATAGTAATATGTTGTTCTTTACCAGTACCTTTATCTGTTGCAGTAACTTTAAGAATGCCGTTAGCGTTTACATCAAACTTAACGGATATTTGCGGAACACCACGTTTTGCTGGTAAAATTCCATCTAAACTAAATCTACCAAGTGTTTTATTATCTTTAGCCAATGGTCTCTCACCTTGTAGAATATGTATATCTACCGCTGGTTGTGAATCAGCAGCAGTTGAAAATACCTGTTCCTTAGATGTTGGTATTGTTGTGTTTGCTTCAATGAGTTTGGCTGTAACACCTCCCATAACCTCTATGGATAAAGTTAACGGTGTTACATCAAGTAATAGAATATCATTAACTTCCCCACCAATAACACCTGCCTGGATGGCCGCTCCCAACGCAACTACTTCATCAGGGTTAACACTTTTATTTGGTTCTAACCCAAAAATTTCTTTAACAATTTTTTGAACTGCTGGTATTCTTGTACTACCACCCACAAGAACAACAGAACCAATTTCTTCTTTTTTGATACCACTATCTTTAAGGGCTTTTAATGCAACTGGTGCTAATTTTTTGAAAATAGGTTCACAAATTTGTTCAAATTTTGCACGATTTAATTTCATCACTAAATGTTTTGGTACACCATCAACAGGTATAATATAAGGTAAATTAATTTCTGTTTCTGTTGAAGAAGATAATTCAATCTTACTTTTTTCTGCGGCTTCTTTAACACGTTGTAATGCCATAGGATCTTTTCTTAGGTCAACGTTGTGTTCTTTTTTGAATTCATCAGCAATCCAATTGGTTATTGCATCATCAACATCGTTACCACCTAAATGTGAATCTCCATAGGTTGATAAAACCTCAAACACCCCGTCTCCTACCGATAAAAAACTAACATCAAAAGTTCCCCCACCGAGATCGAAAGCCACTAAATTCTGATCTTTATCTAGTTTATCTAAACCATAGGCCAATGCCGCAGCGGTAGGTTCATTTACAATTCTTTCAACTGTAAACCCTGCTATTTCCCCAGCCTCTTTCGTGGCCTCACGACTTTCATTTGAAAAATACGCTGGTACAGTTATCACGGCTTTATTAACTTCCATCCCCAAATAATCTTCAGCTGTTTTCTTCATTTTTTGAAGAATCATCGCTGAAATTTCTTGTGCGGTATATTCTTTACCATCAATATCAACTACAGGGTTACCTGTTTTAGAGCGATTAATTTTATAAGATGTTCTTTTAATTTCATCTGAAAGATCATCATATTTTTCACCCATAAATCTTTTAATAGATGATACTGTATTTTTTGTATTTGTTACTTGCTGTCTTTTTGCAGCTGCACCAACTTTTCTTTCTCCATCAGCGAGAAATGCTACAATACTAGGGGTTGTTCTTTGACCCTCGCTATTTGCTATAATCACTGGTACTCCATTTTCCATTACTGAAACAGCACTATATGTTGTTCCCAAATCAATTCCTATTATTTTACTCATAAATTTTATTTTTATTTTTCATTCTATTAATCAATATATATACCATTGATTGTTATTACATTATTTGTCAATTTATATGACACTTTGTCATAAAAGTTTATTTTTTATCTGTCAATACTTAATTTTTTTAATTTTAATTTTCTATATTCTTTTTCTGTATAAAACCATTTTTTATATTTATCATATGTAAATTCGTGTCTGGTTTTATTGTTGTCAAATATTACAAAATTATAATAACCAACTCTAATTACTGTATAACATTTATCTTTTGATACTGATTCTATGTCATCACGTGTTATACATGGACTATGACAATATATTTTATCCCCAATTTTCATTTAATTTTTTCAATTTATCTTTTCTAGAAAGCACACTATATTTTATAATATCATATTTGTCATAAAATCCAGTAGCATCTTTCATTTTAGTTTGTTCAAAATCATCATCAAAGGTTAAACAACTATCTGAACTATAACCACAATTAATCATTATTGGATAATTTGGATATGAATTAAAAGCATATAAATCAAACTTTTCATTAGTTCTGCTACCATTCCATTTATATCCTTTTTTTAATAACATATTTTGGGCATCATTAAATTCTTCCCTATTATAACAAGCCACACTAAATTTTTTCATAAATTTTAATTTTATTAAGCTTATTTTTTCTATCTTCTTTTATTGTCTTTTTTAAATATTGACTACTTATACTTCTTTTATTTATCCTTACATTTATTAAATCTTCGTTTAATTCTACTAATGGATATCCATCATCATCAAACGCTGGTTTTATTTTTTTAATTATAAATTTTTTTTCAATAAACCAGTTTGGTATGTAACCATTAATTCTCATGACTATATTTTTATCAATTCGTACAATATCTCCTACTTTGAACATAATTTTTCTAATTTTTTTAATTTTTCGTTTCTTAATGTTTTTTCAAATTTGAAATATGTGTCTTTTTCTAAACTTTCGATTTGATACCAATTATCTGTACCGATATCATCAGCAATACACACAAAAAAATTATTAGCAAAATATTTTTTTATTTTCTTAATAAAATATTTTTTATTCTTTGTGTGGATAATATTTGTTTCTCCACAATATATTATAATGTCACCTTTTTTCATTTAGTTTTTCTAATTTTTCTTTTCTAAATATTATATTAGCATCTTTTATTACTAAATTGTTATAATTATCTTTATTAAAAAAGTTACATATTTCTTCGCATTTTTTATATGATGTTTTTACTATTGCAAGCCTAACTAACGTTGTAAATCTACCAAAACCAGCATAATATTTATAAGAGTTAGATAGTTCATTTACAATTATATATTCAGATTTTTTCATTTAATTTTTTTAATTTATCTTTTCTTTGTTCTCTAACTGATATGATATAATCTATATGAATATAATTTGAAAATGGTTTAATTTCTTCAGTTAGTACTATATTATCATTATCGGGGATTCTTTTTATTGTAAAAATCTTATCTTTATTTAATTTAGCACATTCTACAACATCGTCTGATATATCTTCCCTTGTCGCATTATTATTTAAATATAAAATTTTATTGAAATTTATAATTACTTTATCTCCTACGTTAAACATAATTTTTTTAATTTTTGTTTTCTTAATTCATTATCATAATAAACCATATTATAATTAGGGTATTCAAAAAAGTCTAAAAATCTATATGCTAATTTAATATCAGTATATTCAATAATTCTATCATAAGTCATACTTAAATGCCCAAAATATAATCCAGTTTCTTTATTTTTAAGAACTTTATATCTCATTCAATTTTTTTATTTTATCTTTTCTTAAATATATTATATAATTTTTTTCACTCACTAAATTGTAACAAGTACTATATGATAGTAACGTATTCACTCTTGGTTTAGAATAAGGACACACATCTTTATTATAACAGGTTTTATATCGTTCACAAAGGCTTAACATTATTCAATTTTTTTAATTTTTCAATTCTTTCGTATCTTAATTTTTGTCTCATATATTCATAATCAATAATAACTTTTGCTTCTGCCATTATATAAGGCATCCATACGATACCAGCATCAGTACTTCCTGATCCAGTGCCAGTTATTTGTATTGATTGATAATGTTTTGATGATATATTTTTTATACTATATCTAGATTTTATTGATTTCATTTAAATTAATTAATTTTTCTTTTCTTACTTGTTTTAATAATTTTGATGCTTTATGTATTATTGAATTATGATATGGTATATGCGCATATGAAAACATAAGATTATCGTTTTTATTTTTATAATTAATTTCAATTAGTATATAATCTGGGAATGGATAATTAGCTGTTAAGATAACATCTTGTGTATCATTGCACCATTTATATTCTTTTCTAAATAGATATTTTTGTATTTCTATCCATTCTTTGTAATTATCAATTTGTATATATTCGTCAACTTTTAGTTTCATTTAACTTTTTTAATTTTTCCAATCTTATTATTTTCTCTGCCATTTTATAAAATTTAGAATATACATTTTCCCGAAATCTCATAACTACATATTGGGTACTTATATTATCTTTAAAATTAGTTTTTTTATATTCACAATATAAATCATATGCAACATTATCTATAAGTGTTGGGTTAAAAGATTTTTTTATCCAAAAACCTATATTTCTATTTTTTATAAGCATTTAATTTTTTTAATTTACTTTGTCTTAATTGTTTTTCTGTATAGAAATAATTATTAAAATTATTATATGTTGAATCACTTGAAAGTTTTAATAATCTTTTATTATTGTCAAATATATAGTATACATCACCATGTTTTTCGCATTTATAATATTTACCCTGAAAAAAATCAGCACCACCTACTGACCCACATTCTTTTTTACAATATACATTAATATTTTTCATTTAATTTTTTTATTTTTTCTTTTCTTTGTTGTCTCACATTAATAAAATTTCGACCTTCAACACCATTTGTAAAATACAACCCATCATCCCCTAAATCATTAACAACACAAAAATATTGAACTATTGAATTGTCATTATTTATACAATTTTGAATTTTTTTGATAATATATTTTTTATATTTAGTAAAATATTTATTATTATCGCCATAGTATATTAAAATATCATCTTTTTTCATTTAATTTTTCTAATTTTTCTTTTCTTAAATCTTTCACATATTTAAAATTGTTTTTTTCTAGATCTTCCAATCTATACCAATTATCTGAACCAATATCATTAGTAATCCAAATCAAATAATCTTTAGGATCTAAATCCATAAATTCTCTAACTGATTTAATTACATATTTTTTATTATTTGTATTGTAATTATTTGTCATACCACAATATACTAAAATATCACCCTTTTTCATTTATTTTTTTTAATTTAATTTTTCTAATTTGTTTATCTGTATAAAAATACTTTTCAACACTACAAGTATCAGTATAACAAGTATGGTGATTTATCTTATCATATATAACAATAGTTAAATAACTATTACTTAATTTAGAATATTCATAATATTTACCTTTTTTAAACAAATCATAATCACATTTACATAAGATTTTTTTCATTTAGATTATTTAATTTTTCTTTTCTTAAAAATTCTTTAGGTATAAGTAAAATAGAAACAGCAGGAAGTGTATTTTCATGTAAAATAACACGACATTCAAAAAATTCATCATCTTCAATATAAATAGACTCTAATTTCCAATTGTTTTTATCATAAAACACCATACTATTATCTAATGAATCGAATATAATTTTAGGATTCTTTTTTAGATAATTAAATAATCTATTTTCTAAATTATTTTCCATTATTTTCCAGTTTATTTAATTTAAGTTTTCTACACATTAAAGGTGTAAACTTAATTGCATCTTCATATCCTTTATAATTAGTTTCCCAATGTACATCTATTTTATTATCTAAATCCAAGTAACAAGTACAATGTTTATGTCCATAACCACTTACAAGTACAATGTTATCATTAGTAAATGATAGCTTAACAAAAACTTCAACTAGAGGTTTAAAATTACCATTTAAACCCCCTTGTTTACATTTATCAGGTGTTAATTGAGTATCTTTATAATCTACTTTTACTATATTATATTTATCTACAATATAATTTATAAAAACCTTTAATGTTTCTTCAAACGAGTTATTTATAAATGGAGTAAACTTATATAATATTGTTAGTTTATGCATTTAATTTTTTTAATTGGGATTCAATAAATTTTAAAGAATTTCCATTTTTATCAATTTGAACAAATATAATATTTGTTGAACAAACAACTGTTTCAGTATTTAATTTACCATTAAAAACAGAAACATTATTTTTGGTTGTAAAACCAAAATCATTCATAGAAAAATTTCTTCTTCTTGCTTCTAGGCTTAAAGTTATAGAACTATTACCAACTTTAACAATTTCTCCATAAATTCTTATATGGTCACTAACTTTAACTGGTAATTTAAATATAACTTCTTCTATTTTTAAAGTGACAACACTTTTTGTGTTTGCTTTATCACAAGCCATTATTGCACCTGATTCATCTAACCAAGCTAACATTCTACCACCGAATAGATTTTCATTTACTCCGATGTCACTTGTTTTACATACTTTAGTTGATATTAATTCCATTATTTTTTATTTTTTTGAGTTTCAATTTTCTAAGTTCTTTAATCGATAATTTAAAATAATCGTGGCGAAATGTAGTCCAAGTATTTACTGGTTTATCTATAGTAATTAGTGATAAATCATCACTTACAGCAACAACTTTTCTATATTTATATTTTATATTTCTTTTCCAATAACCTGGAAATCTTTCTGAAAATGTTACAATATCACCTACTTTAAGTGATGTTGGGTATGCACAAATATTAACCATTTTTTAGTTTTAATACTTCTTCCTGAAACTTTTTTAATAATTCTGGTTCTCTATCAAAATATTTAATATATTCACCTTCTTGATCTAAATCTAAATTTTCTAATGCTTGTATAATATGTGGTCCAATATTATCATTAAGTTTATTATAGACATCATCAACAATTTCATCAAAATTATCTTTATTAATTTTTTTAGATTCAAACCCAGTTCTATAATATTTACTAATTTCAAGTTTATTTTGACCAGAATAATATAATCCTTCTAATTCTTCAGTAGAATATAATGTTGATTCTGGGACATAATTTAGTGTAATCATACCATTAAACTCTTGTACCGTTTGGATCATTTCTTTAATTTTTTCCTTTGTTAACATTTTTTATTTTTTTAAGTTTTTGTCTTCTTGGTTCATTTTTAATAAATCTAATTGCAGCATCAATTGATGATGTTAAATTTCCTTTTATCATATCTACTTCTCCTGCTCTATTTTCATATATTATAGATCTAATAAGTTTATTGCCCATTATAAATTCTATATGTGAATTATATATATTACCAAATCCTGTTTGTTCGTTATATTCACATATAACATTTTCGTTTAAAACTTCTATAATGTCAATTCTATCTTTTTCTGTTTTCGTGTATTTTTTCAATAAATATAAAAATAATTTTTTCATAATTTATTTATCTTTTTAAGTTTCATTTTTCTAACTAATTTAACATCTGAAAATAAAGGTATAGGAAAAAACATACTTATTTTACTATTATCACTACGAACAACAATTGAATTTGGAAAATGAAAATCAACATCTTCTATGATATATCTTTTCCCAATTGTTAAATGTTGTTCCCACATATCTTTATTGTTATTATGATCAAGTGAGACACAAGTAACTTTTTGTCCAATTTCAAAATCTTTATACGTTAATTTTTTCATATAATTTTTTTAATTTCTTTTTTCTTAGTTCTTTTTCATCATAAAAGTACACATTAAATTTATATTTACTAATAACATCACAAAAATATTCATCATTTGATATTATATACTTTTCTGTACCATTTCTAGCATTTTCATAATTATAATACTCCCATAGATTTATACCATTACGATATTTATATTTACAAATGCAACGTTTTTTCATTTAGTTTTCCTATTTTATATTTTCTTAAAAATCTGCTTCGCTCTTTACCAGTTTTAAATTCATAAAGAGTATAATCAATCACAAAATAATTACGATAAAATATAGAATAAAGTCTACCTAAAATATCAACAATAAACCCATGTTTACTTATATTATAAACTTTAAATGTTTTTGATTTCCACCATTCAGATAATGCTATTAATAAAGCAGAAAACAATAATTCATTTTCTTGGTCTGGAGTTTCTTCAATCATATAACAAGATATAGGTGTTCCCCATAATCCATTTTCTTGTTTTTCTGCCTTAATTTTAATCTTCATCATCACCTAAATTATTAAAAACATCATTTAACTTATCAGTATCTTTTAATAATGAATTTAATTGGTCATTGATTTCTTTAACACTATTATTAAGTTCAGTTTTAAAATCTTCAATATTAAAATCTTCACTATTATACAAATTATCTAATTCAATATTTAGTTTATTAATTTCATCGTATCTTTCATCTTCAAGAAAAATATCATCATCATTATCCATTTCAGTTGACAATTTAATAATTTTTTCTTTTACATCATTGATTTCTTTTAATCTTTTAGTTGAATATTTTTTATATTCAAACTCAAATTTTTCTTCTTTAAGTGGACACCATTCAGGTGAATCATCTGATTTATATATATCACCCCCATCATGTGGTGATATTATATTTACTTCTTTCTTTAAAAATAATGCTAATGTGCAATATTCTACTGTTGAATCTTCCCCTTCATAATCATTATATTCAGAAAACATAAATGGGCAATTTCCACAAAAATTAATTATTTTTCTCATTTAATTTATTTATTTTTTCAATTCTAAGATACCTTAATCTTATCCTTTTTAATTCTCTCATAAGTTTATCATCTTTAGAGAAATCTCTCATTATGGTAGGATATAATTGAGCATAATCAAAATTAAGAATTCTATACTTACTCATTTAATTTATCTAATTTTTTCTTTCTTCTATATTGTGCTTTTTCTTCATCACTCATATAATACTCAATACAATGTTCAATTTGCTCATTTAATTGCAAATCTACTTCTTTTTTATATCTATGATATGACTTCAATATAATACCACTCATATCATCTGGTTGATGAACACCATTTTCTAAAAAGTATTGTCTCAATTCACCATTCTTTTTATCGTCCCATAATCCCCATTCATTTCTAATCCACATACCTAATGAGAAATGACAAAAAGCAGCAAAATCATTTTCATCTTTTTCTGCTACAACATCATCAATATCATCTACTTTATCTAAATGAATAAAACATTCATCTAAATTTCTAGGTATTTTTTCCTTTTTCTTTTTCATTTAATAGTTCTAATTTTCTTTTTCTGTTAAACTTAATTAGCATTTCAGGGTCTTGATATTTCAATATAGACATTTCTAATCCCTCTTTACTATAATATGTTACTAATTTATCAATAAAAAGTTGAAAATTTTTAGATAATATTTTATTTGTATATATATGTGTTGGTTTTCTATCAAAATTTTTATATAAACCTCTAATAACCAACAATCTGTGATGTTTAGTATAAGAAACATATTGTTGATCATTACAAATATTCCAATTATGATCAACAAAAATATCTTTTAATTTTTTATATGGGATATCTACTAACCCCCAATGTTTACCTTCACTACTTTTAAATAACACATATGGAGTTGCTGAATATACTTGTTTAAAAAGTGTTAGTTTACTTTGTAAATCTAAATCATAAGAAGCATAATAATTTCCATTAAAAATCATTCTAATATTAACTTTTGTTGAACCAGTTGTATGTTTTTTAAATATTTTTAAGAGTTTTTCTATACTAATTCTTCTAAATCTATTTAATTTAGAATAATCTAGGCTAATCTCATATTGTCTAAAAAATGATAATTCATTTTTTCTTGTCTTCACAAAAAATTTAGCAATAAAATTTATAAGATTGCTTCTAAATAAAACTACTATTAAAACTACCATTAAAACTATGCTAATAATTATTATCGCAAGCACTACTTGTTTATCCATTATTTTGTATTTTTTTAATTTTGTTTTTTCTAATCATACTTTGGTGCTCTTGTTCAGTAATATATTTGAAATTATTTTTAAAATAATCTAAATGCTTATAACATAATGATACTAATTGCTTATTCCCACGTATTGTTATATGACCGTGACTTTCAAAATCTCCCATATAATTATATGTTTTCCCTTTTGTGAATTTTTTATTTGATTTACCAATATACAGTAATATTTCCATTTAAATATATTTATCAACTGGTAAATATAACATTTTTATTAATAATATAAAAACTTTATTAGTATTTTTTTATAAAAAAGAAAATGAATAAATATAAAATAGGTGATAAATTAATATGTATTAAAGACATATTTATAAAATGGAGTGGTGGTACATCACATATTATGTTATGTGGAAATGAATATAAGATTGTTGAACGGTTAAATAAATGGGATGAACCAGCTTGGAAATTAACATTAATTTCGGAAAATGTAAAAAATAATACTCCTTGGTTAGTTGGAGGTGATTACTATTTATCAGAGACAAAAATAAGTGAGAAGTTTATTAATCTAAAAAGACAACGAAAAGAAAAAATAAAAAAAATAAATGGACGTATATTGTAAAAAAAGTATTAGTCATTATAAAGGTGGTAAAAAATATAGTCAATTTTTTGAAAAAGGTAAATACTATGAAATTCACATAGAATATGATGATTGTATATGGATATTTACAAATAAAAGTAAATTTAGTACTCAACTTTTCGGAAAATATCATCCAAGTGATTCTAGATTTCTATTCAGTGATTACTTTTATACATTAAAAGAATTAAGAAAATTAAAAATAAATAAATTAAATGAGTACAATAGAACATGCTAAAAGAGAATTTTTAAAATTAGGTTATAAACCAGTTGAAGAATGTGAAGATGGTCCAAACAAGTGGATACAAGAAAATGTGTTAGAATTATTAGAAGTATTTTCAAAACAAGGGCATTCTGGTTTTTCTGCACCTTATGTTATTAATTTGTTTAAAAAATTAGCTGCACAAGAACCAGCATCACCAATAACATGTACAGATGATGAATGGAATGATATTAGTGGATATGGAGGACCAAATGATATATCATTTCAAAATAATAGATGTTCTGCGGTATTTAAAAATAGTAAGGATGGAAAACCATATTATTTAGATGCTATTGTATGGGTAGATCAAAATAATAATTCATTTACTGGTAATAGTGTTAAAAATAGTAAAAATGAAAGATTTAATAGTAGCCAAACAATAAAATTACCTTTTGAGCCTAAAACATTTTATATTAATGTTATAGAACATGAATTGCCAAATGGGGATTCTGTGACATATATTAAAGATGAATCACAATTAAAAGAAGTTTGGGAATATTATGAAAAACCAGAAACATTATCGGTATTAAGATTAAAAAAACTTAATCAATTAAATGGAATATAACAAATTAAACTTTGGAATATTATATTAAAAATAAAATTAGAATATGAGTAAATTACTACCATTACCACCCCCACCATTATCTAGAATAATTAGAGAAGGTACAATAGGAACATGTAAAAGATGTCACTCTACTGAAGATAGAAAATATATTTTCTTTGGTAAAAAAATTGGTTGTATTAATAAAAAATGTCCAAATTATAAAAATATAAATAAACAATAATGGGAACATGTAGAGAAACACAAAGTCTTTTTTTGTTATTAAAACAAAAAAATTATAGACAAGTATGGTATCTTTTAAAAAGATATGATAAAACAACACACGAAGATACATTTATGCCTACAGTATGTAAAATTAGAGGTCATAAACCTTATCAACCAGACGCAAAATATGAACCTGATGAATGGGCATGTAAAAGATGTCATATATTTATATATAATTATAATCCAAGAAGAGAAAAATTAAAAAAACTCAATAAAATAAAATGAGTAAATCTAAGGATGAATTATTATTAGAAGCTAATGAATTGATTCGTTCTTTTAACTCTGTAGTTGAAAGACAAGGGGGTTGAAACATATTGGGATGGGTTAGATTATCAAATTAAAAGGGTATTAAGTGAACAACATAAAGTTGTAAATAAAATTAGAAGAAAAACCAAATTAAAAAATATACTAAATAATGTTTAATATAAAACGAATATTTATGAAAAAGACAAAAGAAAAATGTGTCACCCCAACTATATCAACACCAATTGGTACACAAGGAAGTATGATGTATTTAGGTCCACAAGGATATTCAGACCCACAAGGATATTCAGGCCCACAAGGATATTCAGGCCCACAAGGACATTCAGGTACACAAGGACATTCAGGTACACAAGGACATTCAGGTACACAAGGACATTCAGGTTCACTAGGATATTCAGGTACACAAGGACATTTTGGAGTAGCAGAATCACAAGGACCACAAGGATCAACAGGTTATTCAAAAATAGAAATGATAGAAATGAAAAGACAAGAATTAATAAAAGAAAGAAAAAGAAAAATAAAAAATTTATATGCTGGAGAAGAATAAGATTTATAATGGTGATTGTTTAGAAGTAATGAAAGATATTGACACAGGTTCTATTGACATGATATTAGCAGATTTACCATATAATATGACCAAAAATAAATGGGATAAAAATGTTATTCCATTAGATGAATTATGGTTACAATATAATAGAATAATTAAAGATAATGGAGCAATTGTTTTATTCGCTCAAGGTATGTTTATGGCAAAATTAATAATGAGTAATCCAAAAATGTATAGATATGATATTATTTGGAAAAAAGGAGATAGGGTTAGCGGTTTCTTAAATTCAAAGAGACAATTTATGAGAAATCATGAACAATTATTAATTTTTTATAAAAAACAACCAGTTTACCACCCCCAATTCACTGAGGGGAAACCCCTACATGGTAAAGGTAAGAAATATCTTGAAGAACAAGGTGTAAATAATAATTATGGGAAATATGATACAACAATAAAAGAAACCAGAAAAGGATCAACTCAAAAGTATCCTAAATCTGTTTTAAATTTCGATAAACCACATCCAGCACAACACCCAACTGAAAAACCAGTATTATTATGTGAATATTTAATTGAAACTTACACAAATAAAGGTGAATTAGTACTAGATAATACTTGTGGGATTGGGACAACTTGTGTTGCAGCTAAAAACATTGAACGGGATTATATTGGAATTGAAATAGATGATAATTGGTGTAGAATATCAAGAAATAGACTAAAATAGAAAAAACCATCAAATGATGGTTTTTTTATTTAATATAAAATGAATAATTTATTTATTAAACTTTTTCATAGTTTTAGCTAAGTTTAGTCTTCTTAATAATTTTGATTCTTTTTTAGATAATTCATCAATACTTTTCAATTCTTTAATTTTAGAATCTATTTTACTCATAGGAATAGTATCTTCTTCAGGAACATCTAATTCTTTATGTAATTTACCAGGATTCTTAATAGCATTTTTTAACCATTTACTATCCTTTTTTAATTGTTTCTTTTGTTTCTTATCATTAAGAACATCTGTGAAACTTTCAAATAATAATAATTTTTCCATTATTTTTTTTGTTTTTTCAAAATTGAATCTTGTAAAGCTTTTGGCAACTTCTTCTGAGCAGCAGTCAAACCTTTTTTAGGTTCATCTTTATCTTCACATTCTTCTTTTTCAGCTTTTTCTTTTTTTTCATTAAGAACATCTTTACCTGTTCCAGTACGTTTTGTTGGTTTATCTTTTGTCGCTGGTACATTTTTTGTGAAGTCGTCAATACTCATTAAGTTATTTAATCCTTTTGTGGTATGTTTTTCAGTACCTTTAAATGAACCACCTAATACTTCTTTACCTGTTGGTTTAACAGTTGTTCCTTTACCAGTTGGTATTTCAACTTTCTTTTTATTCAAAACATCTTTACCTACAACATAAGCAGATTCTTTAAGAACATCTTTAGCAACACTTGTTCTTTTTGTTGCACTAGATTTTGTATTAAGTTTATCAACAGAATTGAAAGTATCAATACTTAATAAGTTATTTAATTTCTTTTCTTTCATTTTTATAAATTATTTTTTATATTTTATATTTTTATATATTAATATTTTTATTTACTTTTTTTACCACAAATATCTTCTTCAATTTTATCAAGATCCTTAGCTACACCTTTACCTTTTGTCCAATATTTTTTAACATTATCAAAGAATTCCTTTTTCTTTTCATCTGATAATTTAGCTGGTGATTTAACATTATAACATTTTAACATAAATTTAAAATATTCTCTATATTCTTTTTGTAACCCTGATAGTTTTTCATTCAGACTTTCATTATATTCTTCAAAATTCTTAATCATAATATTAACTATTATTTTTTATTATATATTAATTTTTTAAGTTACTTTTTTATAAATTATATTTTATAGTATTATTAGCCATCTTATATCTTTCAATTGTATCATCCTCTGGTTTATATAAAAAATCTATTGTGTGAGAATCTAATTTTAATGAGTAATAAATTTTACTATTATTATAAACTGGTTTAGTATCTGTGTATAACACAGAATATTTTTTATCGTCTTTCTCAGTAAAATTTAAATCACACCAACCGTCAGTTATAACTAATACGTATTTACCATGTTCTTTTCTATTAACAGCATCAATCGCTTGTTGTAAACTATCCCCACTTCCACCACGAACATTTTTAAGTTGTCTTTTAATTTCATCTAAATTTGTTTTATATAAAGGTATATATTCACCATATTGTGTACAGAAATAACAATCTAAATCGTCACTTAAACATGATTGAATATTAGATAATACGTCTTCTACATAAGAGTAAAATGATCCTGAACAATCAAGTATAAGAATATCGTTTTTTTTTAACACTCTCAAATAGTTCAAATTTCTTAATCATATAATTCTAGTTTATTTATTTGATTACCTTTTAATGTAATACTTCTTTTAGAACCATCTTCAAGATAAATAATAATTTCAAGATCATCAAAATTAAAACCGAAATCTTGATATTCAATAATATCATGACTAGTTGATACTATAACAACATTTTTGTTATGATAAAAACCTTTTCTGCCTACATAATAATTTTCAAAAATTTTCATAAGTTGTATTTTATTTAGGTATAACCATATTTGCAACTTGCATCATTGAATTGAATCTCGCTTTTTCAAACATTTCAACTGAAACAACATCTGCATCACCAAAGCTGACCGATTCATTAAGTTTTCTTCTTTCATCTTCTTCATCTAATCTTTTAAGTTCTGCTAATCTTGCTTCTTCTTTAATTCTTTCGTTTTCTTTAATTATTTCTTGTTCTTGGTGTCGTTTAACTTCATTCAACCTTTCTCTTTCAAGTCTATTTCGTTGCATTATTTCATTCAACTTTTCTTCTTTAGATTTCTGGTGAACCTCATTTATATTTTGTCCATTTACCTTTGTTTCAATATTAAATTCATTCAAGTTAAGATCTTGATTATAAGGGTTTCTTTGAACTTCATTCAAATTTTCAAATTGATTATAATTCATCGGTTTTTCATAATTATTATATGAAGGTGTTTCTTTAATCATTTGATGATTAAAATTATTTGAATTACCTCTTAATTGTTCAAAAGATTGATTAGTTATATTAACATCTTCTTCTGTCTGTTGAACTTTTTTAAATAAGTCTAAATACTCTTGGTTTCTGTAATCCATATTGTTTAATTCATTTTTATTATATATAAAATATTTAAGATTTAAATATTATAATTATAATATATTACAGTGAGTAAGATTAATCCTACTTGTATCGCATGAAATTTCTCACCAGTTTCATCTTCGCCATAATACATAGATAACCCAATATCTATTTCATCAAAATTATTTATGTTTGTTTCTATCATATTTATAAGTTATATTTATCTGCATCATTTATATATGGGTGTTCTTCCATATAATCCCGTAACAGTTTATTCATTTTTTCTCTACTTGAACTACTTTTATAATACATAGTAAAATATTTAGCTATTTCTGGATATATTTTTATACTTAATAATTCTTTTAGGAAGTTAAATTCTTTTTCTATATCATGTGAAACATTCATCAATTTTTCTTTTGCTAATTTTAAAACTACTTCTTCTGATATATAATCCTTTAATGATATTATAAATTCTAAAATAAAATTTTCATTTCCATCTTTTCCATATCTTTCACAATCCATTAATTTATCATTAAAGAAGCCTATATTTGTTTTCTGTACTTTCATACCATTCTCAAATAATATTTTAAATATTTTCATATATGGTTCTTTTTTATACCAGCCCAATTTGTTAAATAACGAAAATAAATAAGAATGTTGTATTGTTGAATCATTTAAATTCACATTATTCTTTATCAGTAGATTAACAATTTTTTGGTTTAAAATAGAATATGATAAAACATTATTACCATTAACATCCACATCATTAATACTAACCCCATCATTTATTAATTTTTGATATAAATCAATATCAAATATCTTTCTACTCGCTAAATAATTTAATATATTTTTATCATCATTATTTACAATTTTAACATCAGCACCTAACTCATAAAATTTATTAAATGTTTTTGTGTCTCTACAATAAAAAAGTATATTTTCCCCATTCTTATTAATATGAGATTTATCAATATTAAACTTGAGTATATAATCAATTAAATCTTGATCTTTGGTCATTGTAATATGCATTAACATATTAACCCCTTTGTTATCGGTATAACTAATTAATCTGTTAATTAATTCTTCGTTTTTATTATTTGAAGCTTCTAAATTTCTTAATATATCAACTATCTCTTTACTGGATAATGTTATACCTTCATTTAGTTTATATAGATTATAATTTTTTATCATATGTTATATTTTTTTGAAGTATATTCGTAATCATGTTGAAGTATTTTCTCAATAAAAGGACCAAACCTACCAAACTCTCCTAATAACACATATTCAAAATGTGGCAAATAATTATCATTTTTTATTATAATGTTTGAATTTATGTTAAATTTTTTAAAAGACACAGAGTATATTTCGTATTTTGTATCATTTATCAAAGAGCCATAAGGGTAACTATAAATAGAATAAACAAAATCACCTTTTTTAAATTTTGATTTTATATCTGAGTTTTCATATTTTTTTAAATGTATCATAAGTTATATATTATATATTATATTTATTTGTTATTTCACCTAATAAATAAAACACTTTAAATCTTTTATCTTCTTTATGTGCCCAATACCTTATACCAGTTACTGGAACTTCAAGTCCAACCCAATTAGGTATTTTAAAATGCCATTTATTATCAATATATATTAATACACCATCATCATCAAAATAAAAATCAATATAACTTTCTCTTTCTTTATTTTCCACCCTTATAGTTTTTTCATTTATTTGTGGTTTTATAGTTGATTCAAATAGTTTAAATTTTTTTATCATATTATTGACTTGTAATTTATTTATATATAAAAAAAACAAAACTATATTTATGGCAAGTGAGAAACCAACAAATAAAGATTATAGAGAAGAATTTCAAAACAATATTGATAAACTAACATACGAAATTGAAGAAACACAAGAAGAAATCAATTTTGATGCGTCTGACTTTTTTCCTAAAAATACTGATTCAGATTTAGACTTAAGAGTTGATATTCATGACTATGAAAAAGATTTAGAAGATATAAGAGCTGAATCAAAAGAAACACTTGAATGTTTAGCCAACTTATATTTAGATGAAGAAATTATGTCTAATAAAAATATTAACAATATTGTACATAATGATGCTCTCGCATTGTCAGATTTGAAATTTTCAATATCTTGTTCAAAAAGAGGTTTGATAAATCTAATGAAGCAAATAGATACTGGTACTGTTAATGCTGAATTATATACCGCTGTATCATTATTTCAGAGAGAAATGAAAGAAGGAATTAATATGTTATATAAACTTCAAAAAAGTATGAAAGATTTCTTTAAAGATCTTAAGGGGGAATTAAAAGAAATTAATATGGGAGAAACAGAAGTTAGTGATAAATATAATGGATTAAAAATTGCTGATAAGGATATTAACAAATCAATAGATAATATTATAAAAAATAAAAAGAAATAGCATAATGAAACATGTTAAGAAAATAAATGAAATGTATAAAACCACAGAAGAATTTGAAACTAACTCTTTTGGATTTAAAGTGCCTATTAGAAATTATGTGGATGATGTGTTTGATCATGTAGTTCAAATTATATGTGATGTAAATGGTATCAGTGAAAAAGCATTTAAAAAATTAGATGAAACTCATAATTATGTTGAAAAATATTTTGATAATAATCAAGAAGTTTTATTAGAAATTGATAAATACAAAGGCAAAAGATATCAATTCGCAGCTGAAGATATTTATGATAAACATTTTAACAACAAAAAAGAGTTAGACTAATCTAACTCTTTTTATTTTAAGAATATTTAACTAAAACTTGTGTCTTATATTTTTTAATTTTTCGTTTATTTGGGGTGTCTATGGTATCTAAATCACAAACAAAACTAAAAAATATTTTTTTCACTCCACATTTTTTAATAATTTTTAATACTGCATTTGCTGTTCCTCCAGTTGCTAACAAATCATCATGAATTAATACCACATCATCTTTTGAAACTCCATCTACATGCATTTCAACTATATCTGTACCATATTCAAGATCATATGTTTCTGTTATAACCTCACTTGGTAATTTATTCTTCTTTCTAATTGGAACAAACCCAGCATTTAACCTACTTGCTATTGCACCACCAAATATAAAACCTCTTGCTTCTAGACCAACAACTTTTGTTATACCTCTATCCTTAAATTCATCAACAATAGAATCAATAACATAATTTAAGGCATCCTTATTTTTCAATAGTGTTGTAATATCTTTAAAATTGATACCTTTTATAGGATAATCTATTATTTCTCTAATCTCACTCTTTAAATCCATTTATCAAAATTTTTATTAGTATTTTTATTGATAAACTTTTCATCATTAACCATATCGATAATATTAACAAAAATACCTTTTAACTGTTTTCTTTGGTTTTTTGTAAATTCTGATCCATCAGTTAAATAAACATCATTAAATTGAAATTTGTCAATAAGTTTAGAAAAAAGAATAGTTTTTTCAATAATTTTAGTATTCTTGAAATAAAGTGAAGATATATCTTTCTTGGTAATTGTACCATTTCTGATTTCATTAAAACCTGTATCAAGCCAAATCTCATATAATTTTCTTATATCATCAGTTTTAAACTTATTAATATATGAATCTTCTTGAATATTATTTGAAATAATATAATTAAAAAGTTCTTTTTCTTTAATTTCACACAAAGCAGCTTCTTCTGTACGAATTTCAGGAATACTTAAAAGTTTCTTATTCACTTCTTCAGGTGGAACTTTACGATTATGGTCTTCACTCTCATTCCAAGGCATTTTTAATCCCCATTTTACCCCTGATATATCATTTATAATTTTATTTTTAAATAAATCTAAAAATGTCATTTCTTCATATGGCTCTCTATTACATTTTCCAAAAATGTTTGATATTGACCCAATCCCCCAGTGACCACCTGCTTTAGTTCTTTCGTCTTGATAAGCTAAATATGTTTCAAAATTTTTAACTAAACCCTCACAATATTTACCTAAATTATCTATTCTATTACCTTTAGCATCAACTGGAAGATTTTCTTCTTTCATATCTTTTATTTTATTTCTAACATCTGCAACTTGTAAAGTGTTACCATATTGAAGTAAAACAAAATTTAATTTAGGGTCATTAGGAACAATTCCGTTATCCATATCTTGTAAATATATAGCTTTTGCTCTTAATGCATTTGCCCATGTCCCACCTGGAACATACATTAAATTACCAATTATTTGATATCCCACAGGTTTAAGTTGCCATTTTTTTTCTTCTGGTGGGAGTTCTTCTTTTGGTCCTTCGTGCTTTATTATATTACCATCAGCATCACGTTCTTTAATTTCTGCTTCTACTGCAAAATTTTTCCAAAAATCCTGTTGATCATTATATATAATTTTATTCCCATTAACATCATAACCAGATTGTAAATCTTTTTTCTTACTTCTGGTTTTAATCTGCATTGTATTAACTCTTTTTATACCATCTTCTACAAAACATGGCTCAACACCACTTCTCCAATCAGGATTATTTTTCGGATAAAATAACTTAAATAATCGAAATAAATTATAAATTGATACTTGTTTACTTGAATGTACAACTTCAATAAATGTTTTATGGTCACCTCTTTTTAACAATTGGTTAAATGCACCAGCAAATCTAAGTTTAGCTTTTTTATCTTTCAAAATTGCAGTCAAATCAAAATCAAGTATATCTCTAATATCAACACCATAATCGTCATACTTTGCAGAATCAACCATATCAATCCAATCTTTAGTATCTTTTGAAAACGGAACACCTATTTGCTGAGCAATTCCCTCAGCAGCAGAACCAGTATCAGTTTTTTTACTAGTTTTATTCTTTTGTTCTCCTTCTAAAAATGTACCATGATGATCAATATAAACATCTACACCCTCAAGGTCTTCTGCGAAGTCTAATGCTACTGTTATTAATTTTGAATTGAGACTGAACGCTTGCCAACTTTCTTGATAGTTTATAAGACCATATTGTACGATATTAAATCCTTGTTTAATTAGATACTCTTTCATGATTATTGCTGAAACAACACCATCTAAGTCATCGTGGAATATCAAACAAACATCTTTGCCTGTTTTTCCTTTATTTCTCCAGTATTTTTCACTCTTTGGTATTCTAGGAGCTGAAGACTCCGAAAGAAATTTTTTATGCATAATTAATCGTTTTTATTCGCTAATAACTTAGTTAAGTCATTAACAAATTTATTACTAAACTGTAAATTCATATTCTCAATAATTGCAAAAGATTGATTACCTTTTACTTTTATATTTTTAATTATATTATTATTTTCTTTATTTGTTGAATAAAACTTTAATAATGAATTAACAAATTCATTAACATTTAACTTTTTTTGTTCATTATATTTAACAACGTGTAATTGATTGTCTTTTTTTCTCATATAATAATCTGTATCTGAGTACTTTGACTTTATTGTTTCTAAAATTTCAGTTATATCACCAGCGTTAAATTTTATTATCCTTTCTTCTAAAATCTCAATTATTGGTAAATCCTTATCAGTAGGAGTTAATAACACTTCTTCATTTACCTTAACTTCTTTATTAGTTGTTTTTTTAATTTCTAATTTAGATGTTTCATCTATTTTTTTAGTAGATATATTATCAACAACATCATTAACAATAGGTTCTGTTTCTTTATTGCCCATTTCTGCATTATAATCTGAAAATTTCTTAAGTCTCATTCAGTTAATTATTTTTTATTATATATTAATTACTAAAAGTCGTTTTTTATTTATAAAACTATTAATAATTATACATTTACAAATACAAAGATATAAAAAAATCCCGAACTTCTTCAGGATTTTTATATTTTTATATTTTTTAATTTAAAATTAAATTTCTTGTGCTGGTATTTGAGCAGCTGCTGATTGTGCTTGTCCTTGTGGTTGTGTTTGTACCTGTACAGCTGGATTTTGTGCTTGGCTTTGTGCTTGTACTTGTCCTGGTTGTGCCTGTGTTTGAACATCTTGTATTTCCTCTTGTGGAAAATCTTCTTGTGACTGAACTTGAGTTTGTGCTTGTGCTTGTGCAGGTGACTTATCAGATCCTGTAACTATTTCAACTGGTAAATTTTCAATGTTCAAATAATTTTCATTTGCCCATTGTACTAGTCTTTCAGCTAATCTTTTTTCTCCCATTTCAGCACGAAGATCTTTACCTGTACTTTCTTTAACCTTTTTAATATAAGAACTAACTAAAGATTTTGGCAAATCAACATCTACACCAACTCTATAGAAATCATCAATTGCTTCAACCATTTCATTAACATTATATTTAACAGCAACTTTAACTGTTTTTTCTACTTTCTCAACTACGTTTGTTGATTCTTTTACTGATTGTATAGATTTTTTACTTTTGAAATCATCTAAACTTAGAATATTTTTTACCATTTTATATTAATTATTTTTTATTATATATTAATTTTTTCATATCACTTTTTTTAGTGAATTATTTTAATAACTTTTTATTATATATTAATTTTTAAAAGTGGTTTTTCACTTTTTTAAATTTTGAATAATTTCATCACCAAGATCAATTAATTCTTTTTCGTATTCTTCGTTTTTAATTTTTTTATCTGCCATAATATAAGCAATATAGCAATAATATAGTATAATATACCATTTTAGAACTTAATATATCTTGTGAAATATTACCTCCACTATATCTAAATTCAATATAATTACTTTCTTTTATAAGGTACTATTTTTTATTATATATTAATAAATATAAACCAAAATAAATTTGTTTTTATAATTAAAAAATAGTATCTTTGTATTAAATAACTTTTAAAGATAATATTATGAAAGTAAAAATGTCTGGTGAACCTGATTATGAATCTAAATATGATTGGGGGGTTTTTTGTCAAGGTGGGAGTAGTGGAATAGTTTTACCAAATAAAAGTCTTAATAAGGTTTTTAAGGGTGATCCATTAAAAGAATTAGCAGAAGGTATGGCAAGTGAAGAAAGTTATACCACAGCTTTTTTTGAAGCGTTTCCTAAAACCCCATCTTGTTTTATAAGGGGTGAAGGTAACACTATCGAAGAAGCAGAAGAAGAATGTTGGAAAAAATATCAAAAAATTATTAATTGTGATCATGAAATGGAACGTAGAAAAAGAACTGATGGTTATGGTTATTGTAAACATTGTTATTATTCTTCCATGGTTTTTGAACCCTTAACAAAATGCTGTAAATGTGGTAAACCTACTGCATATACAACTGATCATAAAGGAAATTACTATTGTAAAAAACACAGTAGAACTAAACCAAAAAATCCAACCCCATCACGTTGGGATATTACAGGTAAAAGATTACCAAGAAAACAAAAAAAATTACTTAAAAAATGTGTAACTCGTAAATTTAATGATAATGGTATATTTGGTAAAGTTAAATATAAATACATATTAGCACCAAAATTTATATGTTGTAATAGACGAATTGATTTATTGTTAAAAAAACACCAAAAAGATTTAATTAAAAAATATAGTTAATTAAAAAAAATATTATCTTTGTATAAATAAATAATTGAAAATAATATGAAAATTTCATTAAATCAAATTAATACAGTATCAGGTGACATTAAAGGAAACTTTAATAACATTTTAGAAAAAACAAACATCGCTCTTAATGAAAATGCTGATGTTATTGTTTTTCCAGAAGTAGCTTTTACTGGTTATTGTGTTGGTGCATTATGGGACAACACTGATTTTATTTTTGAACAAGAACAATGTGTTATAGAATTATTAAAAATTGTTCCATATGATAAATGTCTAATTGTAGGATATATTAGTTATCATGGCACAAAACCTGATGGTTTTCCATTACTAAAAAATAGTGTTGCTGTAATTAATAAAAACAAAATTGAAAGATATGATAAACAATTACTTGCAAATGCTGATCACCACGAAGATAAAAAATATTTTCAAGCAGGTAAAAAATCAAAAGTTTTTAATATACAATTAAAAGATAAACAAGTAAAAATTGGTACACCTATTTGTGAAGATATGTGGTACACCAACCACACTCGAAATATACCTAAAGAAATGGTTGATATGGGAGCTGAAATTTTAATTTCAGTAAACCAGTCTTATTTTTATTACGGAAAACAAAAACTTCGTGAGAAATTATTTCTTGATTTATCAAATGATTTAAATATCCCAATTATTTCTGTTAATTCTGTGGGCGTTGGTGACATAGTTAAAAATATCATTATATTTGATGGATCATCTGTAGTTTTTAGTGGAGGCAACAAATGGATTACAATGAAAAGGTTTGAAGAAGATTCAACATCTGTTATTTTCTACAAAAATAGCACTAGGTTAGTTATTTATGAAAATATACCAGTAGAATATCGTTCATTTAGAGTTGATGAAAATAAAAAGTATGAAGAAATTATTAATGCTATTATATTTGAACAAAAAGAATTGTTTAAATTAGTTGGTATACCTAATGCTCAAGTTCATATTAGTGGTGGTATCGATAGTGCAATTGGAATGGCATTATCTATTTTATCTATGGGAACAAAAAATTGTGTATTTATCACAAACCCAACTAATTTAAATAGTAACAGTTTAAAAATAGTTGAACAATTAGGTAAAAATTTTAAAGCAAAAATTCACACAAATGAATTAGAAGAAATTTACCAAACATTTAACCGAAAAGATACCGAAAATTTTGGTTCAGAATTACACAAAACAGGTCAAGCAACAATGCAAGCTGTACTACGTTCTGTACAAGGTTTAGCTGCTTGTCATAGATTTAATTCAGGTATTGTAGCCTGTGGTAATCACACTGAGATTGTTTTGGGATGGGCATCATTCCATGATATTGGTTCTATTGGTGTACATTCTCCAATTGGAGACTTAACAAAACTTGAATTATTTGAATTGTGTAAACACATTAATAAAAAATTTCATAAATTAGGTTATGTTGAACATGTTATACCAGAAGGTTTATTTAATGGTAAAATAACACCAGCAGCAGAATTACCTGATAGTATGGAAGATCCTATTGATTATTACATTCAATCAGGATTATGTGCTGAAATTATTCGTTGTAAAAAAACAAAAACACAACTTATAAATGATTTTGAAAATAAAAGATTGACAAAAGATTTCTTTCCAGAAGATATTTATGAAAAATATACAATGGAACAATTTATAACAGAAGTTGATTTTACATTACGAAAAAGTAGAATATCAGTATTTAAAGCAGCACAAGCAGCACCTATTGTTATTCTATCACCAAGAAGTAGAGGTTTTTCAAATCGTGAAACAATAATAAATAAATACGGATAAATATGAATAAATTTAATAAAGTATTATGGTATATCCCATTAATTGGGGTAATTTATGTTTTTTATAGTGGGTTTAAATATGGGTTTTTAATACCCATTGAAAATCCTCTTAAGTTATTTTGGGAGGGTATTATCGGAGGATTTATACAAGCTAGTTCTATATGGGCAGTAATATTAACACTGATTCATTATTTATAACATTAAATTGAAAATAATTATTTCTTAAATAAAAAATAGATCTGTTGACTATTTTTTATATATAACTTTATGAAAACACTTATATATACAACATTTTTTGTAAAAAATAAAAAATATGAATCATTAATTTGGGAATGGTTAATCAGTTTAAGAACATTAGGTAACTATAAAGGCGAAGTTATAATATTTGATTATGGCTTATCTGACACTTTAGTAGAAGAATTAAACAAATTCAAATTAGGACCACCTAGAATAATTAAACTTAAAAATAGACACCTCTATAATATATCAAATTGGAGAAATATTGATGTTATACCACATTTAGAAGAATATAAGGATTATTCTTTTGCGCATTTTGATGCTGACATATGGTTTCAAAAAGAGGTTAATATAATGTTTGAAGAATTAGAAAATATTAATGGTTGTTATCTTGCAATAGAAAAACATAGATCTTGTAGATATAGAGGTCCAGTAGAATTTGAATCTGATAATTTTAAAACTCAACAAAAATTACAAGGTTTTGTTTTTGGTGGTTGGATAGCTGGAAAATATGAACCATATATTAACAAATTAAAACAAATGAAACAATTATTTAATGAAAATAATGGCTGGGATATAAAAGTATGGGGAACAGATCAGTCTATGATTACACATATAGTAGATTTTGAAAATGATAATTTAGATGGACTTATATATGGTTGTAGTCATTATTTTTGTAGAGAAAAAGATAATTTATTAAAATGTGTTAGTTCATATGATGATACAGATGGTACTGATGGTACTAATACTTTCAACTATCAACATGAGAACAAAGATGCTGTTGGTGTACATCTTATAGCTTTCGGTTCAATTGGTTCAGATACTGAAAAATATTTTTTTAAATTTAGATTTAAATATAGATATCCAGAATTATGGGAAAAACACCGATAGAATTACATAACAAAATTTTTTATCATCCAGATAAAATTAAAGATTTACTTAATAAAGGTGAAACTATACCTATAACATGGGAATTAGATACAACTAATATGTGTAATCATAATTGTATAGGTTGTAAGGATATTGGGGCAGGTGGGAGATCTAATAACGATTCATTAACATATGAAGAAGCTAAAAATTATACAAATCAAATAGTAGAGATAGGATCTAAAGCAATAACTATAACAGGTGGTGGTGAACCACTTATGAATAATAATACACCTAAAATTATAGAATATATTAAGAGTAAAGGATTGGATGTCGCCATTATAACCAATGGTACATTATTAAATGATGAATCTATTGATATTATAGTAAAAAATTGTACATGGGTTAGAATATCAATAGATGCTGGAGATTCTAAAACATACAAAAAAGTAAGAAATGTCCCAGAACATTATTTCAAATTAGCATTTGAAAACATGGAAAAACTTGTTAAAAGAAAAAAAGAATTAAAATCAACAATAACTATTGGTTCAAGTTTTTTAACAAGTGAAATAACAATACCAAGTTTAGTTAAATATACTAAAAAATGTAAAAAATCTGGTGTTGATTATATACAAATAAGAACATACCATAGAAATTATATAGTTCCTTATAATATAACTGAAGTAAAATCTTTAGAAGATGATAATTTTAAAATATATTACTCTGATAATAAATATAAAAAAGATTATAAAAAAACTTACCAAAAATGTCTAGCGTATAGTCTAAGTGGTGTTATTAATGTACACTCAGTATATATATGTTGCCATTTTAGAGGAATTGAAAATAAAAAATTAGGAGATCTTCGTGAAAACACGTTATTAGAAATATGGTATAGTGAAAGAAAAAATAATATTATTAAAAACCTCAATATTAAAAAATGTTTACCTAATTGTAGATTAGATCTTGTTAATCAAGAAATTCATAAGTTAATCTATAATGATATACAACATAAAAACTTTATATGATATTATTAATACAAATAAAATATGTTAGAAATAGAAAGAAAATACTTAATTGACTTAAGTAAATGGACACCAAAAGTAAAAGGTAAAAAAATAACTCAAGGTTATTTATCTACCGATATTGAAAGAACTGTAAGAGTGCGTATAGTAGACAGGAATGCTTATATTACAATTAAAGGTAAAAATGTAGGAATAACTAGATTAGAATTTGAATATAGTATTCCTGTTAGTGATGCTTTAATTTTAATGAAAATGTGTTTAAATACACCTATTGAAAAAACCAGATATGTTGAAAAACATAAAGATAATATTTGGGAAATTGATTTTTTTGAAGGTGATAATATGGGGTTAATTGTAGCAGAAATTGAATTAGAAGATGAAAATCAAAAGTTCGATATTCCTGATTGGGTAGTAAAGGAAGTAAGTTTAGATATGAAATATACTAATTCATATTTATCAGAGAATCCATACAGAAAGTGGTAAAAAAAGTAAACCTATAGGTTTACTTTTTATTTAAACTTTTGTATTTATTTCATATAAAAAATTAAAAATAATGTAATATATGAATATAAATATAATTGTTTCAGTTTCTGAAAATTGGGTTATTGGAGATAAAAATAAATTACTATGGAAACAAAGTGATGATTTAAAAAGGTTCAAAAAAATAACAAGTAACAATCCCGTAATTATGGGACAAAGAACATTTGAATCATTACCAAATGGTGCTCTACCAAACAGAGAAAATATCGTTTTAACAGATAATGAAAAATTTTCAGCACCAAACATAACAACAGCATATAATGTTAATGATGCTTTATATAAAGCTAAAGAATGTTGTGAAAAATCTAACATTTTTATAATCGGAGGAGGTATGATATATCGACAATTTTTAGATTATGCTGATACTATTTATTTAACTGTGGTTCACACTACATTAAATGGTGACACAACATTCCCTGTTTTTGATGATAAAAAATGGAAATTAGTTTCAGAAGAATTTAAAAACAAAGACGATAAAAATGAATATGATGTTACATATAAAATATACAAGAAATGAACAAAAATAAGATAGATTACAACACAATAGTTAATTTAAAAAATGAAATTGAAACTATTTATTCAAACTTTGAAGAAATACATGAGGATTTTGTGGGAATATTTAATAATGCAGAATGTTTTGATGATGAAAAATTAGATGAATATCATTCATATTTAAAAGAATATCAATCAGCATTAGATATATTAAAAGCAGATTTTTTTAAATTAAAATCAAATAACAAAAAAATAGAATCGTGTATAAGTCAAACTAAATTATTAAAAAAGAAAAGATTATCAAGATTAGAATCAAACTTGAGAAAAAAGAACAAAGCGAAAAACGTATATGGTAATTATGATCCTGAATATGATCCTGATGATTTACCTTTCTAAAAAACTAAAACAAAAATGACAAAAAAAAGCGAAATAGACTATAATGTATTAATGGGGTTTAAAAAAGAAATTGAAAAATTATATACATATTTAAATAAAGCACACAACGACACATTAAAATTAATTGAAAATATTGAATGTGTTAATGATGAAAATATCGACAAATATTATTATATCATTAAAGAATATGAATCAAAAATAGAATTATTAAAAGCAGATTTTTTATTATTAAGTTCAGAAAATAAAAAAATAGAATCACTTATAAACCAAACTAAATTATTAAAAAAGAAAAGGTTGACAAAAATCGAATCCAATATTATGGTTGATGATGAATGTGATGATGAATGTGATGATTATTTTGATTAAAAACTTAAATATTTATATATAATATTTATGATTAAAATAGAAGAATTAAAAAATAAAATAATTGCATTTGATAAATCATTTGATCACCCAACAAATAAAGTTTTAATTAAAAGACAATGTGAAAAAAATGCAGCACACCCACACAACGAATCAATATATAGATTTATAACCTCTGAATATTATAATACTGATATGTATATTTATTATAATAATTTATTTAAAGAAAATGCTAAAAATGAACAAGATTTTTTAAAATTAAGAGATAGAATATTAATTGAAAACAAACAAAATATTAAAAATCAAGATAAAATTTTAAAAAATAAAGGCGTAAAAAATTTAAACGTAACTGATTTTTTACCTTATATTAAATTTTTTAATATACAATTATCAGTAGAAACAACAAATATGATTGATGATATACCTGTAATGTATTGTCGGCATACTTGTGGTGATCATAACTACTTAATAAATAATATTGATATTATTGATTTTTCATTTAATACAATGAAAAAACTTGATGAATGTAATAAAAAACAAAATTGGAATGATATTTTAAAATTACAAGAATGGAAATATAATCAACATATAATTTCACTATCTTGGAGATTATATGAAATTGGATTGGGGGAGTATGTTATTGATTTATTAACACCTTTTTATAATACAATAAAAATATTCACAAAAAATATTAAACTAGATGATAATAATATAATTAATAAATTTTTTGAATATCCTATATTTGGTCCTCGTCCATACTATAGAATAAAATCTAGTATCGCATGGGCACTTGCCATGTCATATCTCCAAATAGGAAACATAGAAAAATATTTAGAAATATTAAAAGACTTAATTACTTACTACCCTTATAAAAACGAAATATGCTATCGTTTAAATTCTAGACACTTAGAAGCAGCTATTCGAATTTATACTATTGAAAAAAATAATAAAAATTTAGAAAAAATGTATTCTATATTTGACGATGCATTAAATAAAACCCCAGAAGAACATTCTGAATCATTAATGGAAAGATGTTTAGTTATGTATGAATTTTTTAATAAAATTAAAATAAAAAATTTATAATTATGAAATCAAAAATCATAAAACCATATATCGAAAGAGCTGTAATAGAAATTAATGGTGGTTGTAATTATAGATGTAAAATGTGTCCTCAAACTAATCCTGGTAGACCAATTGGATTTCTCACAAAAATGAATTTGTGTGAATTTGAAAACATATTAAAACAATGTGTTGATAGAGGTGTCCAAGTTATTAATTTAGAAGGTAGTGGAGAGGCAACATTAGTAAAAAATCTCCCAAAATACATACAATTGTGTACCGATTATAATGTTAAATCTTATATTTTTTCGAATGGGTACAACTTTAAGGGACAATTTATGAAAGATTGTATTGATGCTGGTTTAACACGAATTAGATTTTCTATTATAGGGTATAATAAAGAACAGTATATAAAATGGATGAATTGTGATAATTTTGAAAAGATTAAAAATAACGCAATTGAGGCTAATAAATATATTCAAGAAAGTGGGACTAAAACAGAATTAGCGTCTTATCATTTAATAGGTGATAATAATAATTTAAAATATGAAATAGAACAATATATTAAAAATTGGGTAGAGCCAACTGGGACATTATCTGAAATATGGAAAATGCATAATTGGAGTGGTATATATGATAATCCAAATAAACGTAAAGGTGAAATAAAAACTTGTGGTAGACCTTTCGCACCTGAATTTACTGTTAGAGCAGGTGGTATAGATGGAAAAAGAGGTGCTGTTCACCCATGTTGTCAAGTATTAGGAAGAGATGAAGATGCTGTTTTAGGTCATATGTCAGAAAATAGCTTTGATGACATTTGGAATGGTGAAGAATATCAAAAATTAAGAGAAGGGCACATAACAGGCAATTACCCATCATATTGTAAAGACTGTGACTTTTTAATTGATGAACCTGAAGTATTAGTTTGGTGTAACCATGATAGAAGTGTACATAAAATCGCAGGAACTAATTTTAATTTAAATGATTTTAGAGAATAAAAAAACAAATAACCAATTTATACATATAAAATATTATAGTAAAAAAAAATTAAAAAATTAAATGGCAAAAAAACGAAGTAATAAAATTTTTGTAATTGATACCTCAGTTATCCTTTATGATCACAATGCAATTTTCAATTTTGAAGATAATGATGTCGCAATCCCAATAACAGTGTTTGAGGAATTAGATAATTTTAAAAAAGGTAATGATACAAAAAATTATGAGGCAAGAGAATTTATTAGAATAATAGATAGAATTGCTGAAGATAATATTTTAACTGAATGGATAAAAATTGGAAGTGATATTAATAAAGGTAAATTTAAGGTTATTATGACAGAAAACCCTACTATTGATGCAACTAAAGTTTTTCATGATGATAAAGCTGATCATCATATATTAAATGCTGCCCTTACATTAGTTAATGAACTCCCAAAAAAGGATGTAATACTTGTATCAAAAGATATAAATTTAAGATTAAAAGCTAAATCTTTAAATATTCGAGCAGAAGATTATTTAACAGGTAAAGTTATTGACACTGAAAATTTATTTACTGGCAAAGAAACAATAAAAGATATTAATGTTGAAATTATTAATCAACTATATCAAAATGGTACTTGTACACCTGAAGATATTGGAATAACAGACACAAAAAATAATAAATATTTAATTCTTAAAAGTGATAAGTCATCTGCATTAGCATATTTTAACACACATACTCAAATGGTGGAGAGAATTGATAAACAAACATGTTATAAAATAACTCCTAGAAACTCTGAACAAATTTTTGCTTTACATGCATTATTAAACCCTAATGTTAAACTGGTATCTTTACAAGGTGTTGCTGGAACAGGTAAAACACTATTAGCATTAGCTGGAGCATTACAACAAAGAAAGAAGTATAAACAAATATATCTTGCAAGACCTATTGTCCCATTAAGTAATAAAGATAGTGGCTTCTTACCTGGTACAATAGATCTAAAATTAGCTCCTTATATGGAGCCTTTATGGGATAATTTTAAATATATAAAAGGACAATATAGATCAAATGATAATGAATATAAATTTTTAGATACTTGTGTTAAAGAAGAACATCTAATTATAACACCTTTAGCTTATATTCGTGGTAGAAGTATATCAAATGTATTTTTTATTATTGATGAAGCACAAAATTTAACACCACATGAAATTAAAACTATTGTCACAAGAGCAGGGGAAGGAACAAAAATAGTTTTTACTGGTGACATAAACCAAATTGATACACCATATTTAGATGCTCAAAGTAATGGACTGTCCCATCTAATTGATAGAATAAAAAATCAAAAAATTTATTCTCATGTTACATTAGAAAAAGGAGAAAGATCAGAATTAGCAAATATTGCTAATGATTTACTATAAAAATATAAAAAATTATGAATATAGAAGAACAAAAAGATATATGGGGGAATCCAAATAATTGGATAGATAACGGAAATGATTGGAGCACATATTTTGAAACAACTGATAAATTGTGGAACTTAATTTATCAAAAAATAGAAAAATATCTAAATGGTAATGTGTTAGAAATTGCACCAGGTTACGGTAGAATGACTGAATATTTACTTAAAAATAATACAAATTTAAGTATTGTTGATTTAAATGAGAACTGTATTGAAAAATGTAAAGAAAGATTTGGTGATAAGATCAAATCATATAAAGTGAATAATGGATTTTCATTGCAATATGAAGAAAATTATTTTGACTTTGTGTTTTCATATGATTCATTTGTGCATATGACAAAAGATGTTATTGAAAGTTATATTAAAAATATATCTAAAATATTAAAACCAAATGGTTACACTTTTATTCATCACTCATTTTTTTATGGTTCAGAATATCCACGTGATAATATCGCAGGTAGATCTAATATGACACCAGATTTATTTAGAAACATTGTAACTAAATATGGTATGCAAGTTATATCACAAGAAAATTTTAGAACTTCAGAACAAGCTAATGACATTATAACAATTTTCAAAAAAATGTAATGAAGTTTATTTGTTTAACATGTGGAGATAAATTTAAAGAATCAACTAATAAAAAAACAAAAAGTTTATTGGTTGATTCTTTAATAATTAGTTGCCCTACTTGTGATAGTAAAAACATATCTTTAACTGAAAAAGGTAAATTATTAGTTGATAGAAAAGCAAAAATAAATAAAATTAAAAAACTTGGACAATAAAAAATTATATGATAATATTATGAAAATATCAAATATTATTCATAAAAAAAATATAAAAGGTGGTTCTAACTATATTATTGTATCATCTAAGGTTGCTGAAGCAATTGAAAATTTAGACATCAAAAAACTCAGAAAGAAGAAATTAAATTCTCTTAAAAAATTTTTTAAATCATAAAAAAGTGTTATATTTGTAATATGGATAAATATATAGATATTATGAACCAAATTAACTATTTAAATAGTGAAATTAAAATTAGATTACTAATGACCGAATTAGGATGGAATTCTAACGATAATCTAACTGATTTGGGATGGGGTGGTGGTTATGGTTATTCGATTTGGTTTGAACGTATGGATTGGCATAGTGTTAAAATATTCTCCACAGTATCTTTTCATAAACATTCAAATGATTTAGATAATATAATTCAAACAACCAAAGACGCTGCATTATTAGCATTAAAAGCATGGAATGAGTATCAAGATTCTGTTCCAACACAATTAATTCATGATAAGTTAGGTATAAATACTCTAGCAACAAAAACATTTAATGAAAATAAATAAAAAATTATCTATTATCAATATAAAATAATACTTGTTTATAATATTTTATAAAATGTTCATTGTATAAATCCCATTTAATATCAACACCATCTATTGAAAAAACATAAAAATTATCAAACATTGGTAAAATATTATCTCTAAAATTTACAAACTTTTCATTTAAATCATCAGTCAAATGAAATTCACCTGCAATCTTTTTCACATTATTTTTAATATAATCTAAATTTTCTTCTGAAAATATATCATATTCACCACCTTCACAATCTGTTTTTAGAAAATCTATTTTATCTATACAATTATTAATTCTAAAATCTTTAAATGTTATACCACGTGATATACTACTTTCACCACACCACTCAATATCAAGCGTTTTTTCGGTACTTATTGCTCCCCTAACAAAAGATACTGGAAACCCTTTTAAGTTCCTATACATCGTTCTAAAGTGTGTTTCAACAGGTTCCATTATCCAACAATGTTCAGGTTCTTTATCTAATATTGAATATGTGAAACTACCAACAAATCCTCCTAGATCTACAACAATATCACCTTTTTCAACTTCAAAAAACCTTTCATATATTCTATCTTCGGCTTCTTTTATCATAAAATTATCTTTATGTAGTCCAACCCAATCAAAATTATTAAATGTCATCATACTCACTATTATTATTTTTATAAAAATATTTCATTTCAATTAATTGTAACATTAAATCTTTAGTTACAGTACCTCCTTTTTGACAAGAATTTTTTTCTATATCTAATTCTATCATATTTATTTTAATATCCTTTTCAAATATTCTTTTTAATGATAATAATAATTCATATTTAGACACACATTCAGGATTTTCTAAAATTGTAATGTTTTTAAATTTTCCCCAAGATAACATTAATTTTTCTGCCCACTTTGCCCATTCCAAAGTAGTTATACCATTCCAATACTGATTAAAATAACCATTAACTTCTCCTGTTGAATTTAAAAACCATTCTAAAAATGAATAAGATGTGTTTTTTTCCATACCAATAATAGACGTTTTTAATATTTTAGTATTAAATATAATTTTTTTTCTTGCCTTTTTTTTAGATAAACCATAAGGTGTACTATCATCTTCATCTGTATCTGGATGAATAACTTTAACACCTAGAGAATCTAACCATACAGGTAATTCATAATTAATTAAATCATAATTATTTTTATCTGGATTTCTTTGTGGTATAATTCCTATACAATTAATTATAAATTGAATTTTCTGTGATTTTATAAATTTTTTAAAATCATTATTATCCCATCTTAAGTCGGTTGTAACAATATTATATTTTTGCGATTTAAAATATTTATAAACCATATTACCTAATAACCCATTATGACCCAAAATTAATATTTTCATAATCCTGTTTTATTATTTAATTCATTATAATTACTAACAATCTGTATTTCTGGAAAAGCTATTATATATTTAAAATTATATTTATTTAATTTTTTCATAATCATATTGCTATAATTCCAAGCAAATATAAAAACATAATCAGCGTCAAAATCCATATCTTCTTTAGAAATAATTGGAATGTTTGATTTTGGTATAAATCTATTATATCTTTCAGGTGATTCATCTACAATATAATCTATTTCATAAGATGTCAACCCAACTATATTACAGAACATATTTGCTCTACCTGAAGAACCATAACCTATAATTTTTTTACCTTTAGATTTTAAATCTTTTACTAATTTTTGTATTGATTCTATATGTGATTTAGTATTTTCTTTAAACTCATTTATGATAGGATATAATTCTTTCATTTCCTTATTAATTTTATATATTATTTTTGAATTTTTTTTATTATGTTTTATCTTTTTAACATAAAATCTAATAGAACCTGAATGATTTGTAATTTCTTCAAAATCAACTATTGTCATATTAAATTTATTCATAAAATTATTAATCGCAGTCACGGAATAATAATACATATGTTCATGATAAATATTATCCCATTGGTTCATTTTAATTAAACTTTTTAAATAATGAACTTCAAAAATGAATACACCATCCTTTTTTAAAGAATATTTAATACCTTCTAATACATTTTTAATTTCAGTTATATGAGCAAATGTATTATTTGCTATAATAATATCAAAATTTTCTTTTAAACCATACTCAGCAACAAAATCATAATTAAAAAAATCACATATAACATCTAATCCTTTATCTTTAGCATATTTAACTATATTTTCAGCAGGATCAACCCCTAAAACATTAGCACCTTTTTCTTTAAGTGGTTTTAGTAGTACACCATCATTACACCCAATTTCTAATATATTTGATTTTTTTAAATTATATTTTTTATCTAACATATCAGAAACATCCTCAAAATATTTACTTAAACTAACAGATGATGAATATCTATAATCTTTAAATAAAATATCTGGAGATATTATAGAATTAGTTTGAACTAACCCACAATCATCACAAATCATTAAACTTAAATCGTAAACTTTAACATTATCTAATTCTTCTAGTTTAGGAAAATTACCAGCTAATGGCACTTCACCAAAATCTAAAACTGTTGATAAAACTTTGCTATCACAAACTGCACATTTCTTTCGTTTTTTATATTCTATCATTTATAATAATTATTTTTTTCTAATAATGTTTTTAATTGAGTGTATGATAATGTAAAATCTGAACTATTATATTCTCCATTATTAAAATTATTAATCATACTATTTTTTTCTATATTTTTATAATGCATATAATAATTATCACTATCTTCTGAATATTTAGTTCTTGGTAATTCTTCATTAGAAATCATTATTTCATGTATTTTTTCTGATATTCTTGGCTCACCAATAACATATTTTAACCCGAATAAATCTTTATAAATATTAAATAAATCTTTTATATAAAAACTATGAACATTTGGTATCACATTATACCCATCTATTCTTAAAGCACTTTCAATAACATCTATTGCTCTATCCACATCTAACATAAATCTTGTCATATTAGGTGAATATAATGTTAATTCATAATCACTATTAATACTATCCCATATTAAAGGTATAATACTACCAGTCGAATTAGTTACGTTTCCATATATTGCGGTTGATAAATTTGGTATTGAAGTTTCTGAATTAACTATAAATAATTCCCCAGCAACAAATTTCATTGAACCGTACAATGTTGTTGCTGCTCTTGATTTATCTGATGATATAAAACATGCTGCTTCCATTTTATTTTCTTCTGCACATCTACGAGAGTTTATAGCTCCATTTATTATAATCTTTGTAGCCTCTTCATAATTTTGGTCTACTGCTCCTATTTGTTTTAAAGACGCTGTAAATATACCTATATCATGATTTTTTGAAACTCTTTTCATTAAATCAAAATTCCTAATATCCCCAATAATACAGTTAATATTAGGATATAGTTTTTTTAAATAATATTGTTTTGATTCATCTCTTGAATAAACTGTTATATAATTACTATTATAATACCGTTTAACTATGTTTTTACCTAAAAACCCAGTACCACCTGTTATAAATATTTTCTTATTCGTTATCATTTTTTATTTCTTATTTTATTCAATTGTTGCATTAATATATCTATTCATATCATCATTAAAAGATTTATCATTAATAGTTATTTTTATATTTTTATTTAAAATTAAAACATTTAATTTATCATTAGGTATTAATGTACTTATAATTAATTTATTACTTTTTTCAATAATATGTGAATATTTTTTATCATTTATCTTTATTTCAATTTTTTTAATATTATCTTTTATAAATAGAAATATTATTTCTATAAAACCAGATTTTATATTTTTTCCTATAAAATAAAAAAAATCATCTTCTCCTATATCATATTGTTTAAAATAATCTGTATTTGTTACTCTATCAATAATATCTGATGTATTATCTTTTGATGAATAACCAAATTCATCAGGTTGTATTTTTTTAATTTTATAATTATATTCTAATGTTTTAATAACATCTGATACTAAAAATGTTTCTAAACAAGTATCAATTGAATTAATATATTTATTATATGTTATTTCCATTAAAAATTCTGATATAATTGTATTTTTTATACAAAAGAACATAGTATTTAATTGTTGATATTGTGAAAAATTATCACTACAATTATAATCTAAAAAACAAAATGCAATATCATTATTATCTAAATATTTTTTGCTATTATAAAAAATATAATCTTTTATAAAAACATCAAAATTAATAATATAAATTTTTTCATAATTTAATTTATTTAAAAATGATAACCCTTGTTCCCATTGTAACATAACTGCATAACCAACATCATGTGTGAGTAGTGTAAACCTTTTATTCACTTCAGTCATATATCTCCAATTAATTATTGATTTTGTCCCATCACTTATAACAGGATTTGTAGAGTTATAAATATAATATTTTACACTATTTTGTATATCAGAATCTAGAGGATAATGAGCATGTATCATTATATCAATATTATATCTTTTTAATTCTGATATACATTGCTTTAAAATAGTTTTTTTTTCTATTGTGTTACAATATGCTGTAACTAAAAAGCATTCTCTCATTTATATTTTTTATCATTTTCCATTTATTGTTCTATTAAAAAAAATGGAAAATGTTTTTTAATATATAGATAAAAAGAAAATAATAATATGCTTCCTCAAGAAACATCAATTAGACAACTTAAAATGTTAAGAAAATTATCAAAAGGTACTGATATTGGTGATATCACTACAAACGATAGATTAAATAAAAACATACCAAATATGCAAGCTATCGGTAACCCTGTTGATTCAGGTATTGAATCATGGCAAGAATTTTCTCAAAAAGACAGTCAATTACAAACAATTGCTTTTAAATCAAAATTAGTTAATAAACCAATTGTTAATAAAAATAAAAGTGCAAAAATGAATGAAAAAGCAGAAGATATAAAAAAATTCGACAATTTTAATGAAGAATTAAATGAAGATAGAAGAACTAAAGTACGTTCTGATGACTATTTACCACCAGAAAAACCTTACAACCCAGATGATATTACCATTGGTGATATTAATAATGTTGATGGTGACGATTTTTATGATGATGAAGAAAATAGTATTTATAATTCTGGTAAAATAAAGTACTTTGATGATTATGATGAAGAAGAAAAAGAAGAAACGGATATAATAGGATATGATCTTGATGAAGATGATTTTGAAAAAGAAGAAACAGATATAATAGGATATGATCTTGATGAAGATGAAGATGATTTTGAAAAAGATGAATTAGAATTAGATTTAGAATTTGAAAACGTTAAAACTTTCGAATCATATATGTTAACCGAAAAAAAGAAAGATAAAAAGAAATCTAAAAAACCAGAAAAAGTTAAAGAAGATAAACAACCAGAATATACTATTTTAGGAGAAGAAAAAGAACCTAAATCAAACCCTAACTTTGGGATTGGTGCTGTTAAAGCTGCTGAAATAAAAAAGATAACAGACTTAAATTTAATTGATCCTAAAACACCAAAAGAAAGACCTATATTAAATGCTGGGCAATTTTTTGACAATGGTATCGTTAATGGTCAAGTAAATAGAATCGAAGGAAAAAATGTCTTTGTTGAATCTGCTGAAGAACCAGGAGTTATTAACAAATTTACAATAAACGACATTTTAAAAATTAAAAAAGAAGATAAAAAAGAAAAATAATGAAATATCTAAAAACATTTGAATTATACTCAAAAGAAATTAAAAATATTGATGATATTTTAGATAAAGCAAATTCTAGAGGTGGAATTTCATCTTTAAGTGAAGAAGAATTAAATATTCTTAAAAATAAAGGTAAAATTGATGATGATTTAAATGATGATACTGATTCATATAAAACCCCACGTGAATTTTTTAATAAAGAAAAAGCCAGGAGAGAAATAAAATATCAATCAGAACCAATTAATAAACCAAATAATAACAATCTTAATAAAAGAGATAGATTTGCTCAACAATTTATGGATCTTAAAAACGATGTAATTAATAATCCTAAAAAATATAATACCATTAATTTGTTACTTAAGTTAAAAGAAATAAAAAATAACACATTAGATATTTATGAAGTTAAAGATATAAATGATTTACCTGATGATATCAAAAAATATTATTTATATATGGAAAACGTTATAAATAAAATAGCTACTAATAATAAAGAAAATTAAAAAAGCCTCAATTTGAGGCTTTTTTAATTTGAGCAAGTTGTCTGATTTAAACAGAATCTCCTTATTGGAAAAATAAGGCACATTTTATTATGCTACAACTGCATTTTTATTATATATAAAAATATAATTAAAAAGTTTTAACATATTTTAAATTTCCACAATTATAAATTCTATAAATTTTTCTATCTAACATAATTTGATGTTCAGTTTTATTTTTATCAAATCCCTGTTTTACTAATTTATCTTTTCTAAAATTAAATCTATATTTTCGAGTACCATCAATAATATAATAATAATTTGGTTGTGTTTTATTAATAAATTCAAACCCTAGAACTTCATATAAATCACCTTTACTAAAAGATAGATCTGCATAAGTAGTTATCTCTTTTGGGTTATAATTTTTAACAAAAAATTTAAATAGTTTTGATGCACCACCTATTACATTAGTATTTAATTTATTACAAAAACGTATTAATTCATATTCATCATCATTCGTTAATTTATTACCCATTGCAACTCTCCTTTTTCCAAAAGTCATCAAACTAACTAACTCATTATCAAAAAATAATCCTAATTTAACTTTAGACCCGACATAACCTTCAATGTGATTTTTTTCTAAAAAATTTTTAATTATTTTAATATCAATATTATCCTTTATTATACACTTTCTAGCGAATATTTTATTTTTAGTTTTATTTAGCTTATTTAAAATAATTGATTTAACTATATCTTGCTTATAAAACCAATCATCTTCCCAAATATGAATCAATTGGATTCCTTGTATCTTACATTCTTCAGTTTTATTTAAATGATAATTTTTTTCTTTGTATAATTCATTATGCCAATATAACCCATTAAATTCAAATGCCATTTTTAATTCAGGTAAATAAATATCTAACTCGTTAGGTGGGATTATATTTCTATTGTTTAATATAATTTTATTTTTATAAACGCTTGATATAAAATCAACTAATTGAATTTCAAGACCACTAACATTTTTAGATATTGGGTTACATTGTGTACAAATTGTTGTTTTTGTATTAATTCTATTCCACATTAACTTATAATCAATAAAAAAAACATGATTTTTACCACAATCACATTTAAATTCATATTGGCCAATTGAATTATAACCAACAAAATATTTTTTATTATCATTAATAATTTTAGATTTAAATATTCCAGAATCAAATAAATTTTTATAACTTAAAAATTGTCCTTCTCTCATTTTTTGAGAAATTTCAGAATTTTGACTAACATACTCAACACCATATCTAGATAAATTTGTCTTTTTAATTTTTTCTATGTTTATATAATTTTTATCACCGTATTTTTCAAACTTAGTTATTTTTCCTTTATTAAAAATAATTTCCGATTGCTGTGGATGTTCAACCCCATAGTGTTTTAAACAAGTATCTATCTTTTTATTTTTTATTTTATTTAACTTAGATATATTATCAACACCATATTTTTGTATAATCGTTTTTTTGTTTTTTTCTTCTGAACATTTCCTACTACAAGAATAATAAGTTGTTAAATCTTTTGTATTGTTTTTATACCTATTTAATGAAATTTCTTTTTTATTTCCACATATATCACACTCAACTTCAATTTTAACTCCACTGTTATTTGGTAAATCACAAACACTCACTTTGATTATTTCATTTCCACCTTTAACAATATAACCTTTATCTTTATAATATTTAATTTGATTATTTGATATTTTTATATTAATATACTTAGATAAAATCATTACAACATTTTATATTTATATATAAAAATTA